>Ga0172374_1002472_pt1 | contig 11719 bp, 14 predicted proteins | sample LakKiv3m_FD_114536 | JGI IMG/M metagenome (GOLD analysis project Ga0172374, IMG submission 114536) | Freshwater microbial communities from Kabuno Bay, South-Kivu, Congo - kab_092012_10.3m | ecosystem: Environmental > Aquatic > Freshwater > Lake | place: Democratic Republic of the Congo... | reverse complement strand
GGCGAATATTCCTCGATCCGCCGCACCGCGTCGTCGATTCCCACCGTCCCCACCGTGTCCATCATGCCGCAGTCGCATCCTTTTTGGCCTGCCCGCGAAATCAGGCAACGATTGGTGCTTTCAGTCGTTCTACCGGACATGAGCTTTCTGAGCCAACAGGACCGTAACGGACGCGCCGGTCGCCCCTATGTGGTGCAGAGCCCGGTCGAAATCGCGCGCCTCGGTCCGGCGCTCAGGTCCGCGTTCGAGCGCAATTCGCTGCCCAGCGACATGGTCGCCTGTCTCGACAAGCTGGACGCGCTGACCCGGACGGACAAACACTGAGCGCTTGCGAGATCGGCGAGCCAAAACCGTCGATTTCTGAAACCCAACCTAACCCACCCGTTCGTTTCGAGCGAAGTCGAGAAACGCGTGACCAGCGCTCGACCCACGTTTCTTGACTTCGCTCGAAACGAACGGAGTGGTTGGCTAAATCTGGGATTGAATGCGCGTAAGTCGGGCCGCAAATCGCCTCGAACCTCACCGCCCGCGGCTGAGGTCGTCCACTTCGTCCATGATCGTATCGAGCGTCGAACGATCGGGATCCTGCTTGTGCAGCCGCCGCGATTCGAGCTGACCGTCGCTCAGCAATCCTTCGAGCGCGACACGTCCACGTGCCACGCGGCTCTTGATCGTGCCGACCGCCACGCCGCAGATTTCCGCTGCTTCCTCATAGGCGAAGCCGCCCGCGCCCACGAGAATCAGCGCCTCGCGCTGCGGCTGGGGAAGGTGCATCAGCGCGCGCTGCATGTCCGACAGCTCGACATGGCGGTCCTGACTGGCGGGAGCCGCGAGAATACGGTCGGCGACCAGATCGTCCCATTCGCCGCGGAACCGCGACCGCCGCATCTGCGACAGAAACAGGTTGCGCAGGATGATGAAGGTCCAGGCGCGCATGTTGGTGCCCGCCTGAAACCGCTGGCGCGCGGCCCATGCCTTGAGCAAGGTTTCCTGAACCAGATCGTCGGCAAGATCGCGATTGCCCGACAGCGAACGCCCGAACGCACGCAGATGCGGGATCACCTGCGCAAGCTGGGTTTTGAACTCACTGTCTGAAAGCGCGACATGTTCGACCGCTGCCGCGGTTTCGCCGTCGTCGTCATAGTCGGGGTCGGTCATCGAATTCCGATCGGACGCGGGGCGGATGGGCGAACCATCCGCCGAACCTAGCGCCGGAAGTGCAGGGATACTAGTGCGGCCTTAGCGGAGATAGGTGAGCGCCACGAAGACGATAATCACCAGCACCAGCGATACGGGGAGGATGACGCGCGTCATGTGCGGAGTTGCCCCCGCGCGTGCCCGCTCGCCATCGACGTGGATTTCTTTGTCGTCAGCCATATCCACTCAACCCCCGAATCTCGTTTTGGGTCCGTCCCGATCCGCGAATTAATTGGCGGGGACCGTCGCCTGGTCGAAGAACAGCGCCTGGCTGATCGCCGCCTTCACGGTCGAGCGCTGAAACGGCTTGGTAATCAGGAAGGTCGGCTCGGGCCGCTCGCCGGTCAACAGGCGCTCGGGGAAGGCGGTGATGAAGATGACGGGCACGTTGAATTCGGCCAGAATGTCCTTCACCGCGTCGATCCCCGACGAATCGTCGGCCAACTGGATGTCGGCCAGCACCAGTCCCGGCCGGTCCTCCATCGCCAGCGCGACCGCTTCGTCGCGGGTGACGGCAACGCCGGTTACGTCATGACCCAGATCGCGAACGATCTGTTCGATGTCCATCGCGATGATCGGCTCGTCCTCGATGATGAGCACGCGCGCGCGGGTCTGGCGATCGATTTCGGACAGCGCGTCCGAAACGAGATCATCGACTTCGCCGGTCGATGCACCGATCAGATAGGCCGTGTCTTCGGTGGTGAAGCCTTCCATCGCGGTCAGCAGCAGCGCCTGGCGCGACACCGGCGCGATGCGGGCGAGCCGCGCCCGCGCGATGGCTTCGTTGTCGTCGTCGCCGCCCATGTCGACATCGCCGTCATCGACATGGGTCGACGACCAGATGACCTGAAACGTGCGATAGAGACCCAGCCGTGGATCAACGTCGCGGGGAAATTCCTCCGGCGCGGCGACGATCGCCTCCAGAGTGGCGCGAACGTAACGATCGCCTTCGGTCTGGCTGCCGGTAAGCGCGCGGCCATAGCGCCGCAGAAAGGGAAGATGCGGCGCGAGCTGCTGTCCAAGCGACATGGGCGAATATTACTCCTTCGAAGCGAACCGCCGCCATTTGAGAAGCGATTCAACCATTTGCAATCCTGTTTCGGCACGCATCGAAGTTTGCCCCCCGATTTTTGTACCGAGCATGGAACCAACGAAGCGATCTTTGGTTTCATGATTTCTGCGAGCGGTGTAACCGCGACGACGATCGCCCGTGTCGGCGACGTAATGATTTTAAGTATCCCGGATCAGACGGGTTCTAAGGGGGACGTTGTGGAGTCGGGAAATGGTGCGGAAAACGAACCCGGTCGAACGGACGAAATGAATATTGCCGATTCCAAGACAAAGCCTGCAACATCGTCCAAGACTGGCCCTCGCGATCCCAAGGAGAAATCCGTGGGAGACGCCTTACGCGCCGTTTATCACGATGCAGTCGACGAACAGGTGCCCGATTCGATGCTCGATCTGTTGAGCAAGCTCGGCTGACACGCCCCAGATGACCGATCAGTCCCACCCCGGCAGCGGGATCGACCGCCGCCCGGCGGTGTCGTTCGCGAATCTGCCGACCGGGGCGAAATTGTTCGCGATTCTGTCCGTCGCGCTATTGCCCTTTGCCGTCATCGCATTCTTCGCTTCCGTCCAGACCACCCGTATCGCCGATCAGGAAACGAGATCGCGTCTGCGCGTCGCGGCGACCGAAAGCGCGCGGGCGCTGTCGATCGAGCTGCTGGGCGATGTCAGCGCGCTTCGCGTCGCACTCGACACATTGGGGGACGATCCCGACAATGCACCGGGCTGCGCCCGGTTGCAGGGCGTCTTCGCCCAGCAATTCGCCGCGGGCACGCGTTTTTCCGTCAATGCTGCGGATGACAGGCTGATTTGCGGTGCGCCGGTTTCGCTGTCGGGTATCGAGACGCCCGCCGGCGCAGGCGACGTCGCCGCGACGCTGATCGAGGGTCAGGGCCTTGCCCTGCGCCTGGCGAGCAGCGACGGCGCGTCATACGCCACCGCTTTCTTCCCGGCGTCGTTTCTGGCGGAAATCGCCCGCCCGACCGAGTTCGCCCCCCCCTATTCGGCGGAACTGGTGCGCGGCGGCGAAGCGCTGACCTTGCGCGAACTGGTCGATCGCACCGCCCTGGACCGGCGTGAGCGGCTGGTGGTCGATCTCGACTTCGAAGGCCTCTCGCTCGACGTGTCGGTGCGTGCCGCGCCGATCACGCCGCCGACATTGGTCACCATGTTGTTACCGCTGCTGATGTGGTTCGCCGCGGCCGCGATTTCTTGGTTCGTGGTCGATCGCCTGCTGATCCGCCCCTTGCGCCGCCTGCGGACGACGGTCGGCAGCTATGTGCCCGGCACCACCATGCCCGAACTGGCGGCGATGCGCGCGCCCGCCCAGGAAATCCGCGAACTCGGCGCGACCTTCGGACGGCTGACCGAGACGGTGGCGGAGCATGAGGAAAATCTGGCACAAGGCCTGGTCCGCCAAACGCGGCTGACCCGCGAAGTCCATCATCGGGTCAAGAACAACCTCCAGGTGATCGCCAGCCTCATCAATTTCCATTCGCGCGGCGCGGAGACGCGCGAGGCGGCGCAGGCCTACGCATCGATCCAGCGCCGCGTTGACGCACTCGCCGTCGTCCATCGCTATCATTATGCGGAAATGGAGGAAAATCGCGGGGTCGAATTGCGGTCGGTGCTGGGCGAACTGGCGTCGAACATCCGCGCCACCGCCGCGGATATCGACGGCGCGCCCGCGATCACGCTCGACCTCGATCCGATCATGGTCAGTCAGGACGTGGCGGTCGCGGCGGCGTTCCTGATGACCGAAATCATCGAGCTGGCGATGGCCGCGCGTCAGCCGACCGCGATCTCCATCTCCCTGAAACCGCATGCGGGGGATAGCGGTTACGCGATATTGCGCACCTCCTCGCCATCGCTGGTCGCCGGGCCGGAATTCGAGCATCTGAACACGACCCGCTATGGCCGGGTGATCGGCGGACTGGCCCGCCAGTTGCGGGCACCGCTCCATTACGACCCGCTGATCGGCAGCTACGACATCGCGATCGCGGTGATCGGCTGACGCGATTTCCCGGACACGGGGTCAAAAACAGAAATTTTTTGCATCGCGGCGGGAACCGTCATCGGCGTTCGTCGTTCTACATGTCGGATAGCGACACTTTGCCCCCCCGCTCTCGCTATCCAAGACATAGGCCCGGAAGCGTCCACCCCTCCCCCCCGGTGACGCTTCCGGGCCTAAATTTTTACCCCCGCCATTTGCGACGAACCGTTGAGCGCGCGGAACGACTCCGCCGCCTGCGCATTGATCCAGCGCAAACAAGGTTCGGAGATATTCGATGCGTAAGATGATCGGGATTGCCATCGCCGCCAGTGCGTTTCTCGTAAGTGCGTGCAACACCGTCCAGGGCGTCGGCCGCGACGTCCAGTCCGCCGGCGAAGCCGTCGAAGACGTCGCCAACTGATCGATCCATTCCAACATTTTTCTGAAATGGGCCGTCGCAGCAGCGCTGCGGCGGCCTTTCTTTTGCCGGGCGTTATTCGGCGTCGGCAGTCCGTTCCTGCAACGCGGCACGTTTGCGGGTGAACCGGATGGCGACGATCGCGATTTCGTAGAGCAGGATCAGGGGAACGGCGAGCAGGAATTGCGAGATGACATCGGGCGGCGTCAACACGGCGGCCAGGACGAACGCAACGACGATCGCATAGCGCCGCGCCGATCTGAGCTGCTCCAGCGTCACGATCCCTGAGCGTTCGAGCAGCATCAGCAGCACCGGCAGCAGGAAGCTGATCCCGAACGCGAACAGGAACTGCATGATGAACGACAGGTAATTGCCGACCGACGGCAACGCGTCCTGCTGAATGCCGCCCATATTCCCCTGATATTGCAGCAGGAACGTCAGCGCGGTCGGGATCGCCACGAAATAGGCGAAGGACGCGCCGCCGATGAACAGCACCGGCGTCGCCAGCAGGAAGGGCAGCAACGCGCGTTTCTCGCGCTTGTAGAGCCCTGGTGCCACGAACTGCCACAACTGGTTGGCGAGCACCGGGAAGGACAGCATGATCGCGGAGAAGAACGCGACTTTCACCTGCACCAGAAACGCTTCGAACAATTGAGTATAGATCACCCGCTCCTGCCCGGCGGCGACCAGGGGCTGGACCAGAAACGCGAAGATTTCTTCGGCGAAATAAAAGGCACCGAAAAAGGTCAGCAGCAGCGCGGCGACGCAATAGAGCAGCCGCTTGCGAAGTTCGATCAGATGATCGAGCAAAGGCGCTTCGGTCGAATCGATGTCCTTCACGGCAACTTGTCCGTGTCGGGTGTCGCACGCGCGGGCGGGTCGAGCGGCAATTCGGGTTCGTCGCGGATCACCGGTCTTGCGACCTGAGCGGGCTGGTCGTCGTCGCTAGCCGTTGCAGGCGCCACCGGGTCGGGCGCCGAGAGCGCGGCGGGCTCGGGATCGGCATACTGCGCGGTCGGCGGATGCTCGCGCATGATGCGCTCATTCTCGGCCTTCCACTTTTTTTCCATTTCCTCCAGCTCGGCCTCGCGCATCATCGCGTCGATGCCGGTGCGGAAATGCGCCGCAGTGCGCTTGGCCTTTCCAACCCAGTTGCCAACGAAGCGCATTGCTTTCGGCAAATCCTTGGGACCGATCACCAGCAGCGCGACGATCGCGATCAACAGGAGTTCGGTCGGTGCGACGTCGAGCATGAACGACCCTTAGGGTGTGATGGCACGGAGCGGGACAAACCCTTCTCCGTTCGTTTCGAGCGAAGTCGAGAAACGTGACCGAAGCGTCTGACATGCGTTTCTCGACTGCGCTCGAAACGAACGGATCAAAGCCATGTCATCCTGCTACGGCGTTGCCTGCGACAAAACGGTTTGCCGCCAGCGGGACGCGACCTACCTCAGCGCTGGCCGACGTCGCGCGTGTCGTCGCGGACGGGCGTCACGGCCGGATCCACCGGGCGCGGTTCGGCATAGGGCTCCACAGGCCGCGGATCGGCGGCGCGCGGCGCTTCGATGCGGCTCGGCTCGGCGGGCTTGTCGTCGTCCTCGGCCATGCCCTTCTTGAAATTCTTGATGCCCTTGGCGACGTCGCCCATCATGTTCGAAAAGCGGCTGCCGCCGAACAGCAGGATCACGATGATCCCGACGATCAGCCAATGCATCAGGCTGAAGCTACCCATGACCTAAATCTCCTAAGCTCGAACCCTATCTAGGCCGAGTCCGCGTCGCTTTCCACCTCTATGCCCTCGAATGCAAGATCGACCGGGTCGAGCAGCCCGGCGGCGCGCAGATCGTCGATGCCCGGCAGGTCGCGCCGCGATTGCAGCCCGAAATGACTGAGAAATTCGGGTGTGGTCGCATAGGTGAGCGGGCGTCCCGGCACTTCGCGGCGGCCTGCGGGGCGTGCCCAGCCTGCCTCCATCAGCACGTCGAGCGTGCCCTTCGAAATCTGCACCCCCCGGATCGCCTCGATCTCGGCGCGGGTCACCGGCTCGTGATAGGCGATGATCGCCAGCGTTTCGATCCCCGCACGGCTCAGCTTGCGCGGCTCCTCGCGGTCGCGGCGCAGAAAATTGGCGAGGTCGGGTGCGGTTTCGAAATGCCAGCGATCGCCGCGCTTCACGAGATGAATGCCGCGCGCGGAATAATCTTCCACCAGCGCATCGAGCGCGGCGCGGACATCGGCATCCTGGCCGACATAGGCACGGATTTCCGCGGTAGTGATGGGCGCATCGGCGGCGAACAACACCGCCTCCACCGCGCGCCTAGTTTCGTCAATCACGCCTTTATCCATCATTGGGCAGCCTTCAGATAAAGCGGCGCGAACGCCGACTGCTGCTGCATTTCCACCCTGCCCTGCCGCGCGAGTTCGAGCGCGGCGACGAAGGACGATGCGAGTGCAGACTTGCGATAGGCCGGGTCGGCCCCGTCGGGCAGAAATCGCTCGATCGCGGTCCATTCGATCGCCGTCCCCAGCATCGCCGCCACGCGTTCGAGCGCGGTTTCCAGCGTCATCACCGGGCGATTGGCAACGACGTGCAGGATGGGCCGGGTGCGCGCCGAAATCCGGCCGTAAGCGGCGATCAAGTCGTAGATTTTGGCTTGCCACAGGCTTTTCCGAACTACGCGCAGACCCTCAGGCGCGGCGCGGGTGAAGACATCACGCCCGATCCGGTCCCGCGCGATCAACCGCGCCCCCGCCTCGCGCATCGCATTCAGCCGTTCGAGCCGCAATTGCAGCCGCAGCGCCAGTTCCTCAGGCGACGGCTCGATCTCGGGATCGCGTGGCAGCAGCAGCCCGGATTTCAGGTAAGCGAGCCACGCCGCCATCACCAGATAATCGGCGGCAACCTCCAGCTTCACCGCCTGCGCGCCTTCGATAAAAGCCAGATATTGCTCGACCAGCTCCAGGATCGACAATTGCCGCAAATCGACCTTCTGCGTCCGGGCCAGCGCCAGCAACAGATCGAGCGGGCCGTCCCATCCATCGATATCGATCGTGAGCGTTTCGGTGTTCACGGGCGGAAGCCTAGCGCAAGCGGAGGTGGGGCGGAATGGTGGGTGTTCGTTGTAAAAGCGATTATTGCCGAGACGGCGTCCTGATATACAGTGTGGTCATGTCCGGACGTGCTCTCCTCGTGATCGATATGCTCAATGATTTCCTCGATCGATGGAGAGAAGAGGAGCGGGCGATATTGATACAGAACATCAACGAACTGATCGCTCTATACCGCAGCCAGGGGTTTCCGGTACTTTGGATCCGGCAGGAATTTCGGCCGGACCTCAGCGACGCATTTCTGGAAATGCGAAAGAAGAACATCAAAATTACGATCGAAGGAACACCGGGCGCCAAAATATGCTCGGATTTGAATCACCAGGATGACGACCTTGTGATCGTGAAGAAACGCTATTCCGCTTTTTTCAGAACGGCCTTGGAAAGCATTCTCCAAGAGATGCGAGTACAGGAATTGACGCTGTGTGGCGTCAATACTCATGCCTGTATCCGAATGGCCGCGATCGATGCCTATCAAAGAGACCTGGAGGTTGTCATAGCAACTGACTGCGTCGGCACGTACGATCAGGCGCATGGCGATATCTCGTTGAAATATCTGGATGATAAGATTTCGCGTTTAAAATCCAATGAAGAGATAAGGTCAGTTCTCGATCCCGATTAACCAAAGACCGGACCTGAATCGGCACAATATGCCAGCTTTCGCTGGCATGACGGATACTGGATCGGTGGTAGTGACGGCGACGTTCAACCAGTTCCTTCCCCCAGCGGGGGCGGGGTACCATGCATAGCATGGTGGGGAGGGTGGCCGCGGGCGTTGCGCTTCGTGGAAGACCCCCTCCGTCAGCACTGCGTGCTGCCACCTCCCCCGACGGGGGAGAAGTTTTAGGTCAAAGCCAGCAATTCATCCCGCTTGGCGACCAATTCCGCCATCTCCGCCCCATCCGCGCCATCCGCGACCGTCGCCATTGCCCGATCCAGCCGTTCGCGCGACTTAGCCCCCACCTCGCCCAGCCGCGACGCGATTTCCACCATCTCATCCATCCGCGCCCAGCAATCGAGCACGAGGTCGCAGCCTGCTGCCACCGCGCGGGCGGCTTTTTCGCCGGCGGTACCCGACAGCGCCTTCATGTCGATGTCGTCGGTCATCAACAGCCCGTCGAAACCGATGCGGCCGCGGATCACTTGCTCGATGATCGTCTTCGACAGCGATGCGGGGTTCTCCGCGTCCCAGGCGGTGAACATCAGGTGGCAGGTCATGCCCATCGGCGCCCAGTTGAGCGTGCGGAAGGGCGCGATGTCGGCTTCCAGTTCGGCGTCGCTCGCATCGACCACGGGCAGTTCGTAATGGCTGTCGACGCGCGCGCGCCCATGTCCGGGCATGTGTTTGACCACGCCGACGACGCCGCCCGATTTCAAACCGTCCAGCGTCGCGCGGCCTAAGGCTGCGACGGGCATTGGATCGCTGCCCAGTGCTCGGGAGGCGACCGCGGGGGTGGTGTCCGGCATGGCGAGGTCGAGCAAGGGCAGGCAATCGACGTTGACGCCGACTTCGCTGAGCATCAGGCCGAGCGCATGGCCGTTCGCGCGCGCTGCCTCGATCGCCGACGACGGCGCGAGGTCATAGAGCCGGTCGAACGCCGGGCCTGCCGGAAATTCGGGCCATTCGGGCGGCTGCATCCGCGCGACGCGCCCGCCCTCCTGATCGATCAGGATCGGCACATCGTCGCGGCCGGTCAGGTCGCGGAGGGAATCCGTTAGCGCGCGCATCTGGGCGCGGGTTTCGCAATTGCGTTTGAACAGGATGAAGCCGGCGGGGTCGCTATCGGCGAAGAATGCGCGCTCGTCGGGGGTAAGCACGGGGCCGGACAGGCCGAAGATCACTGGTTTCATGAAAGCGGTTTTAGCGTGGCGTTGGAAGGGTGGCGAGGGGGTGTAGCGTTACATATCGCCTCCCGCCCGTTGGTTTCGAGCAAAGCGACGGCATCCAGCATGACGCCCCGTGCCGGCTTGGGTCGCCATACTCGCAATGGCGTCTCGAAAACCGGCTCAGCTACCCGCCACGAAGCACGGCTCGCCCGCGACCTTGAGCTTGCCGCAAAGTTCGCGTGCCTGTGCCGCGCTGCCCGCATTGACGCGCAGCCGGAACACGGTGCGGCCATTCACCTCGGCCTTTTCCACCGCCTTGCCCAGCGGAGCGAGGTAGGAAAACCGGCTCGACAATTGCTTCCAAGCGCCGTTCGCGCCCCCTTCGCTGGGGAACGAGCCCAATTGCACCACCGATCCGCCTGCCGTCCCGCGTGCGGTCGGGGGTGCGGCCTGAACCGGCGCGCGCGCTTCCAGCCGGCCCTTGGCTTGCGGTACATTGGCGACGACGCGCTTCGATCCGGCGACCTCGGGCGGCGGGGCCTTTTGCTGGACCGTGCCCCGAACCGGCGCTTCGGGGACCGCGGCCAGATCAACGGAGCCGTTGCTCGCGCCGCCTTCGCTGGTGACGAACACCTGATCGCCCTTGCCCGCGACGGTCATCCCGCCCGGCTGGTCGGGCTTGGTCTTGTAATCGCCCTCGGGCGCGGCGATCAGTTCGCCGGTGCCGCCGGGACCGCCGCCGGGCTGGTTGGCCCACCACCAGGCGAACGCCGCCGCGCCGATGATCGCGACCGCAACGACGAACAGCAGGAGGCCGCGCCGCTGACCGCCGCCCTCACCATAATCCTCGCCCGCGGATTCGAGCCACGGCAGGCCGTCATCACGCCGGGTGGTTTCGCGCCACCCATCGCTTACCCCGCCCCTGCCGTCGCTCATCAATTCATCTCCGTCGCGGCCTCCACGCCCATGACGTGCAAACCATTGCGGATAATTTGCCCGATCGCGTTCGCCATGAAAAGCCGTGCGCTGCTCAAGCCCGGATTGTCCGCAATCAGCGTCCGGCGATCGGGACGATCGTTGCCGACATTCCAGGCAGCATGGAAGTCCGCCGCCAAGTCATAGAGATAAAAGGCGATTCTGTGCGGCTCACGGGCCAGCGCCGCACTCTCGACGATGCGCGGGAACTGCGCGGCACGCTTCACCAGCGCCAACTCCTCTGTATCAAGCAGGGACAGGTGTTCCGCATCGGCAGCAACCTGTGCCTCCGCGGCACGGCGATTGAGCGAAGCGATTCGCGCATGGGCGTACTGAACATAAAACACCGGATTGTCCTTCGATGCCTCGACAACCTTGGCGAAATCGAAGTCCATCTGGGCATCGGCCTTGCGCGTCAGCATGGTGAAGCGGACCACATCCTTGCCGACTTCGCGCACGACATCGGCGAGCGTGACGAAATTGCCCGATCGTTTGGACATCTTCACCGGCTCGCCGCTGCGCAGCAGTCGGACCATCTGGACCAGCTTCACGTCGAACCGGGTCTTGCCTTCGGTCAGCGCCGCGACCGCAGCGACGATGCGCTTGACCGTGCCCGCATGGTCGGCACCCCATATGTCGATCAGTTCGTCGGCGGATTGCGCTTTTTGGAAATGATAGGCGAGGTCGGCCCCGAAATAGGTCCAGCTACCGTTCGACTTCCTGATCGGGCGGTCCTGATCGTCGCCGAACCGGGTCGATCGGAACAGGGGGAGTTCGACCGGTTCCCAATCCTCGGGCGTCTCTCCCTTGGGGGCTTCGAGTACGCCGTCGTAGACGAGGTCGCGCTCGCGCAGCCATGCCTCGGCGGCTTCGGGCTTGCCCGCCGCCTGAAGCTCTGCTTCGGATGAGAACAGGTCGTGATGGATGCCCAGCAGCGCCAGGTCGTCGCGGATCATCACCAGCATCGCGGCGACGGCTTCCTTGCGGAACAGGCTGAGCCATTCGGCTTCGGGGGCGGACACGAACCGGTCGCCATGTTCGGCGGCGAGCTTTTCACCGACGGGCTTCAGATATTCACCCGGATACAGCCCTTCAGGAATCTCGATCGTCTCGCCGAGCGCTTCGCGGTAGCGCAGGTG
>Ga0172374_1002470_pt1 | contig 11732 bp, 10 predicted proteins | sample LakKiv3m_FD_114536 | JGI IMG/M metagenome (GOLD analysis project Ga0172374, IMG submission 114536) | Freshwater microbial communities from Kabuno Bay, South-Kivu, Congo - kab_092012_10.3m | ecosystem: Environmental > Aquatic > Freshwater > Lake | place: Democratic Republic of the Congo... | reverse complement strand
TATTCCTTCGCCCGCACGGCCATGGGCCCATGGGGCGGCTTCATTACCGGGCTTTGCGAGAATGTTGAATATGTGTTGACGCCGGCGGTCGTCGTCACCTTCATCACGGCCTATGTGAACTCCATTCTCGGTCTCGATCCCGCCTATTCACCTTTCGTGTGGATAGCGTTTTACGCGATATTCCTTGCGCTCAATGTCTTCGGGCTTGAGCTTTCCTTCAAGGTTACGCTGGTCATCACGCTGATTTCGCTTGCCGTTCTGGTGTTCTTCTGGATCAGCGCCATCCCGAACATCGATTTTTCGCGTTTCGCGCTCAATATCGGTGTCGGACCTGACGGCAAGGCGGTGGAGCTGCCGGAAGGCGGCGGTTCCCTCTTCCCCTTCGGTTTTTCAGGCGTTCTCGCCACGCTGCCTTTCGCGGTCTGGCTGTTCCTCGCCATCGAGCAACTGCCGCTGGCGGCTGAGGAATCCGTCGATCCCAAGCGCGACATGCCGAAGGGCATCATCCTCGGCATGGTGACGCTTATGGTTTCGGCCTTCATGATCGTGCTGCTCAACCCGTCCCTGCCAGGCGTCGGCGCCTTCCATCTCGGTTCCTCGCTGGAGCCGCTGCTCGATGGTTTCAAGGCGATCTATGGCGATGGCGGCGTGGTGCTGCTCGGTCTCGTCGCGCTTACCGGCCTGATCGCCAGCTTCCATACGATCCTCTACGCGCAAGGCCGGCAGATCTATTCGCTGTCGCGTGCGGGTTATTTCCCGACGGTGCTGTCGATCACCCATTCCAAATACCGCACACCATACGTGGCCAATATTTCCGGCGCGATTGTCGGGTTGGCGGTCATGCTCGTCATCTGGTTCGCGCTGGGTGCGGAACAGGGCGGCAGCATCATCGGCAGCGTGCTTTTGAACATGGCAGTGTTCGGTGCGATGTTCTCCTACATCATGCAGGCGATTTCCTTCATCCTGCTCCGGAAGAACCTGCCGCATATCGAGCGGCCGTTCCGTTCGCCCTTCGGTATTCCGGGTGCGGTGCTGACGATCATCATCGCCATCGTGACGCTGCTTTACCAGATCCAGGATCCGAACTTCACCAAGGGCGTGCTCTGGGTGGCGGTCTGGTTTGCCGTGGCGATCGCTTATTTCGCCTTTGTCGGACGCCACCGCCTCATCCTGTCGCCGGAAGAGGAATTTGCGCTGGAGCACAAGCAGGCTGCCATGGCAGCGGCGGCTGCAAAGGCCTGATGCTCAAACAAACGGGCGGCCGTATGCGGCCGCCCGACCAAGACAATAAAGGGAACGGACAAAATGACGAGCTATACATTCGACGCGCTTAAGATGGATGTCGCCGAGGGGCGCATCGACACGGTTCTGGCCTGCCTTGTCGACATGCAGGGGCGTCTGATGGGCAAGAGATTTCAGGCCGAATTTTTCGTTGAAAGCGCCTATGAGGAAACCCATAGCTGCAATTACGTGCTTGCCACCGATATGGAGATGGAAACCGTTCCCGGCTATAAATCCTCCAGCTGGGAAAAGGGTTATGGCGACTATGTGCTGAAACCCGATCTTTCGACGCTGCGGCGTGTGCCGTGGCTGGAAGGCACGGCGCTGGTTCTGTGCGATGTGCTCGATCATCACACCCATGAAGAAGTGCCGCATTCGCCGCGTGCGCTCCTGAAAAAGCAGGTGGCGCGGCTGGAGGCCATGGGGCTGAAGGCCTATATGGCGACCGAGCTGGAATTCTTCCTGTTCGACCAGACCTTCGATGCGGCGCGCGCCAGCGGCTACAAGGGCCTGAACCTCGCCAGCGGTTATAATGAGGATTACCATATCTTCCAGACGACCAAGGAAGAGGATGTCATGCGGGCGCTGCGCAAGGGTCTGCAGGGGGCGGGAATTCCGGTCGAGAACTCCAAGGGCGAGGCGTCTCCCGGCCAGGCGGAAATCAATGTGCGTTATGCCGAGGCGCTGACCATGGCCGACCGGCACGCCATCATCAAGAACGCCACCAAGGAGATCGCCTGGTTGAAGGGCAAGGCGGTAACTTTCCTTGCCAAGTGGAATTACAACGCCGCCGGCAGTTCCTCGCATATTCATCAGTCGCTTTGGAGCGCTGACGGCAAGACGCCCGCTTTCCTCGACAAGGACGCCAAGCACGGCATGTCGGAACTGATGCGGCATTATGTTGCCGGGCTTCTCGCCCATGCCAGCGAGATCACCTATTTTCTGGCGCCCTACATCAATTCCTACAAGCGGTTCATGGCTGGCACGTTTGCGCCCACCAAGGCGATCTGGAGCCTCGACAATCGTACGGCCGGATATCGTCTCTGCGGCGAAGGCACCAAGGGCATCCGCATCGAATGCCGCGTCGGCGGCTCCGATCTCAATCCCTATCTCGCCATGGCGGCTTTGCTTGCGGCGGGCATTGACGGCATCGAAAATAAACTCGAACTTGAACCCGCTTTTGTCGGCGATGCCTATGGCGGCAAGGATGTGCGCGAGATACCCAAGACACTGCGTGACGCCACCGCCTTTCTGGATGGATCGAAAATGCTGCGCAACGCCTTCGGTGACGATGTGATCGATCATTACGTCCATGCCGGACGGTGGGAACAGGAAGAATACGACCGCCGCGTGACCGACTGGGAAGTGGCGCGCGGTTTCGAACGAGCCTAATCATTACGGGAAAACATCATGACCATGATCCAGAATATCTCGCCCATCGACGGTTCGGTTTATGCCGAGCGGGAGGCGATGTCACTGGAGGCGGCGCGGGCCGCCGTTTCGAAAGCGCGCAAGGCGCAAAAGGACTGGGCTTGCCGCCCGCTTGAGGACCGCGTTCAGCTGGTTCTGAAGGGTGTCGCGCGCCTCAACGAAATGGTGGCGGAGGTGGTGCCGGAACTGGCGCATATGATGGGCCGTCCGGTGCGTTATGGCGGCGAGTTCAAGGGCTTCAACGAACGCTCCAACTATGTCGCTTCCATTGCGGCCGATGCGCTGGCGCCGCTCGTCATCGAGGAAAGCGGCAATTTCGAGCGTCGCATCGAGCGCGAGGCGCATGGCGTGGTCTTCGTCATCGCGCCGTGGAACTATCCCTATATGACGGCGATCAACACCGTCGCACCCGCCTTGATGGCCGGTAATACGGTCGTCATCAAACATGCGGCGCAGACGCTGCTGGTGGGCGAGCGCATGGTGCGGGCCTTCGTCGAGGCCGGTGTGCCCGAAGACGTTTTCATCAATGTCTTCCTCGACCATGGCACGACTTCGGCGCTGATTTCCGAGGGCCTTTTCAATTTCGTCAATTTCACCGGTTCGGTGGAAGGCGGTCGTGCCATCGAGCGCGCCGCTGCCGGCACCTTCACCGGCCTCGGGCTTGAACTCGGCGGCAAGGATCCCGGTTATGTGATGGAGGATGCCGATCTCGACGCCGCCGTCGATACGCTGATGGATGGCGGCACCTATAATTCCGGGCAATGCTGCTGTGGTATCGAGCGCATCTACGTCAACGAAAACCTTTACGACGAATTCGTCGAGAAGTCCGTTGCCTGGGTGTCCAACTACAAGCTCGGTAATCCGCTGGAACAGGAAACCACGCTTGGGCCGATGGCCAACAAGCGTTTCGCCAAGGTGGTGCGGGCGCAGATCACGGACGCCGTTGCCAAGGGCGCCAAGGCGCTGGTCGATCCGAAACTGTTCCCGGCCGATGACGGCGAGAGCGCTTATGTTGCACCGCAGATCCTCGTCAATGTCGATCATTCCATGGAATTCATGACCGAAGAGACTTTCGGTCCCGCCATCGGCATCATGAAGGTCAAAAACGACGATGAAGCCATCGCGCTGATGAATGACAGCAAATACGGCCTCACCGCTTCGCTGTGGACGCAGGATGCGGCGCGTGCCGGGCGCATCGGTCGCGAAATCGAAACCGGCACCGTGTTCATGAACCGCGCCGATTATCTCGACCCCGCCCTTTGCTGGACCGGCGTGAAGGAAACCGGCCGTGGCGGTTCGCTCTCCGTCCTCGGTTTCCAGAACCTGACCCGTCCGAAATCCTACCATCTGAAGAAAGTCACGAAATGAATATCGTCGCCAACTGGAGCTATCCCACCGCCGTCAAGCTTGGCCGTGGCCGTATCAAGGAACTGGCGGAAGCCTGCAAGACGCTCGGCATCAAGAAGCCGCTTCTCGTCACGGATCGCGGCCTTGCCAATATGGCGATCACCGCGCATGCGCTCGACGTGCTGGAAGAGGCGGGACTTGGCCGGGCGATCTTCGCCGAAGTCGATCCGAACCCCAACGAGATCAACATGGAAGCCGGCGTGAAGGCTTACCGCGATGGCGGCCATGACGGTGTCGTCGCCTTCGGCGGCGGCTCTGGCCTCGATCTCGGCAAGACCATCGCCTTCATGGCCGGGCAGACGCGCCCGGTCTGGGATTTCGAGGATATCGGCGACTGGTGGACACGGGCGGATGCCGCCAAGATCGCCTCTATCGTCGCGGTTCCGACGACGGCAGGCACCGGTTCGGAAGTCGGCCGCGCCAGCGTCATCACCAATTCGCAGACCCATGTGAAGAAGATCATCTTCCATCCGAAGCTGTTGCCCGGCGTCGTCATCTGCGATCCGGAACTGACGGTCGGCATGCCGAAGGTCATCACGGCGGGCACGGGCATGGATGCCTTTGCCCATTGCCTCGAGGCCTATTCCTCGCCCTTCTATCATCCGATGAGCGCCGGTGTGGCGCTGGAGGGCCTGCGTCTCGTCAAGGAATTCCTGCCGCGCGCCTATAAGGACGGAACTGACATCGAGGCGCGCACCAATATGATGGCGGCGGCGGCGATGGGGGCGGTGGCCTTCCAGAAAGGTCTCGGCGCCATTCACTCGCTCTCGCATCCGATCGGCGCGGTCTACAACACACATCACGGCATGACCAATGCCGTCGTCATGCCGGCGGTGCTGCGTTTCAACCGGCCGGCCATCGAGGACAAGATTGCCCGCGCTGCCGCCTATCTCGGTATCTCCGGCGGCTTTGACGGCTTTTATGACTACGTGCTGGAACTTCGCAAGGAACTCGGCGTGCCGGAAAACCTGACCGCCATGGGCATCAAGCCGGACCGTATCGACGAACTGGCGGCGGAGGCGATCAAGGATCCGAGCTGCGGCGGCAATCCGGTGCCGATGACGCTGGAGAATACCAGGAAATTGTTCGAGGACTGCTTTTAGAGGGTCGTTGTGGAAACCATGAGATTTTCAGTTTTTTCGCCATTGCTCGCAGTGGCGTTTTTAAGCCTGCCCATTGTGGCGCAAGCCGCTTCTTTTAAGGAGCTTTCCGGTCAGGGTTACAAAGTCGGAGCTCTGTCGAGCAATAAGGCAGGAATCCGGGGATGGAATTTTTCCAAGGGCTCTGACCGCTATTTCTGTGAAATGCGCGCGACCATGGCGTATTCCGGAAAAAACGGCATGGTGTCCTTCACAAGCGCCGGACGCATGATCACGCTTGATCGTGCAACCGTTGAGAAAAGGCTGGGCGGTTCCCTGAACCTGCCGAAATATGAAGACCTTAAAGCCGGCCGCCTGCGGGCTGACGATGTGGGCTCCTGCCGAAAGTTAACGTGATCAATATGATGACAGGGGGCCCGCAATACCGATCGCGGGCTTTTTGTTGTCCCCAAAACGATCTTAGCCTTTTATTAACCCTGTTCGTTAAGATTACGGAAAGCACCATGAATTGCTTCGGTGTGTGAATGAGCATGAAACGGCTCTGACCAACAGGGGGTGTCATGTCAGTCATCACTTTCGCCAATACCAAGGGCGGCGCCGGAAAAACGACCGCCGTGCTGCTTCTGGCGACCGAACTGGCCCGCAGCGGCCACCGCGTGACTGTTCTGGACGCCGACCCGCAATTGTGGATTTCCCGCTGGTACGAATTATCAGGCGAGATCGAAAATCTCTCGGTGATTTCGCATGTGACGATGGCCTCGCTCGAGGGCCATATTCGCGAAAACAAAACCAATACCGACTGTTTCATCATCGATCTGCCAGGTGCGAAAAGCCCGCTTCTAACCATGGCGCTCGGCATTTCCGATCATGTGCTGATCCCGGTTCAGGGCTGCGCCATGGATGCGCGCGGCGCTGCCGAGGTTCTGGACCATATCGAATTCCTGAAGCGCAAGATGGGCAAGGCGATTGCCCATTCCATCGTGCTGACGCGGGTGAACGCCATGGTGGCGACGCGCTCGCTGCTGCTCGTCAAGATGTTGCTGGCGGAAAAGAATGTTTCGGTTCTCAATACGCCGATTGTCGAGAGAGCGGCCTATCGCGATATTTTCGATCTTGGCGGCACGCTTCTCTGTCTCGATAAGAACAACGTGAGCAATATCGACAAGGCGGTCGAGAATGCCAAAGCATTCGCCGGCGAAGTGCTTGGCCTGTTGCCAAAACGCCTGTTGCGGCTCGGCACGCCACCCGCTCGCCTCTTCACCCGCAAAGCCGCCTGAGACACTGTTTTCAACGTTCGCCCCGTCTGCGGTGTTCATCGCCGCAGAGGCGGGATGATGTTTCAGATGCTCGACTGCCGTTTGGCTCGCCCGAGTGCGGTCACGGCCTTTTCCTGTCAGCTTCATTATTTGCTTGATTTGGAAATGATCGTTTCCTATATTCCGACCATGAGCAATATCAGCCACAACCAGTCCGAGGAACAACGCCATCGCGGCAGGCCGCGCGAGTTCGATATCGACCGAGCGCTCGATGGTGCGATCAGGGTTTTTTCCAGGCGCGGTTATCACGCCACCTCCGTGGGTGATCTTACCGATGCGATGGAGCTGGCACAGGGCAGTCTTTACAAGGCCTTCAAGGACAAAAAGGCCGTCTTTATTGCCACGATGGAACGCTACAGGATTATGCAGACCGAGCGTTTCGAGGCGGCGGTGGCCGGTTACAATACCGGTAACGAGCGCCTGAGGGCAGGGCTGATGTTCTATGCGGAACGGTCGCATGGCGGTGCCGGCTCTGATGGATGCCTTGTTGTCGGCGCTGCTGCCGATCTGGCGGCGCTGGATGACGATATTGCCGTCGTGGTCGAGCGGGCCGTGAAGGCGAGGGAGCGGATTGTCGCCCGTCTCGTTGCCGAAGGGCAGAAGGATGGTTCGGTGCATTCGAAGGCCGATCCCGATGATCTCGCCCGGGCGATGCTGTGCATGATGTACGGCATGCGTGTGGTGGGAAAGACAGGGCGCAGCCTCAAAGACATGGTGGCCGTGGTGGATATCGCCATGAAACTTGCCGAGTGATTTTGTGACTATTTAGGAAACGATTGTTTCCATATTGGAGAAGATGATGACGACGCGTGTAATTGAAGGGGAGGATGTTGAGGCAACATCCATGTCCCCGGCTCTGACCTTTCTGTTGGCGACAGCCTGCGGATTGATTGCCGCCAATCTTTATTATGCCCAGCCGCTTGCCGGCATCATCGGGGCGGAGCTTGGTCTTTCCGCCGGCGCCACCGGGCTGATCGTGACCCTGACGCAGATCGGTTACGGTGTCGGCCTGCTGTTCGTCGTGCCGCTCGGCGATCTCATCGAAAACCGCAGGCTGGTGGTGAGTTCTGTCGCGATGGCGGTGCTGTCACTTGTGGCTGCGGCATTCGCGCCGCATGCGGCTCCGTTTCTCATCGCGGCCTTCCTGGTGGGTGTCAGTTCGGTGGCGGTGCAGGTTATCGTCCCCTATGCCGCCCATATGGCGCCGCACGCCATTCGCGGGCGGGTGGTCGGCAATGTCATGAGCGGGCTGATGGCCGGCATCATGCTGGCGCGGCCGGTATCCAGCCTGCTGTCGGAAGTGGTTTCGTGGCGCGGAGTGTTTCTCACGTCGGCGGCAGTCATGGCGCTTCTTGCAGTGGTGCTTTTCCGGCTTCTGCCCGCCCGCATGCCGGAGGCACGGCTGGGTTATGGCTCGCTGATGGCCTCGATGGGAAGGCTTGCCCTCCACACGCCGATCCTGCGGCGGCGGGCGATCTACCATGCCTTCCTGTTTGCAGCGTTCAGCCTGTTCTGGACCACGACGCCGCTTTATCTGAGCGGACCGCATTTCAACCTGAGCCAGGGTGAGATTGCGCTCTTTGCGCTTGCCGGTGCTGCGGGCACCGTGGCTGCGCCAATTGCAGGGCGGATGGCTGATCGCGGCTGGACCCGTGCGGCAACTTTCCTTGCATTGGTGGCGGTGGCGCTTTCTTTCGCCGTCACGCATCTTGCGCCCGAAGGGTCGCATCTGGCACTCGCCATTCTGGTGGTTGCGGCAATCGTTCTGGATTTCGGCGTCACCACCAATCTGGTGCTTGGCCAGCGCGCCATTTTCACGCTCGGGGCGGAATTCCGCAGCCGCCTGAACGGCATCTATATGGCGACGTTTTTCATGGGCGGCGCCATCGGTTCCGCCGTGGGTGGCTGGGCTTATGCGGTCGGAGAATGGGGCGCTGCCTCGTGGATCGGCTTCGCCTTGCCGGTCGCGGCCCTTCTATATTTCCTCACGGAAAAACGCGACTGAAACGCGATTAAATGAAAAAAAGCCCGGCAGACCACAATCCGCCGGACTTTTCTTTTCTTCCGGTCGATTATTCCGCGAATTCGACCACTACGCCGGCGCGGACCATTTTCGCCAGTTCGGTCGCATCCCAGTTGGTCAGGCGGATACAGCCGTGACTGTTGGTCTTGCCGATCTTCGAGGGTTCCGGTGTGCCGTGAATGCCGTAGGTCGGCTTTGACAGCGCAATCCAGACCGTGCCGACCGGGCCGTTCGGACCCGGCGGGATCTGCAGGATCTTGTCGTTCTGGCCTTGCTTGAAGTTGATCTTCGGATTGTAGGTGTAGCCCGGATTGAGCGCGATGCGCTCGACCGTATGCGTGCCGCTCGGGGAAGGCGTGTCCGTGGAGCCGATGGTGGCCGGGTAGGCGGCGATCAGATTGCCGTCCTCGCCATAGGCGAAGACCTGCTTGATGCCCTTATGCGCGACGATGCGGGCCACCTGTCCCTTTTTCGCGTCACCCGGATTGACGACCTTGATGATCGTGCCGGGCACGGAGAAATCGATGCCGGGGTTCAGTTCCTTCAGATAGTTCTCATCCATGTGGAAACGTTCGGCGAGCGCTTCCGAAGTCTTTGTGAAGGACAAGGCGGGTAGCTGCGATTTTTCAGCATAGTCGTCCGGAATCGACGCCACATAGGGACCGGCCGCATCGGCGGCGGTGATGGTGTAGTCGACGATGGGCATGCCGCCGGAGGAGCGCAGGCGCTCCAGAATGTCGTCGGAATTGTTCGGGTCGAGCTTTTCGCCCGTCATGTCCTGCCAGGCGGCAATCGCCTTGTTGACGTTGTCACCCATCTTGCCGTCGATAACGCCGGGCGAGATGCCTTCGCGGTCGAGGAAGGTCTGGAGCGCGACGATCTCCTGCCGCGAACGGTTGACCGGTGTAGTCACCGGGGTGTGGCGTTCGATCAGGTGATCGGGTTGTGGGACGGCGGCCGTGGTGCTTTCGCCGGGCATGGGCTGGCCGAGCGGCCCGCTTTCCACCGCGCCGGGGCCGGGAACTGAGCCGGTATAGACATTGTCGCCGGAGCCATCACCGCGATATTCGCGATAATCACGCACGCTGCCATTGTCTTGATAACCGTAATCGCGCGGTGGCTCACGGTACTGGCCGCCGGGGGCGGGCGGATAATAGGTGGTGTCGCGCTGCTGGCGCGCCTGCTGCCGCTGTTGATAGCCGGAAGGCATTTCAGTGGCCAGCAGATTGCCGTACTGGTCGTAAAACACCGTGCGACCCATCGCATCGCGGCTGATGACGATGTCGCCGCGCTCTGGCATGAAGTCGAGCACGCGACCGTCAGGTGTTACCAGCATCGTCTGCTGGTCGCCATAACGCTGCTGCGCGCCAGCCTGTAGCGGGGCGAAAGCCGCCACTACCGCGACTGTCAGACCCAGAGCTGCGTTAAGAAACTGTTTCACGATTCTGCTATCCTTGCTTCGTTCGCCCATAAACACACCGCAATCTTGACCCTATTGTGAAAAAGGTGAATTCGCGGTTAATGCAATCTTAATTTCCGTCACGGCTAGTAGCGTTTCCGTGATTCATGCGTTTTTACTGCCACAGGAGAGGTTGTCTTGCGTTCGTTTCAGGCCGGCAGATCGCCCCATATTTTCCTCGATGAAACCTCTGTTTTCGATATTGGTTCCTGTATCGTCGATGGCACTGACATCGCGCCCGGCCGCGCCATTCCCGATGATGGCGATGCACGCATCGACCATTCGCTGGAGGGCTTTCTCTTCACCTGCGGTCCGGATCATATCCGTCATCCCGAACTGATCGACGGTGACGGCGAGGGGCGTCGATATCCGTTGCATGGGTCCTTTTCCTCGCATCCCGCGACGATCATCGCTTTCGACGTTCATGAGTCCAATGCGCTGGCGCGTGTGGAGGTTCCCGTGAAGCTTGCCGATGGCGGCACCGCAGTTCTTGAACGGACATGGCGCATCGATGGTGAAAGCGGCGAAGTCAGCCTTGACGACCGGATCGTCAATACGAGTTCGCGGCCGATCCCGGTCTTTCTGATGTATCACATGAATGTCGGCGCGCGCCTGTTTGACGATGCCGTGCGGCTTGAAGGCGCCATGCTTGAAGGCGGCGGCCATGGCTGGCGTTTCGGCGAGGAGCCGGGAACTGTTTTCTGCGTCTCTGCCGGCAAGGACGAATGGGCGGAATTGAAGCTTGGCCCGATTGCGGCCATCGGCGGGAAGACGCTGACCGTGCGTTTTCGCACGGAGACGCTGCCCTATCTCCAGATGTGGCGCAACCAGCAGGACCCCGCCAATGTGCTCGGCATCGAGCCGGTTTCGCATCGCTGGGTTGGGCGGAGCGAGCTTGAGACCGCCGGCGAGTTCAATATTCTCCAGCCGGGTGAAAGCCGCAGGTTCGGTCTGCGCTTTTCAATCCTCTGAATGCCGTAGCGAATGCCATGCCGAATGACGGTGCGCCGTCATTGACGCAGGGGTTTTGACCGCTTACATCGGATGCGGATTTTGAAGGGTGACAGCCAGCGGCGCGGACGCCGGTTTCAGCGGAGGCAGACATGGATATCAGGCGCATAGACGACGAATATTCGGTAACGGGACAGATCAGCGTCGCCGATCTGGATGAGGTCAAGGCACTCGGCTTCAAGTCGATCGTCTGCCACCGCCCTGACGGCGAAGAAGACGGCCAGCCGCTTTTCGCCGATATTGCCGAGCGCGCAGAGCAACTTGGCCTCACCATCATGCATGTACCGGTTGGTCGCTATGGCGTCGACGCCGATGCCGTTGCCGGCATGGTGGATGCGCTCGATGAATTGCAGCGCCCGATGCTCGGCTATTGCCGTTCCGGCGCGCGCTCCACGGCGATCTACGAAAAGACCCATCACCTGCGCGGCTGATTTTCCGCGCATCGTTCTATTTTTAATGCCAATCAACAGGAGTTTTCCATGACCATCAAGCGTATCGAGCCGGGCAAGCGCATGAGCGGCGCCGTCGTACACGGCAACACCGTCTATCTGGCCGGCCAGGTCGGCGAGGGTACGAGCGTGACGGAACAGAGCAAGTCGGCGCTGGCGGAAGTCGATCGCCTGCTGGCCGCTGCCGGTTCCGACAAGTCGAAAGTCCTGCAGACGATCATCTATCTCTCCGACATGTCCACCTTCGGTGAAATG
>Ga0172374_1002469_pt1 | contig 11734 bp, 9 predicted proteins | sample LakKiv3m_FD_114536 | JGI IMG/M metagenome (GOLD analysis project Ga0172374, IMG submission 114536) | Freshwater microbial communities from Kabuno Bay, South-Kivu, Congo - kab_092012_10.3m | ecosystem: Environmental > Aquatic > Freshwater > Lake | place: Democratic Republic of the Congo... | reverse complement strand
CTAAAAACGCTACCCCTACGCCGTCATCCTCGGGCTTGACCCGAGGATCGAGCGCAGCGACGCCCTCACTCCCGGCTGTCGGGCAGGCGGACAACTGGATCCTCGGGTCAAGCCCGAGGATGACGGCGGGAGGGAAGGAGCCTCCTAGCTGAACGCCAGAAAGATCACGGCCACCACGGTGACGTCGAGCAGGCGGGCGGCGAGGCTGAAAACGGCGGGCATGGCGCGATCCGAAGGCGGTTGAGTCTCGGCCTACGCAAGTCGGGCGCCAGTCGGCGTCAGATCTCGGTCTTGCGCGATCGTCCCGGCGAGGGGCGCCGGTCGTGCCGCCCTGAATACTCCCGGCCCAGATAGGTGGTGCGTGCGGCGTCCAGCACCGGCGCGCCGCCCTTCAGCCCGCGCTTCTGCCCCGATTGACCCAGCACCTGGGCGGCGAAGGCCGCGGGCGGCGGGGGCGGGGTGACGGCAGGCTTTGCCGGGGAGGCGGCAGGATCGGCCGCCTCTTGCGACGACGAGGCTTCGGTCGGAACCAGGGCGCGCGCGCGCCGCCGCTCGCGATGGCGGCGGTCGCCTTCGCGGCGGTCGTCCACGACAGGGTCGTTCAGCGGCCCCGCCGCGCCGATGGGACGGATTTCATCCGTCACCTCGGCCTCAGCCCTTGGATTGGGCGAGGCGGTCGATCTGAGCCCGCATCTCGTCCATCTGGCGGCGCATCTCGTCCAGCGCCGCGCCTTCCTTGGCCGGTTCAGCCTTGGGTTCGGCGGCGGGCGTCTCGGTCGTCTCGCCTTCGGGACGGCCATAGGCGAAGCCGGGGAACATCCGCATGGCGCGCTCGAACATGGCCATGTTCTGGCGCACGGCCTCTTCCATCAGATTGCCGCCGGGCGCGGCGGCGAAGGCGCGCGTGAACTGGCCGCGCAGCTGCTCCTGCTGGCGCGTGAACGTATCCAGCGACATCTCCAGATACGACGGCAGCACCCCCTGCATGGAGTTGCCGTAGAAGCCGATCAGCTGACGCAGGAACTGCACCGGCAGCAGGGCCTCGCCGCGGCTTTCTTCCTCGAAGATGATCTGGGTCAAGATCTGGCGCGTCAGATCGTCGTTGGTCTTGGCGTCATAGACGACGAATTCCACGCCTTCGCGCACCATGCGGGCCAGATCGTCCAGCGTCACATAGGCGCTGGTGGCGGTGTTGTAGAGCCGCCGGTTCGCATACTTCTTGATGACGACCATGCCGTCACGGGTTTTTCCGCCCTCGGATTTCTTGTCGGTCACGCTTGTTCTCGCGATGTTGCAACGCCCAAGCATCCCGCATTGCGCGCGCGAAGGCGAGTCCCGTCTTTGACGTGGGGAGTCAGGCCTGGACCAGCACCACGCCGATCAGCACGGCGGCCCAGTGCATGCCCGCGCCGGTGACGACGAAGCCGTGCCAGATGGCGCGCCGGAACTTCACCTTCTGGCTGATGAAGACGAAGACGCCCGTCGTATAGATCAGTCCGCCCGCGACCAGCAGGCCCAGCGCCAGCGGGTGCACGGTCTCGATCATCGGTTTCAGCGCGAACACCGCCACCCAGCCGAACAGGACGTAGATCACGCTCCAGAAGGCGTCGGACAGGCGCGGCGCCAGCATCTTCACCCCCGCGCCGACGATGGCCATGGTCCACACCGCCAGGGTGAAGCCCACGGACCAGGCGCCCTCGAACCGCACGGCGGTGAAGGGGGTGTAGCTGCCCGCGATCATCAGGAAGATGGCCGCCTCGTCCAGCCGCCGCAGCACGGGCCGCGCCGCGCACGGATGGGTCAGGTTGTAGACGGTCGAGGCCGCCAGCATGGCCACCAGACACAGGGCGTAGATCGCCGTCGACACCGCCGCGCCCACGCCCGCATAGACGCTGGCCAGAACGGCCAGAACCACGCCGCCCGCCGCCGCCAGCGCCAGGCCCACGGCGTGCACCCACAGATCGGCCAGGCGCTCGGCCCGCGTCTGGTAGTGTTCGATCATGTCCAGATCGTCGGGGGTGCAGATACGGCGGGCGAGGGCTTTCAGCATGGTGAGGCTTTCGGCAAGATCACGTCTCCTTCCCTTTCTGAAAGCGCGGCACGGGGCATCGTTCCCGGCCGATGGTGCGGCGCGGCGATGACGTTTTGCTGATTGCTGCATCGCAACAGGTGACGTGCGCCTGCGAATGCGGCACAACCTCGCGCAAAGAATTTCTCCAGGGAGTGAATAAAATGACCGACGTCGTCATCGTCTCCGCCGCCCGCACGCCGGTCGGCTCCTTCCTCGGCGCCCTGTCGACCCTTCCTGCCTCCAAGCTGGGCGAGGTCGCCATCAAGGCGGCGCTGGAGCGCGCCGGCGTGGCCGCTTCCGATGTGGATGAAGTGATCCTGGGCCAGGTGCTGCAGGCGGGAGCGGGCCAGGGCCCGGCGCGTCAGGCGGCCATCGGCGCGGGCCTGGCCAACGAAACCCCGGCCTGGAGCCTCAATCAGCTGTGCGGCTCGGGCTTGCGCGCCGTGGCCCTGGCCTATCAGCAGATCGTGCAGGGCGACGCCAGGATCGTCGTCGCCGGCGGTCAGGAAAGCATGAGCCAGTCGCCGCACACGGCACAACTGCGCAACGGCCAGAAGATGGGCGAGCTGGCCTTCAAGGACAGCATGCTTCAGGACGGCCTGATCGACGCCTTCCACGGCTATCACATGGGCCAGACGGCCGAGAACATCGCCGCCAAATGGTCGATCGACCGCGCGTCTCAGGACGCCTTCGCTGTCGCCTCCCAGAACAAGGCCGAGGCCGCCCAGAAGGCGGGCAAGTTCGCCGACGAAATCGTCCCGGTCGTCATCTCGACCCGCAAGGGCGACGTGGTCGTGGATCAGGACGAATACATCCGTCACGGCGCCACCCTCGAGGCGATGGAGAAGCTGAAGCCCGCCTTCGTCAAGGACGGCACGGTGACGGCGGCCAACGCCTCGGGTATCAACGACGGCGCCGCCGCCCTGGTGCTTATGAGCGCCGATGAAGCCAAGGCGCGCGGCCTGGAGCCGCTGGCCCGCATCGCGTCGTGGGCCACGGCGGGCGTCGATCCCGCCATCATGGGCACCGGCCCGATCCCGGCGTCGAAGAAGGCGTTGGAGAAGGCGGGCTGGACCGTCGCCGATCTGGACCTGATCGAATCCAACGAAGCCTTCGCCGCCCAGTCGCTGTGCGTGGTCAAGGAGCTGGGTCTCGACCCGGCCAAGGTCAACGTTAACGGCGGCGCCATCGCCATCGGCCACCCGGTCGGCGCCTCGGGCGCGCGCGTCCTGACGACGCTGCTGCACGAGATGAAGCGTTCGGGCGTCAAGAAGGGTCTGGCCACCCTGTGCATCGGCGGCGGCATGGGCGTGGCGATGTGCGTGGAGCGCGCCTAGGCACGACGCCATAGGTGGAAGCAGGAAAGGCCGGCGAGCGATCGTCGGCCTTTTTGCTTGCGCCCTATAACCCCCGCTCATCCCGGCGGACGCCGGGGTGGGCGGGAAGTTCAGAACCCCCGCCGCCAACTGCCCAGCAGGGCGTAGCCGGTCGGGGCGCCTGCGCGGTGCTGCTCCTCGCGGCTGGCGACGGCCTCGAGCTGCAGCCAGGACCCGCCGGGCAGGGCGTGCAGGCTGCGCACGCTGAAGTCGATCTGCCGCCCCGACGGCGCGGCCGAGAAGCGTCGCTCCGAGAAGGTCACCGGGTCGAAATAGTCCAGCGGCGCGTCGGCCAGATAGGCGCTGAACGTCCCATTCTCGATGCGTAGGGGCTGGGAAATCTCCCACGTCAGGCTGCGGCAGCCCAGGGCCTTGGCGAAGGACCACGTCGGACAGGCCGACTGCAACGACGCCCGCCAGGTCGAGCTGAGCGCCGGGGCCGACAGGTGCAGGAACCGCCCCTCCAGTTCGGTGCGGCCGAAGCCCGCCTCGCCCGACAGGGTGAGGCCGCGTCCCAGGTCCACATCCGCCCCGACCGCCGCAAAGCGGGTGCGCGACGGCAGGGCGAAGTCCGACTGCGTCGGCAGATAGGCCCCCAGCGGCCCCATCCGCTCGTCCAGAGCCCCGAGACTGAACGACAGTCCCCCTCGGTCTTGGCCGCCGCTCTCGGCGCGCCAGTCCAGTCCGGCGCGGGCGTAGGTCGAGGCGTCGCGCTCGACCGGACGCAGGGGGGCGCGCCGGTCGCCCGATCCGCTCTCGGCGCTGAAGGTCAGGGCGCCGAAACTAAAGGCGCCGCGCAGGGCGTGGTCGGCCTGGCTCAGCGCCACGAAGCCGTCGCCGGAGCCGCTGGGGAAGGGCGAGCGCGCCCCGCCCTGACCCTGCCACGCCGCGAAGGACAGCCGTCCCGCCTGAACGTCGAACAGGGCCTCGCTGCGTGGCTCGTCCCCCAGCCAGGGCGCGTCATAGGGGCCGTAACGCGCCACGACCGGCTCGGGCAGTTCGACCGGCGCGGCGGCGGCCAGGGACAGTCGCGTCCCGCCCGGCGCATCCAGCGACACCTGCGACTGACGCATGGGCGTCGGCGTCTCGGGCTGCCAGCTGCGGCGCGGCGCGGGGCGATAGGCGTCGCCCAGGTCGACCCGGAACAGGCGCTCATATTCGTCATAGGCGATGGTGCTCAGCGCCCCGGTCCGACCCATCGCGTCCCCGAACGGACCCCCGACATGGGCGCCGGGCGCCACGGCGATGTTCACTGATGCGCCGGCCGCCATGGGCGAGGCGGTTGCGCCGACGGGCTGGAACGCGCGGGCGATATCCAGGGCTCCGCGCCCGAAGGTGACGTCGGTCCCCGCGTCGCCGAGATCCGCCCCGGTGCGCAGCAGAATGTCCACCGCCTCCCGTCCAGTCAGATTGGGGAAGGCCTCCAGCAGCAGGGCCAGGGCGCCCGCCACGGCGGGCGAGGCGAAGGAGGTGCCGTTGACCCGCCAGCAGCCGTCGCCTTCGCAGCCCACGATCACATCGACGCCCGGCGCCGTCAGATAGACGCCCTGCGAAACGCCCGCCTTATTGGAGAAATCGCCCAGTTGGCGCGCGCGATCATGGGCGCCGACGACGATGATGGAGCCGGCGAAGCGCGGGTCGCTGGCGTATCGGCCAGGCCATTCGGGATTGGCGCCCGCCTCATTGCCGGCGGCGATGGCGAAGATGACCCCGGCGTTTACCGCGCGCCGCAGGGCCGCTTCGAATTGGGAGCCTAGAGGCGTCTCGCCGCCCAGGGACAGATTGATGATCTTGGCCCCGTTCTGAACCGCGTAGTCTAAAGAGCGCACCAGGTCGGATGATCGGAAACAGACCTTGTCGTCGGGGTCCGTGCAGTCGCTGACATCGGCGCGAATCGACAAGATGGTCGAGTTGAAGGCGACGCCGACGGTGCCGAAGCCGTTGAAAGGCGCGGCGATGATGCTGGAGACATTGGTCCCGTGGTCGTCCGCACCTTGCGGCTGGTTGCGGCCGGGCACCACATCGGTCGACAGGGGAGAGACGTTCCCCCCCAGATCCTGATGGTTCAGCTTGATGCCGCTGTCCACCACGGCGACGGTCACGCCGCGCCCGGTGGCGCCTCTCTGCCAGGCGCTCATGGCGCCGACGTCTCCGACGCCCCAGTTGCGCAGATATTCGGCGGACGTCGCGCTGGGGATGGCCGGAGGAGGAGGGGGCGGCGGAGGTGGAGGAGGAGGAGGAGGAGGAGGAGGAGGCGGCGGAGGTGGAGGCGGCGTGACGATGCCGCCGCCCGTTCCACCGCCCCCGCCGCCGCAGGCTGCCAAGGGCAGGGCCAGCAGGCCCAGAACGCTGATAGAGACGGCGTATCGCCGCAGACGCTGAACGGACATGGTTCCCTCTCCCGAAACCTATCCAGCCATTAGGCTGGTTTCAGAGAGATTGACGAGTCCGTCCGATCCGGTGACGGACGATCAGTCGCGCAGCAGTTCGTTGACGCCGGTCTTGGCGCGGGTCTGGGCGTCGACGCGCTTGACGATGACGGCGCAATAGAGGCTCGGGCCGCCGTTCGGGTCAGGCAGGGCGCCCGGCACCACGACGGAATAGGCCGGCACCTCGCCGCGGAAGATCTCGCCCGTGGCCCGGTCGACGATCTTGGTCGAGGCCGACAGATAGACGCCCATGGCCAGGACCGCGCCCTCGCGCACGATGACGCCTTCGGCCACCTCGGCGCGGGCGCCGATGAAGCAGCCGTCCTCGATGATGGTCGGATTGGCCTGCAGCGGCTCCAGCACGCCGCCGATGCCGGCCCCGCCCGACAGGTGGACGTTCTTGCCGATCTGGGCGCACGAACCGACGGTGGCCCAGGCGTCGACCATCGAGCCTTCATCGACATAGGCGCCGATGTTCACGAAGGACGGCATCAGCACCACGTTCTTGCCGACATAGGCGCCGCGACGAACGACCGCGCCCGGCACCGAGCGGAAGCCCGCGGCCTGATAGTCGGCGGCGCTCCAATCGCCGAACTTGTTGGGCACCTTGTCCCAGAAGGGGCCGACGGCGACCGGATGATCGGCCGACAGCGGCAGGGTCGGGGCGTGGCCCGCGCGCATGATGACGTTGTCGTTCAGACGGAAGGACAACAGCACCGCCTTCTTCAGCCACTGGTGCGTGCTCCACACGCCGTCGGCGCCGCGCGAGGCGACGCGCGCCTGGCCGGAGTCCAGCAGGGCCAGGGCGGTGTCGACGGCGTCGCGCACTTCGCCGCGCGTGGCGGCCGAGACCTCGGCGCGGGCTTCCCAGGCGGCCTCGATGACGGATTCCAGGTGGGTCAGGTCGGTCATTGCGGATCTCCGTCCAGCATGGCGGTGGTCAGGAAGGGGCCGAGGGAGGCGGCCCGGTGTTGGATGTGGTCGCCCTCGGCGGTGAAGGCCTTGGTTCCGACCAGCACGGTGGTCATGCCCAGGTCGCGCGCCGGCTCCAGGTTCTTGGGCGTGTCCTCGAAGAAGCAGGCGGTCGCCGGATCGACGCCGAAACGCGCCAGCATCTTGTGGAAGGTGCGCGGGTCCGGCTTGGGGATCAGGTCGGCGTCCTCAAGCGCGAACACTCCGTCGAAGAAGGGCGTCAGCTCCAGCTTCTCCATCACCCGCTGGGCGTGACCGGCCGAGCCGTTGGTGAAGATCAGGCGCGGACCCTGCAGCCGCTCCAGCGCCGCATGCAGGCCGGGATCGGGCGCCAGCGCGTCCAGCGGCACGTCATGCACTTCGGCCAGGAAGTGATGCGGGTCGATCTCATAGTGCATCATCAGCCCGGCCAGGGAGGTGCCGTAGTCGTGCAGATAGCCGCGCTGCACCGACAGGGCCTCGGCCGATTCCAGGCCCGAGGTCCGCACGACGTATTGGTTGATGCGCTGCTCCACCTGACGCAGGAACTGCGTCTCCGGCGGGTACAGGGTGTTGTCCAGATCGAAGACCCAGGACCGCACATGGCGCAGGTCCGCGCCGATCTCGGTAGGCGCGGTTTCAGGCGCCGTCTTCGACGCCGAACCCGTCACTTCCGTCGGACCAGGGTGCCGGCGCCGTGCTCGGTGAACAGCTCGACCAGCATGGCGTGCGGGCGGCGCCCGTCCAGGATGACCACGGCCTCGACGCCCGCGCGGATGGCGGCCATGGCCGTCTCCAGCTTGGGGATCATGCCGCCGGTGGCGACGCCGTCGTCGATCAGGCCCTGCGCCTCGTCCAGCGTCATCTGGCGAATGATCTCGCCGTCGGCGCCCTTGACCCCCGGCACGTCGGTCAGCAGCAGCATCCGCTTGGCGTGCAGGGCGCCCGCGACGGCCCCGGCGACGGTGTCGGCGTTGACGTTGTAGGTCTGGCCGTCCTCGGCCACGCCGATGGGGGCGATGACCGGCACCCAGTCCTCGGTCTCCGAGGCGATCAGGCCCTTGATCAGCTTGGGATCGACCTTGGTCGGCTCCCCGACGAAGCCCAGGTCGACTTCGTGCTCGATCATGCTGTCGGGATCGCGCTTGGTGCGCTTGGTCTTCTCGACCGTCAGCAAGCCGGCGTCCTTGCCCGACAGGCCGACGCCGCGCACGTCGGCTTCCTTGCCGGCGACGGTGATCCAGTGGGCGATCTCTTTGTTGACCGCGCCGGACAGGACCATCTCGGCCACCGACATGGTGTCCTTGTCCGTCACGCGCAGGCCGTCGACGAAGGCCGATTTCACGCCCGCCTTGTCCAGCATGGCGCTGATCTGCGGCCCGCCGCCGTGGACCACCACGGGGTTCACGCCCATCAGCTTCAGCAGCACCACGTCCGCGGCGAATTGCTTCGCCACGGCGCTCTCGCCCATGGCGTGGCCGCCGTATTTGATGACCACGGTCTCGCGGTCATAGACTTGGATATAAGGCAGGGCCTCGGCGAGCGTCTTCGCCGTTTCCCAGCCGCGTTCCTCGGATTGCCGATCAGTCTCTATCATCGTGCGCGCTCGATAGCCCCAAGGGCGGCGGGAGTCACGGGGGAGGTGCCGTTGAAGTTAGCGAGGGTTGTCATTCTTTCGTATTTCTATGATCGAGTGCTTCCTTTCTGCGCAATTCCGACTAGGCAGTCTCTTATGAGGTTATATCCTGTTATTATGTGCGGCGGCGCTGGAACCAGGCTTTGGCCAGCTTCTCGCCCTTCACGGCCCAAGCAATTTATCCCGCTTTCGGGCAACCGCTCTCTCTTTCAGGAAGCGGTATTAAGGACTAAGCCGCTGGTTTCCGACGGCGGGCGCATCATTGTTATTGGCGGCCAGGCGCATCGTAGCGCTATTTTAGATCAGCTTCATGAAATCGGCGTCGTTGCTCAAATCTTGCTTGAGCCTGAGGCGCGGGATTCGGCAGCCGCCATGGCGGCAGCGGCGGCATGGACAGAGCGACATGATGCGGAGGGCGTGAACGTTTTTGTCGCGTCAGATCACCATATTCCGGATCATGGCGCCTTCTGCGACGCTGTACGAAAGGCAGGCGAAGCCGCGTTAAAGGGACATATCGTCACCTTGGGCATCAAGCCGACCGAACCCTCGACTTCCTATGGGTATATTCAACCTGCTGCTAGTGGTCTCGCGGCTGTAAAGCACTTTGTTGAAAAGCCGGATAAGGATGTAGCTCAAGTTTACGTGGAGAAGGGTTTCCTTTGGAATAGTGGGAACTTTATTATTTCTGCTAAGGCTCTTATTGATGAGCTAGCGCACTGCGCGCCAGATGTCCTTCATTCGGCGCGATCTTCCATTGAAGGCTGTGTTGGGGATGTATTCGAACTCGGACCGGATTTTCGTTCTGCGCCTAAAATCTCGATCGACTACGCTTTAATGGAGCGCACGCATCGGGCTTGGGTTTTGCCGGTCGATTTCCAATGGTCGGATCTGGGAGCCTGGGACGCGGTTGCGGCGACTGGCGAAGGGGAATTCGGCGGGCATATTTTTGAGGACGCTGAGGGGTGCATGGCGCGAGCGCCGGAAGGCGTGGTCGTGGCGGCGCTGGGGGTCCGCAACCTGGCCATCGTGGTTGAAGGCGACGCGGTCTTGGTGTGCGATCTGTCTCGTGCTCAAGACGTGAAAAAGGTGGTGGAGCGCCTACGAAGGTCTTCTCCACAGCATATCGATTTCGTCCAACCCGAAGTGGAGACGTTGGAAAGCGGTGCGCATCGCTTCAGGGAGTGGTTGCGTTTGCGCGCATTGCCGCTGTGGTCGTCCGTAGGGCAGGCTGAAGATGGGGCCTTTGCCGAGTTGCTTAATATTGACGGGCGAAGCGTAGCGGCGCAGCGACGTGCGCATGTTCAGGCCCGGCAGATATATGTTTTTGCGCAAGCCGGCTTGTTGGGGTGGCAGGGGCCGTGGCGGAAGAGCGTCATGGAGGGATTTGAGTATCTGGAACGAACCTTCCTCCGCCCGGACGGTTTGATGCGAGCATTGGTGGCGCATGACGGCGCTCCCCTGGAGGAGGATTTCCGTGTCTATGACCAAGCTTTTCTATTGCTTGCGTTGGCGACAGCCCAGAGGGCCGGCATCGACTGGGATGGGCGCGCTGCGGCGGTCGCTCACGAGCTAAGAAAGCGCTTGCTTGAAAGGGTGGATGGCCACGGAGCGATCATCGAAACCGGAGAGCGGCCGCATCAGTCAAATGCGCATATGCACCTGCTGGAGGCGGCCTTGGCTTGGTTCGAAGTTAGTGGCGATCCGGTATGGAGTGCGCTTGCCGAGCAGATTGCGAGCCTAGCCACAACCGCTTTTATGGATTCAAAGACCGGCCGGTTGAGGGAATTTTTTGAGCCTGACTGGACGCCGGCTCTCGGTGAGAACGGGCGTCTTATTGAGCCTGGCCATCAATTCGAATGGGCCTGGTTGTTGGCGCGCTTGCATCGTCTCGGTGGAGATCAGAAGTGGTTGACGGCCGCTAGAACTCTATTCGAGCGAGGGGTGGAAGGAGTGGACGCGCGCGGTCAAGTCGCCGTGGATGCTTTAGATGAAGAAGGGGGTGTTCGTATACGACGTGCTCGTCTATGGCCTCAAACAGAATGGCTGAAGGCCTCTCTGCTTCTTGCCAATCTGTGTCCGGCAGATGAGAATCGTTTTCTCTCAGAGGCGGCTCGCGCTCAGCGCGCCGTTTGGACATATCTGACGGATGACGGTCTTTGGCGGGATAAGAGGCTTGAAAGCGGTCGTTTCATTGATGAGGCGTCTCCCGCCAGTTCATTGTATCATATTGTTTCCGCCTTTACGCAGGTCGCTGAAACGAGAACCTTGGGAAGCGGCGCCCCCTCACTTGTTCTGAGCTAAACAGAGACTTAACCTTTTGTAGCTTTTGGAACACGCTTGTGTTGCATGAGGCTGCAAGTGAGCGTTTCGTGCTCGACCGCCTATGGTGACGCTGATAAAGGTCGCCACAGGCGGTGATCTAATTGTCGCCCACTTTTCAACAAACCTCGGAGGGCCGCATCCTATGCGTGTCAAGAGTTTGATCCTGGCGTCGAGCGCAGCGGCCGCCCTGGCCCTGTCGGCCGGCGCTGCATCGGCTGAGCCGGACGGCTGGTACGGCGCGATCGACGCCGGCTACCACATCATCGACGACATCAATACGGAAGCGTCGACGAACGGCCACAACTGGAACTGGGAAGTCAACGACGGCTGGGCGGCGTTCGCTCGCCTCGGCTACCGTTTCAACCCGAACTGGCGTGTTGAGCTCGAAGGCGGCTACCGCTCGGGCGACATTGGCAAGGTGCGCGCTGTCTCGGGCCCGAACGGCCTGTGCAACCTGACGCCGGCCACCGGCCCGTGCCACTCGCCGGAAGGCGACATCGAGTCGACGACTCTGATGGCGAACGTCCTGTACGACTTCGGCTCGCCGGACTGGACCATCCGTCCGTTCGTCGGCCTGGGCGTCGGTGTGAACCGCGTCAACGTCGATACGATTGGCCGCCTGCGCCAGAACCCGGGCGTCACCTTCGCCGCCGACGACAGCTCGACCAAATTCGCCGCTCAGGCGATCGCCGGTCTGGCCTGGGCCGTGGGCGACCGCGCCAACATCGATCTGACGTACCGTTATCTGACGGGCGATATGGAATTCGATAACTCGTCGGTCGGCACGGGCGCTGTTCCGTACGGAACGTTCTCGGGCGACTACGATCAGTCGCACACCGTGACGCTGGGCCTGCGCTATGCGTTCGGCGCCGAGCCGGCTGCTCCCCCGCCGCCGCCGCCCCCGCCGCCGCCGCCCCCGCCGCCTCCCCCGCCGCCGCCGCCGCCGCCT
>Ga0172374_1002467_pt1 | contig 11742 bp, 7 predicted proteins | sample LakKiv3m_FD_114536 | JGI IMG/M metagenome (GOLD analysis project Ga0172374, IMG submission 114536) | Freshwater microbial communities from Kabuno Bay, South-Kivu, Congo - kab_092012_10.3m | ecosystem: Environmental > Aquatic > Freshwater > Lake | place: Democratic Republic of the Congo... | reverse complement strand
GCCGCCGCCCAGGCCCTTGGCGAGCGTGACCACGTCGGGGCGTACGCCCTCGACGAGCTGGTGGGCGAACCACGCACCCGTCCGGGCGATGCCGGTCTGCACCTCGTCGAGCCAGAGCAGCGCACCGTGCTCGTGCGCGATCCGCTGCGCGGCGGCGAGGTAGCCGGCGGAGGGCACCACGACACCGGCCTCTCCCTGGATCGGCTCGAGCACCACCGCGGCGACCGTGTCGTCCACCGCTGCCTCGAGCGCGGCGACGTCGTCGTACGGCACGAACGTGACGTCGCCGGGCAGCGGCTCGAAGGGCTCGCGGTAGGCCGACTTGGAGGTGAGCGCGAGGGCCCCCATCGTGCGGCCGTGGAAGGACCCCTCGGCAGCGACGATGCGGGTCCGGCCGGTGCGCCGGGTGAGCTTGAGGGCGGCCTCGTTGGCCTCGGCCCCGGAGTTGCTGAAGAACACCCGGGCGCTGTCGTCCCAGCCGAGAAGCCCGACGAGCTGCTCGGCGAGGGCGACCTGCGGCTCGGTGGCGAAGAAGTTCGACACGTGGCCCAGGGTCGACATCTGGGTGGTCACGGCCTCGACCAGCGCAGGGTGTGCGTGGCCCAGCGCGTTCACGGCGATGCCGCCGAGGAGGTCGACGTACTCCTTGCCGTCGGCGTCCCAGACGTGGGCACCCTCGCCCCGCACGAGCGCGAGGGCGGGAGGGCCGAAGGTGTTCATGACGGCACCGGCGTAGCGGTCCTGCAACGACTGGCTCATCAGGCCTCCTCGCTGCCGTAGGGCTTGCGCAGCTTGGTGGCGGCGCCGGGCAGCACCTGGGTGCCGACGCCCTCGTCGGTGAAGATCTCGAGCAGGACCGCGTGCGGCTCGCGGCCGTCGACGACGGTCGCGCGCGGCACTCCCCCGGTGACGGCCTCGTAGCAGGCCCGCATCTTGGGCACCATCCCGGCATCGAGGGTCGGCAGGATCTCCCCGAGCGCCTCGGGGCTGATCTCCTGGATGAGGTCGTCGGAGTTGCCGTAGTCGCGGTAGAGCCCCTCGACGTCGGTGAGGACCAGGAGCTTTTCCGCGCCGAGCGCGACGGCGAGCGCGGCCGCCGCGGTGTCGGCGTTGACGTTGTGGACCACCCCGTCGACGTCGGGCGCGACCGAGCTCACGACCGGCACGCGACCTGCCTCGATGAGGTCGAGGACCGCCTCGGGGCGGACCTTTGCGACCTCTCCGACGAGGCCGAGGTCGACCTCCTCGCCGTCGACGACCGTGTTGGTCGCCTCGGCGGTGAAGAGGCCGGCGTCCTCCCCGGACAGCCCGACGGCGAGGGCGCCGTGCTGGTTGATGAGCCCGACGAGCTCGCGCTGGACCTGGCCGACGAGGACCATCCGGACGACGTCCATCGCCTCCGGCGTGGTGACGCGCAGGCCACCGCGGAACTCCGACTCGATGCCGAGCTTGTCGAGCATGCGGGAGATCTGCGGCCCGCCGCCGTGGACCACGACGGGCTTGAAGCCGGCGAAGCGGAGGAAGGCGATGTCCTCGGCGAAGGCGACCTTGAGCGCGTCGTCGGTCATCGCGTTGCCGCCGTACTTCACCACGATCGTCTGGCCGTGGTAGCGCTTGAGCCACGGCAGTGCCGCGGCGAGCGTACGGGCCTTGGCGGGGTCGGGACGGCGCGGGTTCTGGTTGGCCACGTCGGACTGGGAGGTGTCTGTCATGAGCTGTAGGCGCTGTTCTCGTGGACGTAGGCGTGGGTGAGGTCGTTGGTCCAGACGGTGGCTCGTGCGTCGCCGGACTTGAGGTCGATGGTGACGCTGACCTCGCGGCCGGTGAGGTCGACGGAGGCCGGGTCCTCGGCAGGCGTGGACTGCTTGCAAACCCACACGCCGTTCATCGCGACGTCGAGGTCGGCGGGGTCGAACCGCGCCTGCGTGGTGCCGATGGAGGCGAGGACGCGGCCCCAGTTGGGGTCGTTGCCGAAGATCGCGGCCTTGAACAGGTTGCTGCGCGCGACGCTCCGGCTGACCTCGACCGCCTCGTCCTCCGACGCGGCGTGCAGCGTGGTGATGGCGATCTCGTGGTCGGCGCCCTCGGCGTCCTTGAGCAGCTGCATCGCGAGGTCGGTGCAGGCCTGGGTGAGCGCGGCGGTGAAGTCCTCGGGAGTCGGCGTGATGCCGCTCGCGCCGCTGGCCAGCACGGTCACCGTGTCGTTGGTGGACATGCAGCCGTCGGAGTCGAGCCGGTCGAAGCTCACCCGCGTGGCCGCCCGCAGCGCGGCGTCGAGGTCGGCGGCGGGCACGACGGCGTCGGTGGTGAGGACGACCAGCATGGTGGCGAGCTGCGGGGCGAGCATCCCGGCGCCCTTGGCCATCCCGCCGATCGACCAGCCGGCGCCCTCGACGACGGTGTTCTTGCTGACCGAGTCGGTGGTCATGATCGCCTCGGCCGCGCTCGCGCCCCCGTCGGAGGAGAGCGCCGCGGTGGCCGCCTCGACGCCGGCGAGCAGGTCGTCGCGGTCGTTGGCGAGGCCGATCAGCCCGGTCGAGCAGACGACGACGTCGATCGCGCCGATCCCGAGGCCCTCGGCGACCTTCTCGGCCACCGCGTGGGTCGTCTGGAAGCCATCGGGGCCGGTGTAGCAGTTGGCGCCGCCGGAGTTGAGGACGACCGCGCGCACGACGCCGTCCTTGACGACCTCCTGGCTCCAGAGCACGGGGTTGGCCTTGCAGCGGTTGGCCGTGAAGACGGTGGCGGAGTCGAAGGCCGGGCCCTCGTTGACGACGAGCGCGAGGTCCTTCGCGCCGGTGGACTTGAGTCCCGCGGCGACGCCGGCCGCGGTGAAGCCCTGTGGGTGGGTGACGCTCATGGTGCGAGTCCGATCGTGGAGAGCCCGGTGGCCTCGTCGAGGCCCAGGGCGAGGTTCATGCACTGGACGGCGGCGCCGGCGGTGCCCTTGGCGAGGTTGTCGACCACGGCCACCGCCACCAGTCGTCGTACGCGCTCGTCGACGGCGACCTGGACCTGGACCGCGTTGGAGCCGAGGACCGACTGGGTCTGCGGCCACTGGCCCTCGGGCAGCAGGTGGACGAACGGCTCGTCGGCGTACGCCGCGGTGTAGGCGTCGCGCGCCTGCCCAGCGGTGACGCCGTCGAGCAGCGGCGCCTGGACGGTCGCGAGGATGCCGCGCGACATCGGGACGAGCAGCGGGGTGAAGCCGACCCGCACAGGGCTGCCGGCGACGCCGCTGAGGTTCTGGACGATCTCGGGCGTGTGCCGGTGGTTGCCACCGACGCCGTAGGCGCTGGCGTTGCCCATCACCTCACTGCCCAGCAGGTGCGGCTTGGCGGCCTTGCCGGCGCCGCTGGTGCCGGACGCGGCGACGACGGTGACGTCGGGCTCGACCAGCCCGGCGGCGACGGCCGGGACGATCGCGAGCGTGGAGACGGTCGGGTAGCAGCCGGGGACGGCGACGCGACGTGCGCCGCGGAGGACCTCGCGCTGACCCGGCAGCTCGGGCAGGCCGTAGGGCCACGAACCGGCGTGCTCGCCGCCGTAGAACGCCTGCCACTCCCCCGGGTCGGTCAGGCGGAAGTCGGCACCGCAGTCGATCACGACGGTGTCGTCGCCCAGCTCGCGGGCGATCGCCCCGGACTGGCCGTGCGGCAGGCCCAGGAACACCACGTCGTGGCCGGCGAGGGTCTCGACCGTGGTGTCGGCCAGGACGCGGTCGGCGAGCGGCAGCAGGTGCGGCTGGAGCGCACCGAGGCGCTCACCCGCGTTGGAACCCGCGGTGAGGGCGCCGATCTCGACGCCGCCGTGGCCCAGGAGCAGGCGCAGCACCTCGCCCCCGGCGTACCCGCTGGCTCCGGCAACGGCGACTGTGGCGGTCATGTGCATGACTATACATTGCAGTGCATGTTCCCGCGCACTCGGGTCAGCGCGGGCCGGAAATGGCGGGCCGTGGGCGGGTCGTCGGCCGTACGGTGCCCGGGTGAGCCCACTCCACACCCGCCTGTCGCCCGACGTCTACCTCGACCACCTCGCTCGCGAGTCCGCGCGCTTCCGCGACGTGCTCGCGGCGTGCGACCCGGACGCGCGTGTGCCGTCGTGCCCCGACTGGAGCGCCGCCGACCTGCTGTGGCACCTCGCGACCGTGCAGCGTTGGTGGGCAGAGGTCGTCGCCGCCCGCCCGGCGAGGCCGGTCGAGGTCGAGCCCGAGCGCCCCGCGACGAACGGCGAGCTGCTGGCGGCGTACGACGTGTGGTCCGCCGACTTGGCAGCGGCCCTCGAGGGTGCCGACCCGGGCGAGGCGGCGTGGAACTGGTCCGACGACCACACGGTGGGGTTCATCCTGCGCCGCCAGGCGCACGAGGCGCTGATCCACCGCATCGACGCCGAGCTGGCGGCCGGCGAGCGCACCGGCCTCGACGCGCTGCTGGCGAGCGACGGCGTGCACGAGTGCCTGGCCGTGATGTACGGCGGCATGCCGCCGTGGGGCCACTGGGAACCCGGTGACGGGCTCGTGCGGGTCGACGTGACGGACACCGGTGAGGAGTTCTGGGTGCGGTTCGGCATCTTCTCCGGCACCGACCCCGAGAGCGGGACGACCTACACCGACGAGGAGGACTTTCACGTCGTCGACCCGCCTGATGACCCGGAGGTCGAGCCGGACGTCGTGGTGGACGGCACGGCCGCAGCCCTCGACCTGTGGCTGTGGAGCCGCGACGACGACGCGGACATCTCCGCCGCCGGAGACCAGGACGTGCTCGCGCGCTTCCGGGCGATCGTGAGCAGCCCGATCAACTGAGGCAACCTCTCGACGGGTCGGTGCGTCTCCCCCGTGACAGCACACGATCCACCACTCGGGAGACAGCCTCGTGACACGCGTACGTGCCCTGACCATCGCCGGACTCGCGACAGCGGGGACCGTCACCGGCGACACCGGGACCGACGGCGACGACGTGATGGTCGTCGGACCGGGCCAGAAGTCCATCCAGACCGGTGCGGGGAACGACCTCGTGTGCATCCGGCTCGGCGCCGACGTCCGGCGCTACCTCTTTCTCGACACCGGCGCCGGCGACGACGAGGTGCACAACGAGACGACCGCGAGCGACCGCGACCTGACCGTCTACCTCGGCACCGGCTCCGACACGTTCGTCGGGAGCGACGCCACCGCCGACTTCGTCGCTGCGGGCATCTCCGACTTCGCCGACCGCACGAGCGACACCGAGAAGGACGTCATCGACACCCGGGGCGGCAACGACGCCGTGACCAGCGGGACGGCTGTCCCGGGGACACCCAACCCGGACGTCATCACCACCGGCGCGGGTGACGACGGCGTCAGGTGGGCCGGCGAGCAGACCGGCGACCCGGTCGACCTCGGGGCGGGTGACAACCGCCTCACCCTGAACACGGGATGGACCGGGGACGTCGACGTCGATGCGCCGGGCGGGGTCGTCACCGCCGCCTCCCGACCCGTGCTGCGGTGGACGGGCGGCGTGACGGACTGGGGGCTGGAGTACGCCAACTCCCGCACCACGTTCACCGGGTCGGACCTCGACGAGTACCTGACCTACTTCCCCTCCCAGGCCGCCGGCAGCGATCCCGACGTCCCGGACCCGAAGCGTCGCCTCGAGGCCGACATGGGCGCCGGTGACGACCGGCTCGAGCTCCTGGACGCTGCAGCCGGCTCGTGGACGGGTGGCCCCGGCGACGACCGCCTCGGCGGGCCGCGGTGCGGCGGCCTCGACGTACGGCTCGGCACGCGGTTCGAGTGCCGCGACGGCGACTTCGGAGGCACGTCCTTCTCCGCAGCCATCGATGCCTGGGAACGGGTCTCCGCCTCGGGTGACCGGGTCCGCGTGGTGGGGACCAACGGCGCTGAGCGCATCGAGATCAACGCAGACCGGGGTCGCGTCGAGGCACGGGGCGGTCGAGACGTCGTCACCACCGGCAGCGACCGCGACCGCCGCCCGGACCGGCGGCCGATCGTGCTGCTCGGTGGACGCGGCGCCGACCACCTGACCGGCAGCTACGGCAACGAGCGTCTCGTCGGCGGGTCGGGCAACGACGTGCTCCGCGGCCGACAGGGACGCGACCTCGCGGAGGGCGGCCCGGGACGCGACCGCTGCGTCGCAGAGATCCGTCGCTCCTGCGAGCGTCGCTGACGACCTCCGACCAGGCGACTGGCCCGTGAAGTCCCCTGGGGACTCACGGGCCAGTGTCACGTAGGAACGCAGCCAGTCAGGCGCGCTGGACGGCGCCGGTCCGCTCGGCGGCGAGCGCCACGGCTGCGTCGCGCGCTGCGGCGGCCTCGCCCTCCTTGAGGGTCCGGTCCGGTGCCCGGAACCGCAGGGCGTACGCCAGCGACTTCTTGCCGGCACCTACCTGGTCCCCGATGTAGACGTCGAAGAGCCGGATCGACTCGAGCAGCTCGCCGGCGCCCTCGCGCAGCGCCGCCTCGACGGCGGCGGCGGGGACGGAGGCGTCGACCACGAGTGCGACGTCCTCCTTGGCGACGGGGTAGGAGGAGAAGCTCGGCGCCTTCCTGAGGTGGACGGCACGCTCGATGAGCACGTCGAGGTCGACCTCCGCGGCCACCGTGCGCTTCGGGAGCCCGAACGCGTGGCAGACCGTGGGGTGCACCTCACCCGCGTGCCCGACGACATCCCCGCCGACCGACAGCTCGGCGCAGCGACCGGGGTGCCAGGGTGCGAGCTCCACCGCGGATGCGGTCACCTCGAGGCCGAGCGCGTCGGCCACGGCGCGCACCGCGTCCACGGCGTCGGCCCAGGAGACCGTACGTCCCTCACCCCACCAGCCGCCGGTGACCGCGTCGCCCGTGGCCACGAGGGCCAGGTGCAGCGGCTGCGCCGGGAGCGCGGCGTCGAGCGCGGCGAACTCCTCGTCGGTCGGCCGGCGGTCCACGGGCAGGATCGGCGCCGGGCCGGCGTGGCGCGGCAGCGTGACGGTGCCGGTCTCGAAGACGGCGACGTCGGTGGTGCCGTGCCCGACGTTGCGGGCGGCGGCACGCAGCACGCCCGGCAGCAGCGTCGTCGCCATGTTGCCCGCCTCGGCGTTGAGCGGGTTCGACAGCTTCAGCACGTCGCGACGCGGGTCCTCGGCGGACAGGCCGAGCGCGTCGAGGTCGGCATCGCCGACGAACGGGAAGCTCACGACCTCGACGAAGCCCTCGCCGGCGAGCGTGCGGCCGATCCGCCGACGCAGCTGCTGCGGGCGGGTGAGGCCCCGGCCCGAGGGCGGGGTCGGCAGGACCGACGGCACCTTGTCGTAGCCGACGAGGCGCACGATCTCCTCGGAGAAGTCCTGGGCGTCGACCAGGTCGGGCCGCCACGGCGGCGGGGTGACGGTCAGGGTCCCCGAGCCGGACACCTCGCACCCGACGGCGCGCAGGCACTCGATGCTCTGCTCCTCGGTGATCGGCATGCCGGAGACCCGGGCGGCGAGGTCGCCCGCGACCTCGACGACGGGCATCGCCGGCGGGGTCCCGACCACCGTCACGCCGGGGTCGGGCCGGCCGCCACCGTGCTCGACGAGCAGCTCGACCACGCGGTCGGCCGCGGCCTCGCAGATGGTCGGGTCGACACCGCGCTCGTTGCGCTTGCCGGCCTCGGAGGTGATCTTGTGGCGACGCCCGGTGCGGAACATCGACACGGCGTCCCAGTGCGCGGCCTCGACGAGGACCGACGTGGTGCTGCCGGAGACCTCGGTCGTCTCGCCGCCCATCACGCCGCCTAGGCCGATGATCCCGGAGTCGTCGGTGACCACGAGGTCGGCGGGGTCGAGCGTGCGCTTGGTGCCGTCGAGGGTGACCAGCGTCTCGCCGGCGCGGGCCCGGCGCGCGCCGAGGGCTCCCTGCACCTTGTCGGCGTCGTAGCCGTGGACCGGCCGGCCGGTCTCGAGCATCACGTAGTTGGTGACGTCGACTGCCAGCGAGATCGGCCGCATGCCGGCTGCGGTGATGCGGCGGACCATGAAGTCCGGCGTGGGGGCGGCCGGGTCGAGCCCGACGACCTTGCGGGCGACGAACACCGGGCAGCCCACGGCGTCCTCGACGACGACCGGGTGGCCCTGGTCGTCGGCGGCCGGGGTGTCACGGATCGCCGGGTCGCGGAAGTTGCTCGCGCCCTCGACGGAGACGAGCACCTCGCGGGCGATGCCGCGGATCGACAGGGCGTACGCGCGGTCGGGGTTGACCTCGAGCTCGATCGTCTCCTCGTCGAGCCCCAGCACCGGACGTACGTCCTGGCCGGGCTCGCCGGCATCGGCGGGCAGCACGATGATGCCGTCGTGGTCGTCGCCGAGGCCGAGCTCGCGGCTCGAGCAGATCATGCCGGCCGAGACGTGCCCGTAGGTCTTGCGGGCGCTGATCTCGAAGCCGCCGGGCAGCACGCCGCCGGGCAGGACGGTGACGACGAGGTCGCCCGGCTCGAAGTTGTGGGCGCCGCAGACGATGCCCTGCGGCTCCCCGGTCCCGTTGGCGTCGCCGACGTCGACGGTGCACCAGTTGATGGTCTTGCCGTTCTTCTGCGGCTCGGGCTCCTTGGTGAGCACGCGACCGATGACCAGCGGTCCGGTGATCTCGCGACCGGGGCTCTCGATCGCCTCGAGCTTGAGGCCGGTGAGGGTCAGCCGGTCGGTGATCTCCTCGGTGGTGGTGCCCTCGGGCACGTCGACGTGGTCCAGGATCCAGGACAGGGATGCCTTCATGTCAGTACTCCCCTCTCAGATCTCGGCGCCGAACGCGCTGCTGAACCGGACGTCGCCCTCGAAGAGCGGTCGCAGGTCCTCGAGGTCGTGGCGGAACATGAACGAGCGGTCGATCCCCATGCCGAAGGCGAAGCCGCTGTAGACGTCGGGGTCGACGCCGCAGGCGACGAGCACGCGGGGGTTGACCACGCCGCAACCGCCCCACTCGATCCAGCCCTCGCCGCGGCAGGTGCGGCACTCGGCCACGCCGTCGCCGCCGCGGCACACGAAGCACCGGACGTCGACCTCGGCGGACGGCTCGGTGAAGGGGAAGTAGGACGGCCGGAAGCGGGTGGTGATGCCGTCGCCGAAGAGCTGCGAGGCGAAGTGGTCCAGCGTGCCCTTCAGGTGGGCCATCGTGATGCCCTCGTCCACGACGAGGCCCTCGACCTGATGGAACATCGGCGAGTGCGTGGCGTCGTACTCGTCGGTGCGGAACACGCGCCCGGGACAGACCACGTAGATCGGCGGCGTACGGGTCAGCATCGCGCGGGCCTGCACCGGGGAGGTCTGCGTGCGCAGCACGACGTGGTCCTCGGCCGGCTCGGTCCAGAAGGTGTCCTGCATCGTGCGCGCCGGGTGGTCGGGGCCGAGGTTGAGGGCGTCGAAGTTGAGCCACTCGGCCTCCACGACCGGTCCCTCGGCGACCTCGTAGCCCATGGCGACGAAGAGGTCCGCGATGAGCTCGGACTGCATCGTGAGCGGGTGCCGTCCGCCGCGTCGGCGACGGGTGGTGGGAAGGGAGACGTCGACGGTCTCCTCGACGAGCATCCTCTCCTCGTGCTCCGCCTCGAGCACGGCCTGGCGGGCGGCGAGGGCCTGGTTGATGGCGCCGCGCGCCTGGCCGACGCGCTGGCCGGCCTCCTTGCGGGCCTGCGGGGGCAGCGCGCCGATCTCGCGGTTGGCGAGGGCGATCGGCGACCGGTCGCCGGCGTGGTCGAGCCGGACCTGCTTGAGGGACTCGAGATCGGCGGCGGACGCGATCGCGGACAGGGCCGCCTCGCGCATCGCGTCGACCTGCTCGGCCTTGAGCGGGGTCACTTCGACGGGGTCGTAGTCGGTGTTGGGGCCGGACATGGCTCTCTCTCGCGCAGCGACAGCAGGTCGCCGCGATTCTAGGAGTGGACGGGCGTCGGGTCGGACGGGGACTCCCCGGACCCGGTGACGTCAGCTGCCCGACGGACCAGGTCCGGGGCGGAGAAATCGCAGGCTCGTGTCCACGGCCGCCATGCTACTCGCCGAACGCAGCCCAGACGCCAGCGCATTCCTCGGAGGACGGCCGCTGCTCGTCGTCGAGGCCGAGATCCGTGAGCGCGGCCTCGGCGCGCGAGCGCGCGAGGTTCCACGCCCTCGGGTCGTCGAGGGCCTCCGGCCGCAGCGAGTTCACCGGCAGGTCCTGGAGCACGCAGCGGGCGACGTCCTCGGGCAGCCGCTCGGCAATGACGGGGGCCGCGTCGGCCGACAGCGTCTGCAGGTAGCGCGCGTCGAGCTTCGATGTCGCCTCGTAGCGGTCGAGGTTGCGCCCCGCGACCCATGCGTCGGGGTTCATCGCGGCGAGCCCGATCAGCGCGACGGCGCCGGAGGCCAGGGCGATCCGCGGGAGCCAGCGGCCGAGCCCCGTGACACCCGCGACCATGATCGCGAGCACCACGAACCCGAGCCAGCCCTCGAACACGTCGACGAACAACCGCAGGGTGGTGAAGCCGTACGCGTCCTGGTAGACCGCCATCCCGCGCAGCGCCGACGCGACCACGAGCAGCGTGAGCGCGCACAGCAGCCCGAGCGAGGCGTACAGCCAGCGGCGGTCCTCGGGTGTGCTCCCGGCGCGTCGGGTGGCGACCCAGACGACGAGCACGGTGAGCGCCGTGGCGAGGGTCAGCTGCCCGAACCCCTGGTGGACGAAGTCGGCGTAGGTCAGGCCGGTGGTCGCCTCGATGTAGTCGCGACCTCCGACGAGCGCGCGGGCCTGCGCGGCGATGAAGGCGACGAACACCGCGTCGACGACCAGCACCGGCACGAGCCACTCGAAGCGGTTGGCCAGCGCGGGCGGGCGGCGACCGCCGAGCACCTCGACGTCGGCGGGGTTGAGGGCGAGGTACGCGGCGCCGAGCGTCGCGGCGAACACGAAGCAGGCGAGGAAGGCACGCCCGACGAGGTCGTTGAACGTGAGGTTCGGGACGAGCTGGTCGACCCACGACCCGAACACGGGGTTGGCGCTGGCGAAGATCGTGCCGAAGACGCCGAGGCCCAGCAGGGACCACGCGGTCGTGCGTACGACGGCCGGCGTCCTCGAGCCGGTCCCGGCGAGGCGGAGCGAGCGGCCGAACCACGGGAGTCCCCGGAGCGACGCCAGCGGCCACGAGATGCCCGTGAGGAGGATGCCGGTCAGGGTGCGTGCCCCGGTCACGCCGCTGAGGAACACCGCCGTGGCCGCGAGGAGGCCGAGCATCTGCACCCACCAGGCGTCGAGCAGGGTCATCGGGAGCACGAGCAGCAGCGCGAGGCCGGTGCAGGCGAGGGTCCACGCGTCGCGCCTGCCCCGCGCGGTGAGCAGGGCGGCGACGCCGCAGCCGATCGCGACGAGGGTCCACGTGATGCCGATGGCGTTGAACGACAGGGCGAACCCGGCGAGCAGCCCGGCACCCGCGGCGGCGACGACGGTCCGGAGGCCGGACGGGGCCCCGTCCTCGGGCCAGAACCGGCCGAACAGGCTGTCGAGGCCGGCCTGCTGGCGCTGAGGCGCAGGGACGCCGCCCCGGGGTCGGGCGGACTGCTGGGCGGGCGGTGCGGTCGCGGCCATGGCGGGCTCCTGGGGGGAAGGGGAAGGGGAAGGGAGAGGGCTGGTCGGCGGCGTCGTCGCCGGCACCTCGAGCCGGAGCCGGGCACCGGCCCCGGTCACGGGGTCGAGGAAGCGCAGGGTGCCCCCGTGCAGCTGCGCCACCCAGCGCGCCACCGCCAGCCCGAGCCCGGTGCCGCCGG
>Ga0172374_1002466_pt1 | contig 11746 bp, 11 predicted proteins | sample LakKiv3m_FD_114536 | JGI IMG/M metagenome (GOLD analysis project Ga0172374, IMG submission 114536) | Freshwater microbial communities from Kabuno Bay, South-Kivu, Congo - kab_092012_10.3m | ecosystem: Environmental > Aquatic > Freshwater > Lake | place: Democratic Republic of the Congo... | reverse complement strand
TATGCCACCGGCGCAATATTGTTCGGCCATCTGGCCAAGGGGCGACCGGCGGCGGCGTTCCTGATCGGCGGGGTCGCGGTCTGGACCGGTGGTGTCGTCGCCCTCGCCTACGCCGAACGCGCGGAGCATTTCGCGATGGCGCAGTCGTTGGCGGGCATCGGCCAGGCCGCTTTCATCCCCGCGGCGGTCGCCATGATCGCGTCTTCGGGCGATCCGGCGCGGATCGGGCGGATCACCAGCCGGTTCAGCATCGCCGCATCGCTCGGGCGGAGCAGTGCGGTGCTGTCCGCCGGTCTGGTCATCACCGCGATCGGCGCGTGGGTTCTCGTCGTCCCGCTTGGCCTGCCCGCGCCCTGGCGGCTGACATTCCTGCTGACCGCCTTGCCCAATACGCTGCTGCTCGCGATCCTCTTCGCGACATTCGGGCGGTCGCAGGGGCAGCATTCGGGCCAGACGTACGCCGTGAATCGGCACACCCCGCTTGGATTGGCGCGGATGAGGCGCACGCAAATCGGGCTGGTCGGCGCGGCATGTGCGGCGGTGGTCGTAATCCAGTCGACCGCGATGTGGGCGCCCAGCCTGATCGTCCGGCTCCACGCCGTCGATCCGGCTCGCGCCGCCATCCTGGCAGGGGTGGCGGCGCTGATCGGCGCGCCGCTCGGCCAGTTGCTGGGCGGGCGACTGCTCGATCGACTGACAATGCGCGGCGTCGCTCCGACCTGGGTCGTGATGATCGGTATTTTGCTCGCCGGTGCGGCGCTGTCCGCCCTGATGACGATACCGCGCCTGCCGGTCGCATTGCTGTTGCTGGGGGGCGCCAGCCTGGCGCTCGGCATCGCATCGGTATCCGCCCTGGCCGGTTTGCAGCGAGAGACGCCGGTCGCGGATCGTCCCCGGATCAACGGCTATTTCTTCGCGACGATTACGCTGGTCGGGTTGGGCGCCGGTCCCGCACTGACCGGATTGTTGAGCGACGCGGGTGCCGATCCTGCAACTGCGCTTCCCCGTGCGCTGGCGATCGTTGCGGGGACCATGTTCGGGCTGTCCATCCTCGCCCACTTGTTCGTCCAGGCCACCGGCCATAGGATCGACGCCCCTGAACAAAGAGGCCGCGACGATGCCCAGCCGGGATGATCCGCCTGCTCCTTCGCCGTTCACCCGCAGACATCCGCCGGATGTGAGCGATGACTCGGCGACCTGTCTGGGTTTCGACAGTGCGTCGCTGCCGACCGCGCGGCGGTTCGATGCGTATCACGCGCTCTACGCACGCGGCGCCGACGCCCAGGCGACCGGTCCCGGATTTTCCGTGACCATGCGCGGCTGGCGGCTGGACCGCGCGCTACTCTACGACCGGCATCTGGTGGATGTCGCCCATGCCCGCGACGCCGCGCGGGCGGGCCATGACGGGCTGGACCATCTGACCCTTACCCTGGTGATGCGCGGCGACTATCATGTCGATACCGGTCCTGGATTTCGTCGCGTCGCGCCGGGGGAAATATTGATCATCGACATGCGACAGCCGATGCGTAACCGCGCGGTCGACGCCCATGTGCTGACCCTGAGCCTCGCGCGTGAAGCTCTGGTCGCTGCGGTCGGCAATGCGGATGGCTGGCATGGCCATGTCGTCGCGCCCGATCGTGCAGCCTTGCTTGCCGACCATCTCGCCTCGCTTGCGCGTCATGGTGCGCTATTGTCGCCGGCTTCGCTGATGGCGATCGGACGGGTGACGATCGAACTGCTCGGCATTGCGCTGGCCGCCTCCCCGGCGCACGAATCGCTGGTCGCTGCCCGGCCGCACATCGAGCGGCGCGATCGGGTCCGAGCCTTCATCGCCGAACGGCTTGCCGATCCCATACTCGGTCCCGATGTGCTGGTGGATCGCTTCGCCCTGTCGCGGGCAACGCTCTACCGTGATTTTGCGCCCTGGGGCGGGTTGGCTCGCTATATTCGCGACCGGCGGCTCGATTGGCTTCGCGAACGGCTATCGGCGGGCGACCGTCGCCCGATCGCGGAAATCGCGGAACAGGTCGGACTGGCGCATGAGGGGCGGACCAGCGATTCCTTCCACAGTCGCTTCGGCCTTCGTCCCGGTGCCTATCGCCGACTGGTCGACCGCGAAACCGCGCTGGACGTCACGCACCGTCGCATGGGCGAGTGGCAAAGCGAACTGCGCTGAACGCACATCCGCACCGCCGTTGGCGCCATTGGTCGCGGGGAACTTCGTGCCCGCTTCATTCATTGGCACTGCCGATAGGGTTTATCGCATGGAGAATGATATGCGCGTCATCGCCGCCACTGCACTTGCCGCCAGCCTGGCCCTGCTACCCGCCTGTTCGGATGGGCCTGCCAACGACACCGTTACCGCGGACGACCGGCTCGACAACATGCTCGCGGAAATGCCGGCAGAGGGCGGCCCCTCGCTCGCCACCGCGCAGATTCGCACTGCCGAGGGCACCGATGTCGGCACCGCCACCGCGCGCGAAGTCGATGGCGCAATTCAGGTGACGGTGAACGGAACGGGGATGCCCCCGGGCGAGCGCGGCTTCCATATTCATCAGGTCGGTGCTTGCGATGGCCCCGATTTCCAGACCGCCGGTGGCCATTGGAACCCGACCAATGCACAGCACGGGACCGACAATCCTGCCGGACCGCATGCCGGCGACATGCCCAATCTAAACGTGGCGGCCGATGGGACAGCGACCGCGACCTTCACCTTGCCCGCGGGCAGTTTTGCCGGGCTGATGGACGGCGATGGTTCGTCCATTGTCGTGCACGAAGGGCCGGACGACATGCGGACCGATCCGTCGGGGGACAGCGGCGGGCGGATCGCTTGCGGCATATTCGCCGCGGGCTGAGGGTGCCAGCACCTTTCCCGGACGATGAACCCAGGGCTGGTATCTCCGTGCTGTTCGTATGCCTGGGAAATATCTGTCGGTCGCCTCTGGCCGCGGCGGCATTCCGGCTGGCAGCGGAACGACGCGGTTGGGTCGGCGACATCGCTTCGGCGGGAACGGGCGATTGGCATGTCGGCCACCCGGCCGATCCGCGCGCGCTAAGCTGCGCGGCCCGCCACGGCGTCGATCTCGACGGGCATCGAGCGCGTCAGGTCGAACCCGCCGATTTCCGACGTTACGACCATATCGTCGCGCTCGATCGCCACAATCTGCGCGACCTCATGGCACTGGTCCCGGCCCATGCATCGGCAAGGGTTTCCCTGTTGTTCGACCATGTGCCCGGACGTGCCGGGGAAAGCGTCGCCGATCCCTATCACGGCGACGATCGCGATTTCGACCGGACCTGGCGCGACGTGGTCGAGGGTGCCGAAGCCTTTGCCACCCGGCTGGCAGGTGATTGACAGAAGTAAGACACCGCAGCAGAACGGCAGTGGAGGAGACTGGATATGGCGAAGAAGGGCGGAAAGTCGAAAAACAAGGACGAAGGATCGGGCTTTACCTTTGCCGGGATCGACATACCCGCAGCGTTGAAGGGCAGCGGCGTCACGGTCGAGAACCTGACCAGACATCCGCTGGTCGCGGGGCTGGCCGCCATGGCGCTCGAATCGCTCGCCAGCCAGATTCGCGCAAAGACCGCGGCTGCCAGCACGGCGGCAACGAAGTCCGCATCCGAACCCGCTCACCCACCGGCTCCCGCAAGACCTGCAACGGCGGGAAAGCCGACCACGAAAAAGACGACCGCCAGGAAATCGGCTGCCAAAGCCGCAGCGAAAAAGCCTGCCGCGACGAAATCCGTAGCCAAGGCCGCCGCCCGGAAAACGACTCCAAAGGCGGCGGCGCGCCGGTCCGGGCCGGAACCCAAGACCTGATCGGTTCGATCGGGCAATGGGTGCGATCGAAATCGTCGGTCTTGCTGCCAGCGTCAGTATGCTTGCCGGATGGCGGCTCTATTTTACTTTGGCCGTCGTCGGACTGGCGATGCGGACGGGCTGGATCGACCTTCCGCACCAGTTAGGCGCGCTCGACGCACTCGCCAACCCCTGGGTAATCGGTATCGCTGCGCTCGGCGCGCTCGCCGAATTCTTCGCCGACAAAATTGCGTGGCTCGACAGTCTGTGGGACGGCATTCACACCGTGGTCCGACCGATCGGAGGCGCATTGCTCGCGCTGGCCATCGTCGATCCCGGCGACCCTGCCTGGCAGATCGCGGCATTCCTGCTGGGCGGCGGAGCCTCATTGATGACGCACGGTGTAAAGGCCGGGACACGGGCCATGGTCAATACCAGCCCCGAGCCGTTCAGCAATGTCGCGATATCGACCGGAGAGGATGTCGCGACCGGCGGACTGCTGCTGCTCGCGCTGGCCAACCCGGTGGCGGCGGTGGTGATCGCGTTGTTGATCGCGGCGGCGACGCTCCTGTCACTGGTTTTGATCAGGCGGGCACTGGGGAGAATTTTCAGCCGTGCGAAGCGGCCATCCCCCACTTTCGACGCCAGCGAGTGAGTCGGCTCAGGGCGTGCATCGTCCGCAACACCGGCCCGACACGGTTGCAGCCTGCGTCCAACCGTGCGACTGGCCTTCGCAAGGCTTGACTGGCGGGTGAATCGCGCCAAATCGGCTTTGCGACCAAGGACGGAACTGAAAATGGCCGAATTCACCCTTCCCAAGAACAGCGTCATCAAGAAGGGCAAGGCGCACGCCGCCCCCGCCGACGCCAAGCGGGTGAAGACGTTCAAAATCTATCGCTATGATCCCGATACCGGCGACAATCCGCGCTACGACAATTTCGAGGTCGATCTCGACGATTGCGGACCGATGGTGCTCGACGCGCTCATCAAGATCAAATCGGATGTCGATCCCTCGCTCACCTTCCGCCGTTCGTGCCGGGAAGGCATTTGCGGGTCCTGCTCGATGAACATGGGCGGAAAGAACGGCCTCGCCTGCACCACCGCGATCGAGGACATCAAAGGCGAGGTTCAGGTGACGCCGCTGCCGCACATGGCGGTGGTCAAGGATCTGGTCCCAGACTTCACCCATTTCTATGCGCAATATTCGTCGATCCAGCCCTGGCTGAAGACCGAGACGCCGACCCCGTCGGGCAAGGAGCGCCTGCAATCGCCCGAGGATCGCGCCAAGCTCGACGGCCTGTACGAGTGCATCCTGTGCGCCTGCTGCTCGACCTCGTGCCCCAGCTATTGGTGGAACAGCGACAAGTTCCTGGGGCCGGCGATCCTGTTGCAAGCCTATCGCTGGCTCGCCGATAGCCGCGACGAGCATACCGGCGAACGGCTGGACGAGTTGGAAGACCCGTTCCGCCTCTATCGCTGCCACACGATCATGAACTGCGCGAATGCGTGTCCCAAGGGCCTCAACCCCGCCAAGGCGATCGCCGAGACCAAGAAGATGATGGTCGAGCGTCAGGGTTGAACGGCGAAGCGTTGAGCAACCGGGCGTTGAGCGACGACAGCACGCCCAAGCGGTTCCGTTTCGCCGAGGATCCCGACCTTCCCGGCTGGAACCGCTGGCAACTGGCGGACGAAACCCGGTTCAACGAATTTCTCGGGCCGCTCCATGTCAAGGTGGAAGGCCGCGTCGCGCGTGTACGGATGGTGCCGCGGCGCATCCATTCCAACCTGGCCGACAATGTCCATGGCGGCGCGATCCTGGGGTTCATCGACGTCGCCTTGTTCGGTGCCGCGCGTGGCCTTGGCGTGCTGGTCGCAGGCGGCGCGCAGACGCTCGACCTGTCGACCCAGTTCATTGCCGGTGCGCGGTTCGATGCGCCGATCGAGGCCCATGTCGAATTGCTCCGCGAAACCGGGCGGTTCCTGTTCATGCGGGGGCTGGTCAAGCAGGACGAGACGGTGATCGCCAGCTTCACCGCAACCGTGCGCAAGCCCTCCCTCAAAAAATGATCCTTCTTCCCGTTCGCATTGAGCTTGTCGAAATGCTGTCCTGTTCTTCGTGCCAAGAAGGACAGTGCTTCGACAGGCTCAGCACGAACGGAAAAGAGTTGCGCGCATGAGTCGCATCGCCGCCACCTACGCCGCGCTGGTCGCCGTGGGCGAACTCCGCCCCGATCCCGAGCAACAGGCCGCCGCCGCCCGCCTCGACCAGCTCGCCGCCGAACTGGAGGCCACCCCCAAACGTGGCTCCATCCTCTGGCGGATGCTCGGCAAGGCACCCGAACCGCCGCGCGGCATCTATCTGTGGGGCGATGTGGGGCGCGGAAAGTCGATGCTGATGGACCTGTTCTACGATCAGGTTCAGGTGCGCCGCAAGCGCCGCGTCCATTTCCACGCCTTCATGCTCGAGGTCCACAGCCGCATCGCCGCCGAGCGCGAAAAGCAGGTCGGCAACCCGATCGCCCCGGTCGCCGAGGCGATGGTCGAGGATGCGCGATTGCTCGCGTTCGACGAACTGGTCGTCAACAACATGGCGGACGCGGCGATCCTGTCGCGGCTCTTCGCCGAATTGTTCGACCGCGGCGTCACGATCGTCGCGACGTCGAACCGGCCGCCAGCCGATCTCTACAAGGATGGCCTAAACCGCGAACTCTTCCTGCCCTTCATCGACCTGCTGGGCGAGCGGATGGACGTGCTCGCGTTGAACGGCCCGGTCGATTACCGCCTCGACCGGCTGGGGCGGATGGACACCTGGCTGGTGCCCAACGGGCCGGAGGCGACCGCCGAGTTGTCTGCTGCCTTCTTCCGCCTCACCGACTATCCGCCCGAAGATCGCGCGCATGTCCCGTCACTGGAGCTGGAGGTGGGCAAGGCACGGACGCTGACGGTTCCCAAGGCGCTGAAAGGCGTCGCGGTGTTCAGTTTCAAGAAGCTGTGCGGCGAAGCGCGCGGCGCCCCCGATTATCTCGCCATCGCGCGGCGATTCCACACCGTGATCCTGGTCGGCATTCCCAAGCTCGGCCCCGAAAACCGCAACGAAGCCGCGCGCTTCGTGACGATGATCGACGCGCTGTACGAGCACAAGGTCAAGCTGCTCGCCGCCGCCGACGCCCCGCCGGAGACGCTGTACGAAGCGGGCGACGGGCGGTTCGAATTCCAGCGCACCGTCAGCCGCCTGAACGAAATGCGATCGGAAGAATATCTGGCAAAAGGCCACGGCGCGGTTTGAGACAAGGCTAAATGCACTTGAGAATTAGTTGCAAAGATAATGTTTAACCCCTGTCCTTCTATGGTTGTCTCCGAAGGCCAAAACGCTTAAGTCGCGGCCCGAACGCGGTGGCCGCGCCCGGCAATGCCGCTCTTGTGCGCGCACGACTTGCGCAGTTGAGGAGACATGATGGCCCGCAAGAAGATTGCCCTTATCGGCTCCGGGATGATCGGCGGCACGCTCGCCCATCTCGCCGCGATTCGCGAAATGGGCGACATCGTCCTGTTCGACATCGCCGAGGGTATTCCGCAGGGCAAGGCGCTCGACCTCGCGCAATCGGGCCCGGTCGAGGGCTTCGACGTCGAGTTGAAGGGCGCGAACAGCTATGCCGATATCGCAGGCGCCGACGTGTGCATCGTCACCGCCGGGGTGCCGCGCAAGCCCGGCATGAGCCGCGACGACCTGCTCGGCATCAACCTGAAGGTGATGAAGGCGGTCGGCGAGGGCATCGCCCAATATGCGCCCGATGCGTTCGTGATCTGCATCACCAACCCGCTCGACGCGATGGTGTGGGCGCTGCGCGAATTCTCCGGCCTGCCGCATCAGAAAGTCGTCGGCATGGCTGGCGTGCTCGACTCGGCCCGCTTCCGCCATTTCCTGGCGGACGAATTCAAGGTGTCGGTCGAGGACGTGACCGCCTTCGTGCTCGGCGGCCACGGCGACACGATGGTCCCGGTAATCGAATATTCGACCGTCGCGGGCATCCCCGTCCCCGACCTCATCAAGATGGGCTGGTCGACGCAGGAACGCATCGACGCGATCGTTCAGCGCACGCGTTCGGGCGGCGGCGAGATCGTCGGGCTCTTGAAGACCGGCAGCGCTTACTACGCCCCCGCCACCAGCGCGATCGCGATGGCCGAAAGCTACCTCAAGGACAAGAAGCGGCTGCTCCCCTGCGCCGCGCACCTGACCGGCCAGTACGGCGTCGACGATATGTATGTCGGCGTACCGATCGTGATCGGCGCCGAAGGCGTCGAGCGGATCGTCGAGATCGAACTGAACGAAAGCGCCAAGGCGAATTTCGATGTTTCGGTCGATGCGGTCAAGGAACTGGTCAAGGCCTGCAAGGATATTGATGGGTCGCTAGCCTAACCTTTCAACGCACCCCGGCGAAGGCCGGGGCCCAGTTGGGAAAGTCTATCGATGGATCGCACCGCCTACGTTTACATCGTTGCAAGCGGACGCAACGGCACGATCTACATCGGTTCGACGACCAATCTGGTGAAGCGCGTCTGGGAGCATCGCAACGCGGTCGCCGACGGGTTCACCAAGGAACACAACTGCCACCACCTCGTCTGGTACGAGGCACATGACGATCTCGAAGCCGCCCGTCCCCGCGAGCGGCAGATGAAGGAATGGAAGCGAGGCTGGAAACTGCGGGAAATCGAAGGGCCGAATCCCGATTGGGACGACCTTTACGACCGCATCGCCCAGCCATGATCGCCTCCCCAACTGGACCCCGGCCTTCGCCGGGGTACGATGGAGCGAAAAACGGATGAGCATTCTCGTCAACAAGAACACCAAGGTCATCACTCAGGGGATGACCGGCGAAACCGGCAGCTTCCACACCCAGGCGGCGCTCGACTACGGCACGCAGATGGTCGGCGGCGTCACGCCGGGCAAGGGCGGGACCGAGCATCTCGGGCTGCCCGTCTACAACACCGTTGCCGAGGCGAAGTCGAAGACCGGTGCGGACGCCAGCGTGATCTACGTGCCGCCGCCCTTCGCAGCCGATTCGATCCTTGAGGCGATCGACGCGGAGATTCCGCTGATCGTCGCGATCACCGAGGGCATTCCGGTGCTCGACATGGTCAAGGTGAAGCGCGCGCTGTCGGGTTCGAAGTCGCGGCTGATCGGGCCGAACTGCCCCGGCGTGCTGACCCCCGGCGAGTGCAAGATCGGGATCATGCCCGGTTCGATCTTCTCCAAGGGTTCGGTCGGCGTCGTGTCGCGGTCGGGCACTCTGACCTATGAGGCGGTGTTCCAGACGACCAATGCAGGCCTCGGCCAGACCACGGCAGTCGGCATCGGCGGCGATCCGGTCAACGGCACCAACTTCATCGACGTGCTCGAACTGTTCCTGGCCGACGACGCCACCGAATCGATCATCATGATCGGCGAGATCGGCGGCGATGCAGAGGAGCAGGCCGCGCAGTTCCTGATCGACGAGGCCAAGCGCGGCCGCAAGAAGCCGATGGCCGGGTTCATCGCGGGCCGCACTGCGCCTCCGGGTCGCCGGATGGGCCATGCCGGGGCGATCGTGTCGGGCGGCAAGGGCGACGCGGAAAGCAAGATCGCGGCGATGGAAGCGGCCGGCATCAAGGTGTCCGAGTCGCCAAGCCTGCTGGGCGAGACGCTGGTCAGCGTGTTGAAGGGTTGAGCCAAAAGTCGTCATTCCAGCGAAAGCTGGAATCTCATGCCGCCTGAGACCCCAGCTTTCGCTGGGGTGACGCATATGAGTTAAGCGGCTCGAGGAAGCGGAAATGGGTTACGAAGGCCAGGATTTTGCCGAGATCGCAGGCGGGGTAAGCCCCGCCTTCGTCGAGACGTTGTACAATCGCTACAAGTCCGATCCGGCATCGGTCGAGCCGGGCTGGCGCGACTGGTTCGACGGGCTGGAGGGCGCGGTGACGGGTCCGAGCTGGCAGCTCAAGAACTGGCCGCTGACCGATACCGACGCGTTGACCGCCGCGCTCGACCCAACGCAGATGGAGCCTGCGCCAAAGCCCGCCAAACCCGGCGCGGCGACCAAGGCGGCGCCCGCCCCCGCCACCGACGACATCGCCAGGGCGGCGGGCGATTCGATCCGCGCGATGATGCTGATCCGCACCTATCGCGTGCGCGGGCATCTGGCGGCAAATCTCGATCCGCTGGGCCTTTCCAAGCGCGAGATGCCCGAGGATTTGAAAACCGAATATCACGGCTTCCCCGACAGCGACATCGACCGCCCGGTCTATCTGGGCGGGACATTGGGGCTTCAGACCGCGACGATCCGCGAACTCGTCAACATTCTGCGCAAGAATTACTGCGGCAATGTCGGCCTGGAATATATGCATATCGCCGATGTCGATGAGCGGCGCTTCCTGCAGGACCGGATCGAGGGGCAGGACAAGGCCATCGACTTCACGCCCGAGGGCAAGAAGGCGATCCTGAACAAGGTCATCGAAGCCGAGCAGTGGGAGAAATTCCTCGGCAAGAAATATGTCGGAACCAAGCGCTTCGGCCTCGACGGCGGCGAAGCGATGATCCCGGCGATGGAAGCGATCATCAAATATGGCGGCGCAATGGGCGTGCGCGAAATCGTATATGGCATGGCGCATCGCGGGCGGCTGAACATGCTCGCGACCGTCATGGCGAAGCCGTTCAAGGTGATCTTCCACGAATTTGCGGGCGGCTCCGCCAATCCCGATGACATCGGCGGGTCGGGCGACGTCAAATACCATCTCGGCACCTCGACCGACCGCGAATTCGACGGGCATTCGGTGCATATGTCGCTGGTCGCCAACCCGTCGCACCTCGAAGCGGTCAATCCGGTGGTGCTGGGCAAGGTCCGCGCGATCCAGACGTTCCGCGACGATCTGAAGGATCACGATCAGGCGCTGCCGGTGCTGATCCACGGCGACGCGGCGTTTGCGGGTCAGGGGATCGTGTGGGAATGCCTCGGCTTTTCCGGCATCCGCGGCTACAATACCGGCGGCTGCATTCATTTCGTCATCAACAATCAGGTCGGCTTTACGACCTCGCCCCAGTTCGCGCGCTCGTCGCCCTATCCATCGGACGTGGCGAAGGGGGTTCAGGCGCCGATCCTGCACGTCAATGGCGACGATCCCGAAGCGGTGACGTTCGCATGCAAGATGGCGATCGAGTTCCGCCAGAAATTCCACCGCGACATCGTCATCGACATGTGGTGCTATCGCCGCTTCGGCCATAACGAAGGCGACGAACCGAGCTTCACCCAGCCGCTGATGTACAAGGCGATCCGCAAGCACCCGCCGGTCAGCGCGGTCTATGCGAAGAAGCTGGTCGGCGAAGGCGTGATCGACGACGGCTTCGTTGCGGGTCAGGAAAAGGCGATCAACGACACGCTCGAGGCCGATTTCAAGGCAGCCGAAAGCTACAAGGCGAACAAGGCGGACTGGTTCGCCGGTCGCTGGTCGGGTCTGTCTATCCCGGTCGAAGACGAAACCGCGCGCCGGAACATGGAAACGGGGATCGAACGTAAACTGTTCGATTCGCTCGGCCGCACGCTGACGACAATTCCCGACGACCTAAATATCCACAAGACATTGGGCCGCGTCATCGACGCCAAGCGCGCGATGTTCGAAAGCGGCGAAGGGTTCGACTGGGCAACCGGCGAAGCGCTGGCGTTCGGATCGCTCCTGTCCGAAGGGTACGGCGTCCGCCTGTCGGGCCAGGATTCGGGTCGCGGCACGTTCAGCCAGCGCCACGCGGTCTGGGTCGATCAGGAAACCGAGCGCAAATATGTGCCGCTGAACGAAATCCCGCATGGCCGGTTCGAGGTGCTGGATTCGCCCTTGAGCGAATATGGCGTGCTCGGCTTCGAATATGGCTATGCGCTCGCCGACCCCAAGGCATTGGTGTTGTGGGAGGCGCAGTTC
>Ga0172374_1002464_pt1 | contig 11748 bp, 10 predicted proteins | sample LakKiv3m_FD_114536 | JGI IMG/M metagenome (GOLD analysis project Ga0172374, IMG submission 114536) | Freshwater microbial communities from Kabuno Bay, South-Kivu, Congo - kab_092012_10.3m | ecosystem: Environmental > Aquatic > Freshwater > Lake | place: Democratic Republic of the Congo... | reverse complement strand
CCGGGTTCGACGATCAGGTTCAGCTTTGCCGCCGCCCAGCGCTGGGCATCCCGGATGTCGCGCTCGCTGACCGCAACGCCAGTCGCGCCCCTGCGCGCCAGCACCTCGAACGTGCGCGGGGACACCTCCATCGTCTGAAGCGCGTCGCACGCGGTCGGCGGCGCGTCCGGCCCGACCGGCTCGATCCATCCCGCTTCCAGGCTGCGGCGCATATCGTCCCAGCCTTCGGGCTCGACGACGGTGATTCGCGAATCGGGGAGCGCGAGCGCGGACCCCGCCGCCAGACCGCCGCCGCCGCACGGGATGACGACATGGACCGGCTCGTTCAGCCCCAGATCCTCCATCTGCATCGCCGCCTCCAGCGCGGCGCTGCCCTGCCCCTCGATCACCCAGGGATCGTCGAAGCTCGGCACCAGCACCGCGCCGCGCGCATGCGCCAGATGCGCGGCGATCTTTTCGCGGCTTTCGGTCTTGCGGTCATAGCTGACGATTTCCGCGCCCATCGCCAGCGTCGCGTCGCGCTTCGTGCGCGGCGCGTCGGACGGCATCACGATCGTCGCGGGCATCCCCAGCCGCTGCGCGGCCCAGGCGATCCCCTGCGCATGGTTGCCGGATGAAAAGGCGACCACGCCCTTTTGCCGGGTCTCATCGTCCAGCACGGTCAGCCGGTGCCACGCGCCGCGCAATTTGAACGCCCCCATCGGTTGCAGCGATTCGGCCTTGAACGCGACATCGACGCCGCGAATGGCGCGCACGAACAGCGGTGTTTCCGGCAGGATGTCCGCGATCTTGGCGGCGGCATCGCGCACGCCGGCGCGGGTGGGCTGTCGTACGATGGTCACGTCCCGACCCTTGCGCGGAACCATGTCGGCGACAAGACTTTACATGGGGGTAAGCCGCCCCTATGTGACGCCTCCGCTGCCCCAAGGGACTTCCACCGCAAGGCAGTGAATGTCGATTTTAAGACCAGGGCCTGCCCTGGCATCGGAGGTCCCTTGAATTGCACAACCATCATAGCACGCTCGGGCTAGCGACGGCCCATCGCAAGGTCGACACCGCCCTTGCCATCGCAACCGACGCACCGGTTCAGCCGGTCACGCTCGTCCGGCCGCACGCCGCGACGCGCGCGGCGCGATTCTTCGTCGAGAAATTCCCCGGCAAGACGCTCTATGCGGTGAAGGCCAATCCTTCGCCCGACCTGGTGCGGATCCTGTGGGATGCGGGCGTGACGCATTACGACGTCGCCTCGATCGCCGAGGTGCGGATGGTCGCGCGCACGCTGCCCGAGGCGACCTTGTGTTTCATGCACCCGGTCAAGGCCGAGGAAGCGATTTTCGAGGCGTATCACACCCACGGCGTCCGCACCTTCTCGCTCGACACGATGGAAGAGCTTGAAAAGATTTTGCGCGCGACCGGCAACGCCACCGATCTGACGCTGTGCGTCCGGCTGCGTGTCTCGTCGGACCATTCGAAGCTCAGCCTCGCGTCCAAGTTCGGCGTGACCCCGCACGAGGCGAAGGATCTGCTGTTCGCGGCGCGCCAGGCGGCCGATGCGCTCGGCATCTGCTTCCATGTCGGCAGCCAGGCGATGTCGCCCGACGCCTATGCCGAGGCGATGGAGCGCGTCCGCGCCGCCATCGTCGAAGCGGCGGTCACGGTGGACGTGATCGACGTCGGCGGCGGTTTCCCGTCGAGCTATCCGGGCATGGAGCCGCCCGCGCTCGAGGCGTATTTCGAGACCATCCACCGCGCGTTCGAATCGCTGCCCATCAGCTATTCGGCGGAGCTGTGGGCGGAGCCGGGCCGGGCATTGTGCGCGGAATATTCGTCCGTCGTCGTCCGCGTCGAAAAGCGTCGCGGGTCCGAGCTCTACATCAACGACGGCGCATACGGCGCGCTGTTCGATGCCGCGCATATCGGTTGGCGCTTTCCCGTCCGCCTGCTCCGCGAACCCGATTCGGATGCGAAGGACATGCCGTTCAGCTTCTACGGCCCGACCTGCGACGATCTCGACCATATGGCCGGTCCGTTCGACCTTCCCGCCGATATCCGCGCGGGCGATTATATCGAGATCGGGATGCTCGGCGCCTATGGATCGGCAATGCGGACCGCGTTCAACGGCTTCGGATCGGACGAGATCGTCGAGGTCGCGGACGAACCGATGGCGTCGCTCTATCTCGACGACGAGGGCGAGACGCGGGTCGCGTCGAACGTCTTCACGCTGTAACAGGCATATCATTCAATCCCGTCATGCCAGCGAAAGCTGGCATCTCATGCCGCATGAGATCCCTGCTTCCGCAGGGATGACGGCTATTTTTCCAAGAGGGTCTGCGCGTCCCCGTAAATGACGCCGCATCGGATCATGGAGGAATCATTGACCGACACCATCAACGACACCCGCAAAGCCGAATTGCTCTCGAAGCAGGTCAAGCACATCGATATTAAGAGCTTCGACGCACGTCCCATCGTCGACGCGATGAGCGACATGAGCTTCACCAGCCGCGACCTGGGCCGGGCGACCAAAATCTATAACGACATGCTCGCCGACAAGGATTGCACCGTGTGTCTGGTTATCGCCGGATCGACCAGCGCGGGCGGCTGCATGGACCTCTATGCCGAGCTGGTGCGCAACAACATGGTCGACGTGACCGTCGCCACGGGTGCCACCATCGTCGACATGGATTTCTTCGAAGGGCTGGGCCACAAGCACTATCAGGCGCTGGAAGTGCCCGATGACGACACGCTGCGCTCGCTCTACATCGACCGCATCTACGATACGTATATCGATGAGGAGCAGCTTCAGGACTGCGACTTCACGATCAACCGCATAGCCAACGAGATCGAGCCCAAGGCCTATTCGAGCCGTGCCTTCATCCGAGAAATGGGCAAATATCTGGTCGAACACGGCAAGAAGGACAACAGCCTCGTCAAGCTCGCATACGAGCATGACGTGCCGATCTTCTGCCCGGCGTTCGTCGACAGCTCGGCAGGCTTCGGCCTCGTCAAGCATCAGGTCGATGCCGCAAAGGAAGGCAAGGCGTACATGGTATTGGACGCCATCGCCGACTTCCGCGAACTGACCGAAATCAAGATCAAGGCGGGCGAAACCGGCCTGTTGATGATCGGCGGCGGCGTGCCGAAAAACTTCATCCAGGACACCGTCGTCTGCGCCGAAATCCTGGGTCACGAGGATGTCGCAGTTCACAAATATGCCGTGCAGATCACCGTCGCCGACGTACGCGACGGCGCGTGCTCGTCGTCGACGCTTCAGGAAGCGGCAAGCTGGGGCAAGGTATCGACTGCGATCGAACAGATGGTGTTCGCAGAGGCCGGATCGGTGATGCCGCTGCTGGCGTCCGACGCCTATCATCGCGGGCATTGGAAGGATCGCCCGAAGCGGGCCTGGGCCAAACTGTTCGCCTGAGCCCCGCGGATAGCGAAGCTATCCACGGAACAGGCGAAGGCCGACCGGCGCGGGCCTAGGCCCGCGTCCGACCCCCGCCCGCGCGGGGGCGGGCTCACGGGATTTACTCCCGTGACGACCTCGGGACGGATAAATCCCACCCTTCCCGTTCGTGCTGAGTAGCGCCGCAGGCGCGTATCGAAGCACTGTCCTTCTTGTTACGAAGAAAGAACAGTGCTTCGACAAGCTCAGCACGAACGGGTGTGGGGATGGTCGTGTTTGAACGTACCGGTCCCCAACCAAACCCGTTGCGCTTCGCAACCCATTGATGCAGCCTCCCCCGACACATCCTCGGGGGAGGCTTTTCACATGATGCACGCACCGATTCTCCAGCCCGTCGTGGTCCTGCTCGGCTGGACGCTGGTCATGATGTTCTGGATGATGGCCACGCGCCTGCCCGCGATGCGAAAGAGCGGGATCGATCTCGGCAAATTGCGCGGCACCAAGGCTTCGGACGCCGATCTCGCGCTGCCGCCAACCATTCAGTGGAAAGCGCACAACTATAATCACCTTATGGAACAGCCGACGCTGTTCTACGCCGTCGCCCTGGTGCTGGCGATGATCGGCCAGGGCGACGGATTCAACCTGATCCTCGCCTGGGCCTATGTGGCTTTTCGTATCGCGCACAGCATCGTTCAGGCCGTGTGGAACAAGGTGTCGGTGCGTTTCCTGTTCTTCGTGCTGTCGTCGCTTGCGCTGGTGGGACTGGTGCTGCACGCGGCGATTGCGCTTATCCGCTAAATCGGGTGCCCACCCCTTCCCGTTCGTGCTGAGCTTGTCGAAGCACTGTCCTTTCTTCTACCCGAGAAAGAAGGACAGCAGTTCGACAAGCTCAGTGCGAACGGAATTGAGGAATCACCCATGACGATCGACCGCCGCACGCTGATCGGGACCGGTCTCGCCCTGACCGCCACCGGGATCGCGAGCCCCGCCGTCGGCCAGACCAGCCCCGATCCGCTGACCTGGCCTGCGCGGCAAACGCTAAACCTCTGGCCCAAGGCGCCTCCCGGCACCCCGCGGACCCGCCCTGCGACCCGCAAGGGCGTCGATATGCCCACCTTGTCGGTCTATCGCGCGGCAAAGCCCGACGGGCGCGCGGTGCTGTCGATCCCCGGCGGCGGCTATGCGGGCGTGTCGGTCGAGAATGAAGGGTCGAACATCGCCCGCGCGCTGACGCCGCATGGGATCAGCGTGTTCGTGCTCAACTATCGCTTGCCGATAGACGGATGGACTGACCGCGCCCATGCGCCGGTGCAGGACGCACAGCGCGCGATCCGCATGATCCGCTCGCACGCCAAGAGCTTCGGCATCGACCCGAACAAGGTCGGGATCGCCGGATTTTCGGCGGGCGGTCATCTGGGCGGCGTCCTGGCGACCGCCTATAATGACCGCGTTTATGCACCCATCGACAGCGCGGACGAGCTACCGGCACGGCCCGATTTCGCTGGACTGATCTATCCCGTATCGACGCTCGCCGCGCGCGCGACGCACAGCATTTCGGCAGAGAACCTGCTCGGCCCCAAACCCGACGCCGCGACCGTCGCGCGCCTTTCCCCCGATGTCCGCGTCAATCCCGACACGCCGCCCTTGTTCCTGATCCACGCGATGGACGACCCCATCGTTCCGGTCGACATGAGCCTGATGCTGATCGCCGCCGCACGCGCTGCCGGCGTCCCGGTAGAGGCGCATCTCTACGAAAAGGGTGGCCACGGCTTCGGCGTCGGCAATGGCGACAACCACCCCGCGCGCGGCTGGACCGACCGCTTCGCGGCCTGGAGCGCGACGCATGTTTAACGTCCATCCCATCCTCCGTTCGTTTCGAGCATAGTCGAGAAACGTGACAAGGCGTTCGTAAGCGTTTCTCGACTTCGCTCGAAACGAACGGGGCGGGGGTGTAGCCGGTTGCGATTCGCCGCCCACGGGGCCATAGGGCGGGCAACCCGATCACCCCCAGCCGGAAGCCGCCGCCCATGAAAGTCCGCGTCCTCGTCTCTCTCAAGAACGGCGTGCTCGATCCCCAGGGCAAGGCGATCGAACATGCGCTGGGATCGCTCGGCTTCGAGGGCGTCGGCGATGTCCGCGTCGGCAAGACCATCGACCTCGAACTCGCCGACGGCTCCAGCGACGAAGACATCGACGCGATGTGCCGCAAGCTGCTCGCCAATACGGTAATTGAGAATTACCGGGTCGAGCGCGCATGAAGACCGCGGTCATCGTCTTTCCCGGATCGAACTGCGATCGCGACATGGCGGTGGCGCTGGAGACGGTCACCGGCGCGAAGCCCGCGATGGTGTGGCATGGCGACAGCGAACTGCCCGCGGGGACCGACCTGATCGCGTTGCCGGGCGGGTTCTCCTATGGCGATTACCTGCGTTGCGGCGCGATTGCGGCGCGATCGCCGATCGTCCGCGCGGTCGCCGATGCGGCAGAGCGCGGCGTGCCGGTGCTGGGTGTGTGCAACGGGTTTCAGGTGCTGACCGAAATCGGCCTGCTGCCCGGCGCACTGATGCGCAATGCGGGCCTCAATTTCGTTTGCCGCGACGTCAAACTCTCGGTCGCGAACGCCCGCTCGGCGTTCACCCGCGGTTATGAGCATGGCGAGGTCATTACCGTCCCCGTCGCGCATCACGACGGCAATTATTTCGCCGACGAAGACACGCTCGACAGACTCGAGGACGAAGACCGCATCGCGTTCCGTTATGCCGAGGAAGTCAATGGCGCGGCGCGCCACATCGCGGGCGTGCTGAACGCCAAGGGCAATGTGCTGGGCATGATGCCCCACCCCGAACGCGCGATCGAAGCGGCGCATGGCAACGACGACGGGCGGCGGTTGTTCGAGGGGTTGCTCAAGGCAATCGCCTGACCCCTAATTCCGTTTGTTTCGAGCGCAGTCGAGAAACGCGGTCCAATCGCTAAGCTCACGTTTCTCGACTTCGCTCGAAACGAACGGGTGAAAGGCGTGTCACACCCGCGTCCTGAACGGGGTGAAGTCTGTCCCTTCATCGAACACATCGACGCCCTCCCGCCGCTTCAGCCAGCCGACCACCGCATAGGTCACCGGGGTCAGCACCGCTTCCCACAGCACCTTGAGCGCCCAGTTGGTGGCCATCACGGTCAGCACCTGACTGGTCGACCACACGCCCAGAAACGCGAGCGGATAGAAGATCAGACTGTCCACCCCCTGCCCGACCACCGTCGACCCGATCGTCCGGGTCCACAGCATCCGCCCGCGCGTCCAAAGCTTCATGCGCGCAAGGACATAGGAATTGACGAACTCGCCCGCCCAGAAGGCGATAATCGACGCCGCGACGATCCGCGGCACCGCGCCGAACACGGCTTCGTACGCTTCCTGTCCTTCCCAGCCCTCGGCGGGCGGCATCGCGACGACGATCCAGCTCATCGCCGCCATGAAGATCATCGCGGCGAAGCCCGCCCAGATGATCCGCCGCGCGCGGGCATAGCCGTACACCTCGGTCATCACGTCGCCGATGACATAGGACAACGGGAAGAACAGGATTCCTGCGCCGAACACGAACGGCCAGCCGCCGACCTCGACCGCCGCCACCTTGCCCGCGCCGATGACGTTCGACAGCAGCAGCACCGCGACGAACGCCGCCATCACGAAATCGACATAGCGAAAGCCGCGCGCGGCCATTTCGGCGGCCGCCACATCCTGCACGGTTGCGCGATTCGACATGGCAAAGCCCCCCAGCCTTCGTTGCCACGCGGTTATGAAGACGGTTTGCGGCCCGCGCAATTGCCGCTATCGAGGCCGCGTGCGCGCCCGTAGCTCAGCTGGATAGAGCAAGGAGCTTCTACCTCCTCGGTCGGGGGTTCGACTCCCTCCGGGCGCGCCAACGTGGTTGTGCGGGGGCGATCAGCGGCGCGGTTTGTCTTCGACGAGGCGGCGCCCGCGGTGGCGGTTAGAGGCTAGTCAGCACCGCCTGTGCGCCGCTATTCCCGTCCGGTGAGCGCGCACCATCATCACCACGACCACGCGCATGGCGGCCATGGCCATTCCCACGCGCCCAAGGATTTCGGGCGCGCCTTTGCGATCGGGATCACGCTCAACATCGCGTTCGTCATCGTCGAGGGCGCGGCGGGTATCCTTTACGATTCGATGGCGCTGCTGGCGGATGCGGGCCACAATCTGTCGGATGTGCTCGGCCTGCTGATCGCCTGGGCGGGTGCGACGCTCGCCAAGCGACCGCCGTCGAAGCGCTTCACCTATGGTCTGCGGTCCTCCTCGATCCTCGCCGCGCTCGCCAACGCGCTGCTGCTGCTGGTGGCGGTCGGCGCGATCGCATGGGAAGCCGTGCGCCGCATCGGCGATCCGCCGGTGGTCGAGGGGACGGCAGTGATGATCGTCGCGGGGATCGGCATCGTCATCAATCTCGCAACCGCACTGCTGTTCTTTTCGGGCCGTCAGCACGACATCAACATTCGTGGTGCCTATCTCCACATGGCGGCGGACGCCGCGGTGTCGGCGGGCGTCGTCGTCGCGGGGGCGCTGATCCTGTTCACCGGTTCGGCATGGATCGACCCCATCGTCAGCCTGGTGATCGTCGCGGTGATCCTGATCGGCACCTGGGGTCTGCTCGCGCAGTCGGTGACGATGGCGCTCCATGCCGTTCCCGACCGGATCGACTCGGACAAGGTGGAAGTGGCGCTCGCCACGCGGCCCGGCGTGGCGCGGGTCCACCATCTCCACATCTGGCCGACCAGCACCACCGAGGTCGCGCTGACCGCGCATCTGGTGGTGCCGGGCGGACATCCCGGCGACGGCTTCCTGCGCGAGACCGCGCATATGCTGGATCATGATTTCGGCATCGGCCATGCGACGATTCAGGTGGAGATCGGCGATGGCGCGCCATGCCCGGATGGGGAGTGCTGAGAGGCAAACTCAAAATCCCGTTCGTGCTGAGCTTGTCGAAGCACTGCCCTTCTCTTCGTGCCTAGGGCGACAAAGAAGATAAGTAAGGACAGCACTTCGACAAGCTCAGTGCGAACGGTTTTGAGGAGTAATGGTTACCCCCATCGACAAGCCCGGCTCGGAAATGCAAAGCCCGCGCGCATGACCCCCCGTTTCGATTTCACCATCCATGCCACCGACGGCAAGGCGCGCACCGGTACCATCGCGATGCAGCGCGGCGACATCCGCACGCCCGCCTTCATGCCGGTGGGCACCGCCGCGACGGTGAAGGCCATGAAGCCCGCCGATGTGCGCGGCAGCGGCGCCGACATCATCCTCGGCAACACCTATCACCTGATGCTGCGCCCCGGCGCGGAGCGGGTGGCGCGTCTGGGGGGCTTGCACGGATTCATGGGCTGGGATCGTCCGATCCTGACCGACAGCGGCGGCTACCAGGTGATGAGCCTGGCCGACCTGACCAAGCGGTCGGAGGAAGGCGTCAGCTTCAAATCGCACTTGGATGGCACGCGGCATCTGCTCAGCCCCGAACGCTCGATCGAAATCCAGCGTCTGCTCGACAGTGACATCATCATGGCGTTCGATGAACTGGTCCCCACCACCTCGACTCGCGAAGTGCAGGCCGCGGCGATGGAACGCTCGATGCGCTGGGCGAAGCGCAGCAGGGCCGCGTTCGACGGCGGCGGCGAACATGCGGGCCGCGCGGCGATCTTCGGCATCCAGCAGGGCGCGCTCGACGAATCCTTCCGCAAAGCCTCTGCCGACGCGCTGCTCGATATCGGCTTCGACGGCTATGCGGTCGGCGGCCTGGCGGTCGGCGAAGGGCAGGAAGCGATGTTCGGCGTGCTCGACTATGCACCCGGCCAGCTCGATCCCGCCAAGCCGCGCTACTTGATGGGCGTCGGCAAGCCCGACGATATCGTCGGCGCGGTCGAGCGCGGGATCGACATGTTCGACTGCGTGCTCCCCACCCGTTCGGGCCGCACCGGCCAAGCATTCACGCGCAATGGCCCGATCAACATTCGCAACGCCAGATTTGCCGAGGATCAGGGTCCGCTCGACCCGGCCTGCGCCTGCCCGGTGTGCGGCAACTGGAGCCGCGCCTATCTCCACCATCTCGTCCGGTCGGGGGAGATTTTGGGCGCGATGCTGATGACCGAGCATAATATCTGGTTCTATCAGGCGCTGATGGCCGATCTTCGTGCCGCCATCGGCGAGGGGCGGCTGACCGATTTCGCGAACGGCTTTCGCGCATCCTATTACGGCAAGTGACGTTAAGCGTCCGACGATCCACGGAGACCTAGTTTGAGCACCACCGACGACACCCCCGAACAGAACGAAATCCTGGCCGCCGCTCAGGACGCCAAGGCCGCACGCGAACGCGCCACCGCAGCAGAGCCGGCGGCCAAGGGCAACAAGCTGCCGCTTGCCAAGATCGGCGTTGCGGCAGGACTGGGATCGGCGGCGTTGGCGGCCGCGGTGCTGTTCGCGCAGCGCCGCAAGAAGGACTGATCGTCAGCGTTGTACTCCTGCGAAAGCAGGAGTGTTGGCCGCGAGCGTCCTCCATATCGCCAGCACTCCTGCTTTCGCAGGAGTACACCGGATAGCGTAACCCTCCCCTAACACACCCTTGCGGTTGCCCCCGAAATCGCGCAGGTTCGCGTCCATTAAGGCACGCGAAGCCGTCGCGCCATCTTTCTCGGGGGAAATCGAACATGCGCCTAGGCCGGACCGCCCTTTTGCTCGGGGCATCGCTCCTCACCCTCCCCGCCCACGCGCAGACCACGCCCCCCGCCCCGGCGGCTCAGGTTCAGCCGATCGCGTTCACCGAACGCACGCTGCCCAACGGCCTCAAAGTCTATGCCATTCGCGACACCAATACCGCCAATGTCGCGGTGCATGTCTGGTACGATGTGGGATCCAAGGCCGATCCCGACGGGCGTTCGGGCTTTTCGCACATGTTCGAACATCTGATGTTCAAATCGACCCGCAACCTTGTCGACGAACAGATGGACCGACTGACCGAGGATGTCGGCGGGTTCAACAATGCGTCGAACGCCGACGACTACACCAATTATTTCCAGGTCGTCCCCGCCAATCATCTGGAGCGCATCCTGTTCGCCGAGGCCGACCGGATGGGATCGCTGGTGATCGATCCCAAGGTGTTCGCGTCCGAACGCGAGGTGGTGAAGGAAGAACTGCGCAGCCGCGTGCTCGCCCAGCCTTACGGCAAGCTGTTCTACCTCTATCTGCCGATGGTTTCCTATACCAACCACCCCTATGCCCGCCCCGGCATCGGCAGCATCGAGGATCTGGACGCCGCGACGATCGAGGATATTCGTGCCTTCCACGCGACCTATTACCGGCCCGACAATGCGGTGCTGGTGGTGGCGGGCAATTTCGATCCCGCGCAGCTCGACCGCTGGGTCGATCAGTATTTCAGCAAGATCGCTCGCCCAAACCGCCCGATTCCACGCGTGGATGTGACGGAACCGGTTCGCACCGCCGCGACGCGCTACACCGTCTATGAGCCCAACACGCCGCTGCCCGCGGTGCTGCTCAGCTATCAGGGGCCATCCTCGGGCCACCGTGATGTGGCGGCGCTCAAGCTGATGGAGGCGATCCTGTCGCGCGGCGACAATTCGCGGCTCTATCAAAGCCTGGTCTATCGCGACCGCACCGCGGTTCAGGCGAGCACCTTTTTCTCCGCGCCGCAGGGGCCGGGGACGCTCGCGCTCTATGCCATCCTGTCGGGCGGACAGACGGCGGAGGCGGGCGAAGCCGGGCTGCGCCGCGAACTCGCCCGGTTCCGCGACACGCCCGTCACCGCCGCCGAACTGGCAGAGGCGAAGAACGAAATCGTCACCGCCGCGCTTGGCGAGCGCGAAACCGCCGCAGGCAAGGCGTTCGCCGTCGCCAACGGTGTGATCGTCGATCGCGACCCGCGCGCCGCCGACCGCGAGCTGGCGGCGCTGCAAGCCGTGACCGCCGCCGATATCCAGCGGGTCGCGCGCGAATGGCTGCGCGACGAACGCAGCGCGGTAATCCATTATCTGCCGATCGAATCGAAGCCCGCCGATGCACCTGTGGGCACCATCGCGGTGCCCGAAACCGTGGTTGCGCGGAAACTGGAAACGCCGCCCAACATCGTCATTCACGAACGCGCCACCGGCGATGCGCGCATCCTGCCGCCCGAACCGGGTGCGCCGGTCGCCGCCGCCATTCCGACCCCGGTCGAGGTGAAGCTAGCCAACGGCATGCGCGTCATCACCGTGCAGAAAAGCGACGTGCCGATCGTCAGCGCGACGTTGCTGGCCGATGGCGGCGCGGCGCTCGATCCGCAGGGCAAGGCCGG
>Ga0172374_1002463_pt1 | contig 11750 bp, 11 predicted proteins | sample LakKiv3m_FD_114536 | JGI IMG/M metagenome (GOLD analysis project Ga0172374, IMG submission 114536) | Freshwater microbial communities from Kabuno Bay, South-Kivu, Congo - kab_092012_10.3m | ecosystem: Environmental > Aquatic > Freshwater > Lake | place: Democratic Republic of the Congo... | reverse complement strand
GGGTTTCCGGCGGCTCGCAAGCCGAAGAAAGGGAAAGAAAAATTGGTCGGGACGGCCGGATTCGAACCGGCGGCCCTCTGCTCCCAAAGCAGATGCGCTACCAGGCTGCGCCACGTCCCGACGCGGGGGATTTACTTTTTATTTCATGCGGTTGCCGATTCTGCCAATTCGGTCGATTCGCTCCGACCAGCCCCAGTTCGCATCTGGTTTGCATTCTGAACGGCCGTATTCCCAAAGACGAACCGCTCCAGCACGTTCGGCATCTCCTTAGCCACACCGGGGACAAGGTTAGCATAGAACCGAAGGGTTGTCTCCGTGGAGGTGTGCCCGAGGGCGGCCGATACGTGGTAGACGGGGACTCCCGCCGAAACCATCAACGCGGTATAGGTCCCCCGAAGATCATGGAGGCGGACGGAACGAAGCCCGGCTTCCTTCAGACTCCGTGAGTGCGCCCGTCGGATTTTTGAAATGTCCATCGGTTTCCCGACCTCGTTCACAAACACCACCTCCGGCATCGACTCCCACCCCGCCTTCAAACACGCTGCTGAAACAGCCGCCTTATGCGCCCGCAGAACATCGATCGTCTCCGGGCTCAATGGGACTTGCCGGATGGACCGAGCAGTTTTCGGAGTCGTCACGTGCTCGCCCCACCGGGAACGTTTGACCGAGAGGAACCGGCCGTTCCAGTCGATATCCCCCCACTCCAACCCAAGTGCCTCGCCGATCCGAAGTCCGGTGAATGCCAGCGTACGGAACAAGGGGAAGTACCGCGCCGCCTTCTTGTGAATGCCGTCGAAGTACAGAGGCACCTCCTCGGGACGAAGGAAATCACCCCGGAACGGCATGTCGACCCTGAACAGTTTGCTTGGATTACTTGCGGGATTCTCTGCGGCCAATCCCTCCTCGATCGTCCACGAATAGAATGACCGGAGTGCGCGTAATGCGTTCGGAATGGACCGGACACCCTTTCCGGGAGCGTGTTTCCGCTTCTTCGGTTCCCCCTTCTTCTCCGTAGGGGCGGTCTCGGGGGGATTCTCCCGGCCCACCTTCCACTTGGCAATTGCCGATTTGACGGTGGATCGGGTTATCGCCGCGAGTTCCATGTCCCCGAACACCGGCAAGAGCCAATTCTCGATCAGGGAGCCGTAATACCGCTTCGAACGTGGTTTCAGGTTGATGTTGACGTGCTCTTTCCGCCACCGGCCCACAGCATCCCGGAACGTCGTCCCCAACTCCCGATCGTTCTCTTTAGAGGGAGGGACGAAGCTCCCGGTAGCGAGCGCCTCTTCGAGATCTTTCTTCGCCGCGTACGCCGCCTCCCGGCTTCCGACGTGCCGAAGGTATCGCTTGCCGCCTTCGCACACTTGGAGGTAGTAGTCCTTCTTCCGGATCTCGCCGGTTTCCTTGTCCCTGTACGTCGGTCGAATCACCTTGACACCCATGGTGCCCTCCTTTCACGCACTCTTCCGACTTGTGTGATCCCTTCTGTGTCTCTGGATGAAACGTTCCACGTCCTCCGGATGGAACCTGACCGCCTTCCCGAACCGGATGGATGGCAGGACACCTGATGCGGCCTGGAAGTAGATGTATGGTCTGGACATCCCAAGCCGCTCAGCTACCTCCGTCGGAGTGAGCAGCCCATCCAAACTCCTGTTCGGTTCTCCCCGCACCATTGCATTCACCCCCTCTAAATGTTTATTCTGTATTACATGATATAACACAATGTAATCCATGTCAACATGGAGATTCCGTGGTACATTTCATCCATGCCGAAGAAGGGGCAAGTGAAATACTCCGACCTCATCTCGATCCGCTTGGAACCTGAGCTGCGGGAGGCGCTTGAGAAGTGGGCCGAAGACGAAGACCGGTCTACCGGATCGTTGATCCGAGTGATCCTGCGTGAAGCATTAGCATCAAGACGAAAGATGGAACGGAAGGGAAATGAGCGTTAGAGGAAGATCCACCGACTTCCTCTAACAGCAGACCATAGGGGATATCCATCCATGTTCGAACAAGCCTTCAAGAACATCGATAATGACCTTAGGAAAGAGGCCGGTTGCACCACTGAGCTGGACTACACCGAGCAGACCTCTTGGCTGCTGTTCCTGAAGTACCTCGACGGCCTTGAGCAGGACAGGGCGACCGAGGCTGAGGTGGATGGGAAGAAGTACTCTTTCATCCTTGATAAGCCCTATCGCTGGGATAGCTGGGCTGCGCCCAAGGGCAAGGACGGCAAGCTCGATCACAACGCTGCCAAGGCCGGCGACGATCTTCGCGACTTCGTTAACCAGAAGCTCTTCCCCTACCTCCACAGCTTCAAACAAAAGGCTGCCGGGCCGAACACCATCGAGTACAAGATCGGCGAGATCTTCGGCGAGATAAAGAACAAGATCCAAAGCGGCTACAATCTCCGAGAGATCATCGACCACATCGATGAGCTGCGCTTTCGCTCGCAGACCGAGAAGCACGAACTATCGCAACTCTACGAAGAAAAGATCAAGAACATGGGCAACGCCGGGCGCAACGGTGGCGAGTATTACACCCCACGCCCGCTCATCCGCGCTATGGTTCAGGTGGTTAAGCCCCGCATTGGCGAGCGAATCTACGACGGCGCCTGTGGATCAGCGGGCTTCCTGTGCGAGTCGTTTGATTACCTGCGGTCAGGAAAGAACCTCACCACCAAAGAACTCGATACACTTCAGTCCCGCACCTTTTACGGCAAGGAAAAGAAGTCCCTCGCCTACGTCATCGGGATCATGAACTTGATTCTGCACGGTATCGATGCGCCCAACATTATCCACACCAACACCCTCTCCGAGAACCTCGCTGACATTCAGGAGAAAGACCGCTACAACGTAGTGCTGGCCAATCCACCATTCGGCGGCAAAGAACGCCAGGAGGTGCAGCAGAACTTCCCCATCCGCACTGGTGAGACCGCGTTCCTGTTCCTCCAGCACTTCATCAGGATTCTCAAGGCCGGTGGGCGCGGCGGCGTGGTCATAAAGAATACCTTCCTCTCCAATACCGACAACGCCTCCACCAGCCTGCGCAAGTTGCTGCTGGAAAGCTGCAACCTGCACACCGTGCTCAACTGTCCTGGAGGTACGTTCCAGGGCGCGGGCGTGAAGACCGTGGTGCTGTTCTTCGAGAAGGGGGCGCCTACCCGTAAGATCTGGTACTACCAGCTCACCCCTGGCCGAACACTTGGCAAGACCAATCCGCTCAATGACGACGATCTCGCCGAGTTCGTAAAGCTGCAAAAGACGTTTGCCGACTCGCCCAAGTCATGGAGCGTGGGCACTAATACAATCGACCAGACGACCTTCGACCTCTCCGTGAAGAACCCGAATGGCAGTGAAGAAGTGGAACACCGCAGTCCGCAGGAGATCATAGACGAGATAACCGCTTTTGATTCCGAAAGTGCAGTGGTATTGGAATCTATCCGAAGGTTGCTATGAAGAATCTTTGGAGTCCGACGACACTCAAAGATATGTGCATCGTCGATTGGGGTAACACAAACCTTACGAAGGCTGCCTATGTTGAGGGCGGCAAGTTTCTCGCAGTGTCGGCGGCTGGGTGTGATGGAAGGATTGACCACAAAGAGCACTCCAAGAACACGCCTGTGCTTTCAGCGATTGGAGCTCAATGCGGGAAGATGTTTTTCCCTGAAGAGGATTTCACCGCCATTAAGAATACGATTACACTTACTCCGCGAGATGGTAAGTGCATTGGGAAGTTCCTATATTACCTGCTGTCATTCGTGAAGCTTCCTCAACGAGGGGCGGGACAGCCTTTCATTTCTAAAGGCGACATACAAGGTTTTTCTGTTACATGTCCTCCCCCCCCCGAACAACACCGTATCATCGGCATCCTCGACGAAGCGTTTGACGGCATTACCACCGCCAAAGCCAACGGTGAAAAGAACCTCCAAAATACCCGTGCCCTGTTCGAAAGCCATCTCCAATCTGTATTCACCAATCGCGGCGAGGGATGGGTGGAAACAACAGTAGGCGACGTCTTCACGACCGTTACTGGAAACACACCACCGAAAAACAACGCCGATTACTACGGCGACTACATGCCACTAGTTAAGCCACCAGAGTTATTAGACGACTACCTGTACGAAGCGGCAGATTGCTTGTCGAAATCTGGTGCGAAGGTTGCCCGCACGCTACCACCAAAATCGGTCTTGGTTTCTTGTATCGGGAATCTCGGGAAGGTCGGGGTAAACACGGTGCCCGTTGCCTTCAATCAGCAGATCAACGCGATACTTCCAAAGGAAGACCGGGCCGTTCCCGAGTTCATGTTCTATCAAGTTCTCTCCAGTACCTTCAAGGAGCAGTTGGAACGTCTGGCATCAGGAACCACGGTTGCGATCGTAAACAAATCAAGGTTCAACAGTGTTGTGATAGTACTACCGCCGATAAAAGAGCAGGCAATGATTGTCAGGAACCTAAATGTATTCCGAGAAGAAACCCAACGCCTCGAATCTACCTACCAGCGCAAGCTCGCCGCGCTGGAGGCATTGAAGAAGTCAATGCTTCACCAGGCATTTTCGGGGGGGCTATGAAATGAAGCCTCCCACGCGACAGGGACGAGCGTGGTTGCTGACAACCGCAAAGTCCGTAGCAGAGAGACTGAAGTTTCAGGGCGAAGGAACAAGGCTTCGTATTCGGATTCCGAGTCGCACCACAACGACGAACACGGCCGGTTGGCGTGCAGTCATTGGAGATCTCGGGGAGGGGCAACCCCGACTGGAAGTTTGGTTCGACCGATTCTCCGGATACCCCGAGCGTAAGCTTTACGCATGTTTTTATTCAGAAGACAGGCGACGAATGATCGCAATAACAAACCGTGCAAATCGAAAGTTATGGGCCATCCGAACCGTCACGCAGAAGGATACGAGCGAAGAAAGACATCTGTTTTTAATCGATCGCCTGAAGCGTTCAGAGTTCAAAGCGCCAATCCTTGAAAGATATTCTGGTGGTATTACGTTCTATGGAATCTATGACCCGACGCGGGAGTCTTCGGAAAGAGTCAGCCCTCATTTTTGCGCTCGCGCTGTCGCTTTCTTCGCGGACGTGGCTCGTGCATTGCCACATACCAAATCCGAAGACATGCAACGCGATGTGTATCCCCAGCTTGAAAACCGCAAGCGCGTGGTTTCGCATCTCCAACGCGAACGCAGTCGTTTATTGGCAACTGAGCGAAAGATTCGCGACGATCATGAGTGCCAAGTGTGCGGGTTTCGTTTCGAGGAGCGTTACGGGAAGATCGGCGGTGAGTTTGCGGAGGCGCATCACCTTGTTCCGTTGAGACAACTACGAGATCAGATAAGGACCAATATCGAGGATCTGGCGACAGTCTGCGCCAACTGCCATCGCATGCTCCACCGTATGGCAGGCAAACGTGGGGATCTTGCGAAACTCAGGACAATCGTTCGGAAGCGCCAAGGGAAACGGAAGTGACAGGTAGAACTGAGACATGAACGAAGCCGAAACCCGCGCCGAACACATCGACCCCGCCCTCAAGGCGGCGGGTTGGGGTGTGGTGGAAGGGAGCCGCATCCACCGGGAGTATTCCATTGCTCCGGGGAGGGTGGAAGGTGCGGGCCGTCGGGGGAAGGCGATCACCGCTGATTATGTGCTGGTCTATCGCAACACCAAACTCGCCGTGGTCGAGGCGAAGGCATGGGACAAGCCCTCAACGGAGGGCGTAGGGCAGGCAAAGGACTACGCGGACAGGCTCGCCGTGCGCGTCACTTACTCTACCAACGGCCAAGCAATCTACGGTATCGACATGGAGACGGGCGCGGAAGCCGAGGTGGAGCGTTATCCAACGCCGGATGAACTTTGGGAGATGACCTTTGCCGAAGTGAACGCGTGGCGCGACCGCTTCGCTGACATACCGTTCGAGGACAAGGGCGGCTCGCATCCAAGCCGCTACTATCAGGATATTGCCGTTGAACGGGTGATGGAGGCGATCGCAGGGGAGCAGCAGCGCATCCTGCTCACACTCGCCACAGGCACAGGCAAAACCTTTATCGCGTTTCAGATCGCATGGAAACTGTTTCATAGCCGCTGGAACTTGAGTCGGGATCCCTCGCGACGTCCACGCATTTTGTTCTTGGCGGATCGCAACATTCTTGCGAACCAGGCGTACAACGCATTTTCCGCCTTCCCCGAAGATGCGATGGTCCGTATTTCCCCCGCAGACATTCGCAAGAAAGGCAAGGTCCCGAAAAACGCCAGCCTGTTCTTCACGATCTTCCAGACCTTCATGAGCGGACCACCCAAGGATGGCCATCCCTCGCCCTATTTCGGAGAGTACCCGCCGGACTTCTTCGATTTCATCGTCATCGACGAGTGCCATCGGGGGGGGGCAAACGACGAAAGCAACTGGCGCGGTATCCTCGAATACTTCGCCCCGGCCGTGCAACTTGGCCTGACCGCCACACCCAAGCGCAAGGAAAACGCGGACACCTACGCCTACTTCGGCGAGCCGGTTTACATCTATTCGCTCAAGGAAGGGATCAACGACGGATTCCTGACGCCGTTCAAGGTAAAGGAAATTTCCACAACGCTCGACGAGTATGTCTATACTCCCGACGACCAATTGATCGAAGGTGAAATCGAAACCGGGAAGCGCTACACGGAAACCGACTTCAACAAGATCATCGAGATCAAGGCACGGGAAGCGTACCGCGTGAAGCTCTTCATGGAGCAGATCAACCAGAACGAGAAGACGATCGTGTTCTGCGCCACGCAGGATCATGCTCTCGCTGTGCGCGATCTTATCAACCAGATGAAGGCGAGCACGGACCCGAACTATTGCCAGCGGGTTACGGCCAACGACGGAGAGTTGGGCGACCAACATTTACGGGACTTCCAGGACAACGAAAAGACGATCCCCACGATCCTGACCACCTCTCAGAAGCTCTCAACCGGCGTAGATGCACGTAATATCCGGAACATCATCCTATTGAGACCCATAAACTCGATTATTGAGTTCAAGCAGATCATCGGGCGAGGGACGCGGCTATACGATGGGAAGGATTACTTCACTATCTACGACTTTGTGCAGGCTCACCACCACTTCAATGATCCGGAGTGGGACGGGGAACCGATGGAACCGGAGCCGAAACCTGAACCTAAACCCAAGTCACCTCGGCTACCAACTCCACCGGGACCACCAGAGCCGGGCCCGGAGCCAGAACCACGTCGGAAGATCAAGATTAAACTCGCAGATGGTAAAGCCCGCACCATCCAGCACATGATATGCACGACATTCTGGCATCCAGACGGCACCCCGATGTCCGCCCAACAGTTCATGGAGATGTTGTTCGGTAAGCTTCCGGAGTTTTTCAAGGATGAAGCAGAACTACGCGCGATCTGGAGTGCGCCCGACACGCGGAAGAAACTATTGCAAGGACTCTCCGAAAAAGGATTCGGCCGTGAACAACTGGCCGAGATGCAGAAGATCATTGATGCCGAGAAGAGCGACCTGTTCGACGTCCTTGCTCACGTTGCCTATGCCCTGCCGCCGTTGACCCGCGAGGAACGCGCCGCCAGAGCCAAGGTTGTAATCAGCACTCACTTCAAGCCGAAACAACAAGTCTTCCTCGATTTCGTGTTGTCGCATTATGTGCACGTCGGTGTAGATGAACTCGACCAAGAAAAACTCACTCCCCTACTCCGCCTGAAGTACCAGAACTCCATTTCAGATGCAGTGGCTGACCTCGGGCAGCCGATTGAGATTGGCAGGGTATTCAGCGGATTCCAAAAATACCTATATCAACCACAGGCCGTCATTTAAAATTACCCATAGAATTTGTGGGGATAAGCCATCTTATTCTTCAGAGGGAAATGATATGTCGTTTGGAGTATTGCACGGATAGGGTCTACCTATCAATAAATAGCCCCGGGAGTACATTTAGTGGTATTAATTACGGGAGAGGGTTACTTCATGAACAACTCGTACATCTCACACTTGAGTACATCGCAGAGGATGGCGAGTCCTTCAAGACTCAGGTTGCGACCCCCCGTTTCAAGTGCGGAAATGTAGGAGCTGTCGAGGCCCATCGGGTACGCCGCATCTCTCTGAGTCATCTTCGCCCGGTCTCGTAACCTCCTGATATTTTTCCTGATTATGGCTCGTGTTTCCTCTTGGATCTTCTCTCCACCGTTGTATCTCAATACCAGTTTCCGCATATCCGTCCCCTCTGTCAACCGGCATTCAATATTGACCCAGGATCGGCGTCCAATACTGACCCACCCGTAGGCGTCACTTTTTCCCGTTTTCTCTTGTCTTGATCCTCCAGGATTCGTTCCCTGTCTCGACGATGTCGCAGTGATGGGTGACCCGATCCAGCAGCGCCGTCGTCATCTTGCCGTCGCCGAAGACCTGCGCCCACTCGCCGAAGGTCAGGTTGGTCGTGATCAGCAGCGAGGTCCGCTCGTAGAGTTTGGAGATCAGGTGGAACAGCAACTGGCCGCCGTTTTTCGAGAACGGCAGGTACCCCAGTTCGTCCAGCACCACGAAGTCGAGGCGGGCCAGGCTCTCGGCCATTCTTCCGCCGCGGTTGGCCAGCTTTTCCTGCTCCAGTTGATTGACCAGATCCAGCAGGTTGAAGTACCGCCCTCTGCTACCGTTTCGGATGGCCTGCCGGGCGATGGCGATGGCCAGATGGGACTTGCCGGTTCCGGTGCCGCCAACGAGGATGACGTTGCCCTGATCGGAGAGGAAGCGCCCCTCGTAGAGAGAGCGTACTAAAGCCTCATTGGCGGGCGAAGCGTTGAAGTCGAAGCTGTCCAGGTCCTTGTCCATGGGGAACTTCGCCAGCCCCATGCGGTAGCGGATGCTCCGGACGCGCCGCTCGGCCAGCTCCGCGGAGAGAAGTTCCAGCAGGATCTTCTCCGAGGTCTTCTTCTGCTTGATTCCCGCCGCCAGCACCTCGTCCATGGAACTCTTCATGCCGTGGAGCCTCAAGGCACCCATCGCCTCCAGGATCTGATCACGTAGCATGGGCGCCTCCGGCAAGCAGCCGGTCGTAGCGGCCGCAGTCGGCAACCGGGGGCAGCCGGAGGACAGGAAGCTGTGGGGAAGGATCGCATGCCGCCGCAGGTACCCCCTCGTTCTTCCGGGACAGCAGGCTCAAGATCACGTCCTTGCTGACGGTGCCGGCGGCGACCGCCGCGCCGCAAGCGTCGGCAACATCGTCCAGCCCGTAGGTGAGAACGGCGCAGAGGATGCCGACGAACTGGCGGTCGCCGTCGGCATGGCCGCCGAGGATCTCCCTCGCCGCCTGCAGTGCTTCCGGAAGTTCCCATTCCTTGAAGGGGGCGCCGTTGCGCAGCGCCCCGGGCTTGTATTTCAGCACCTCGACGTAATGCCAGGGGTCGTAGGCCGTCTTGTTTTTGCCGAACAAGCGAGGATGGGTGCCAACCACCCGGTCGTCCGCCACGATGACCAACCGGTCCGCGTAGACCCGCACCGTGGCCGACCTGCCCACGACCGAGGCGTGCACGCTGTACCGATTGCGTTCGAACAATACCAGCGCGGTGGAGGAGATCCGGGCCATCTCCTCCCGGTATCCGTCGAACGGCATCCGCACGGTCAGAAGGTGCTTACGCTCTTCGGCGAAGAGCTCGGCCACTGTGCGATCCGGGAACTCGGGATGTTTCTGTCCGGCGGAGAGCGTTCGGCACTGGTCGGTCAGGTACCGGTTCAGTTCCTCCAGATCGACGAACTTAAGCCGGGGAACGAAGAGACGTTGCCGGAGGACGCCGACCTGGTTCTCGACCTGTCCTTTCTCCCAGGCCGCCGCCGGCGTGCAGGCCACCGGCTCGAACAGGTAATGCGAGGCAAGCGCCTGGAACTTCTTGTTGAACGTCCGCGTCTTGCCCATGAGCACCTTGACGACTACCGTCTTCATGTTGTCGTAGATTCCCCGGTGGCACGTGCCCCCGAAGAACTCGATGGCACGGATGTGGGCGTCCATGACCATCTCCAGCGTCTCCCGGGTGTAGGCCACGCAGAACGGCATCCGGCTGTGGCAGAGCCGGAAGTGCGCCACCTTCACCTTCATGTAGACCCCGCCAAGCTCCACGTACTCGTAGCTCCAGTCGAACTGAAACGCCTCGCCGGGCGCGAACGACAGCGGGATGAACGCCTTGACCTGGCGATTCTTCTCGCGATCCTTCCATTGCTGCACGTAGCGACGGACGCTGTCGTAGCCCCCGGCGAACCCTTCTCGCTGCAACTCCTCGAACAGCTGTTGGGCCGTCCGCTGTTCCCGGCGGGGCAGTTCCTTTTCTGTCCTAAGAAATTGTGACAGTTGCTCCTCGAACGCACCCAGCTTCGGCCGGGGCTGGAACTCCCTCCGGTACACGAGCTCGGTAACGCCGCTGCGGATGATTTTCTTGACGGTGTTCTTGGAAAGCTGAAAATCCCGGGCGATCTGGCGAATCGACTTCCCGTCCCGGTGGTGCGCCAAACGGATCTTGCGGATGGTCTCCACGATTAGCATCTCCCTTGTTGTCTCTCCTTCCTCCGGCGATCCCCAGAGGATGGAGGGGTTCCAAGGGTGGGTCAATTTTCGACGCCGATTACCCCCGAAAGTGGGTCAATATTGCATGCCGTTTAACACCCCTCCTCTGAGCGGAGATCCAGAAGTCCAAGGATTCGAGGCTATATTCCGATTATGTTGTACCTGCTCCCTTCGCGTTGATTATAACGCTCCAAGTGTATGTCGCAAGAGGGATGTTTTCCCCAGAGGGATTTTTTTCCGCGGGGTGGAGGTACGATTCTAGACTCCGAACGTTATGAACAAGGTGGGCGGCATTGGCTACCTCATGCCACCGGACCGGCTTGCCTTACCTTCCGCCCCCGCTATCACCTGCCAGACCGCCAACCGGGCCAGCCCAGAGGGTAACGAATGACTATGTGCCATCGGTATACCATATCTGGTGGGATATCAATAGCGAGGTGTATACCAAAAGTATAATTATATAGTGAGCAGGGCTTGCTATAGGTATAGCGTGGGGTTTTACAGGAGAAGGTAATGCGGGGCGCGGCTAAAACTTGGCAGGACTCTACTCCCCTCCACTGCGCGATGTCTCGCTGCGCGGTTCGGATGGAGTTCGGCCCACCAAGTTATCCAGTGTCACGCCCGGGAATTGATCCGCGATCAGTTCCAATCGGGGAAGTGGTGGGGAATCCGCGCCCGATAGGTATTTCGCAACCTGCGGCGGAGTTACGCCGATACGCCGCGCTAATTCGTTCTGCGAGATGTTATGGAGCGTCATTAGCGCCTTCAGGCGCTCAGCAAATCTTGTTCTCATAACCCACCACCCGTGCGGATAATTTTTATATCACATCGCCACAATTATAATCTCCCGTCAATACTAAAAGTTTACTCAACATTCGCGGTTGTCGATATTTCTGGGAGATAATGTGTATACCTTTGGTATGTAGTGTGCCAAAGAATTCATGGAGAGCTTTCAAATAATCCTATCGCGCTCATCGCCCTGAAATCCGAGCAGCACGTTCGGCGTGACGCCCAATGCGTCACATATCCCGATGAGTCGCGGCACGGTTGGAAAATCAATCCCGGAGAGGTACCTCCCGATCTGCGGTTGCCCGACGCCGATCTTTTCAGCAAGCGACCGCTGCGTCATGCCACGGATCTGTAGGGTGAGACGCAAATATTCACCGAAGGTTTTTCGCATACCTCGATCCCTCCCAGCAGG
>Ga0172374_1002459_pt1 | contig 11756 bp, 11 predicted proteins | sample LakKiv3m_FD_114536 | JGI IMG/M metagenome (GOLD analysis project Ga0172374, IMG submission 114536) | Freshwater microbial communities from Kabuno Bay, South-Kivu, Congo - kab_092012_10.3m | ecosystem: Environmental > Aquatic > Freshwater > Lake | place: Democratic Republic of the Congo... | reverse complement strand
ATCGATGCGCGGGCGATGGGCCCATGGCGGCGCACGATATCCAGAATGAGACGCTCGTTTTCGCTGGCAAGCGGCTGGCGGTCGAAAATCTGGCTTGGCGTCTGATCTGTTGTCATGGCCTTGGATAACGGCTGCGCGGGGCGGCGGCAACATGGGGCATTGGTTTGCGACAGCATTTTTCACTGGACTGTCACAAATATTACACTTAGAGTGTATTAATAAGGGGCCGGTCAACAACGGGTCCTCAGGAGGAACCATTCAATGCGCATGAAATTTCTTGCGATCGCCGCGCTTGCGCTGGCGACGACGGCAGCGCCGTGCCTATCGGCTGACAGCAATATGAAAAACCTCGACTTCGATCTGTCGAAGGTCACGCGCGACAATTTCTACGACATCGTCGTTCCCGCCGCCAAAGCCGAGGGCACGGTGACGATGTATAATTTCGCCGGCAGCTTCGCCGATACGTGGAAGGAACTGATCACCCGTTTCGAAGCCAAATATGGCATCAAGGTCGCCTATAGCGTCGTTAAGGGCGATCAGGCGAACCAGCAGCTGATCGCGGTACAGGCGGCAGGGCAGGATTCGCCCGTCGATGCCTATTTCGCCGGTGGCGGCAGCTATCCGCTTCTGTCCTCCAAGGGTGTTGTCGGCAATATTCCGCTGACGAAGATCCTGCCGAACATGGCCAATTACAATCCGGAACTGGCAGAGACCGTTTTTGGCAAGCCGCATGGTGGCAGCTTCCCGCTGGTGCATCTCAACCAGACCGCAATCGGTTACGATTCCGCCTTCGTGAAGGCCGAAGATGTGCCGAAGAGCTTCGAGGACCTTCTCGTCTGGGCCGAAAAGAACCCGAAGCGGCTTGGCGTCACCCTGCCAGCCAAAGGCGGTTCCGGTGGCGGCTTCATCTATTCGGTGGCGCTCAATTATCTCACCGGCGACTGCCGTGCAAAGCTCACCGACTATAACCAGACGCTGCAGCAGGCCGAAGACTGGGCCATGGAGTCCGAGTGCCTTACACCTGTCTGGGACTATTACCGCCGTCTCCTGGCGGTGGCGGAACTGACCAATGGCAATGCCGATACGCTGAACCTCATCAACAACCAGCAGCTTCACATGGGCACCGTCTGGGAAGATCAGGTGATGAGCTTCCTCGGCACCAAGCAGTTGCCGGAGAGTTTCCGCGTCACGCTGCTGGAAAAGGGCCAGGTTGGCTCGGGGGACGCCATGTTTGTGCCGGCCAACGCGAAGAACGTCGCTGCGTCGCTGCTTCTGATCGACATGGCGATGAGCAAGGAATTCCAGCTCTGGAAGCTGGAGAACAAGGCTTCCCGCTCTCCGCGCGCCGATGTCACCAACGATCTGATGCCGAAGGCCGTGCAGGAGCATGTTCTGCCGCAGAGCGTTTATCCGCGCCTGTCGCTGCCAGCTTTCTGGGACATGTCGACGGCGCTTGCCGAAGCGCTCGATGAAAAAGTCCTCAACCAGTAACGCGGTCAGGATGACCGGATCGTGCAGCCGAAAGTGCTGCACGGTCTGGACACTCTTGGTCAAAAAATATCAGGGAGGCTCGCCATGAGTGAACTCGATATCAGCAATATCAGCAAGGATTACGGGGCAAGCCGGGCGCTTCATCCCGTGTCGATCACCGTGGAGCGGGGCGAATTCGTCACCATTCTCGGCCCCTCGGGTTGTGGAAAGTCGACGTTGCTGCGCATCCTCACCGGCATCAGCCAGCCGTCGGGCGGTGAAATCCACCTTGGCGGCAAGCGCATAGACCAGGCGCCACCGGAAGCGCGCGATATCGCCATGGTGTTCCAGTCCTATGCGCTTTTCCCTCATATGTCGGTTGCCAAAAACCTCGGTTTTGGCCTGAAGATGAAGAAGGTTGCGAAGGACGAGCGCGCGCGCCGTATCGCCCATGCGCTTGAAATCTGCAATCTTGCCGGTCTGGTGGATCGCATGCCGCGGCAATTGTCGGGCGGGCAACAGCAGCGCGTCGCGCTGGCGCGCGCCATCGTCATGCAGCCGAGCCTGCTGCTGTTCGACGAGCCGCTCTCCAACCTCGACGCCAAGCTGCGCGATACGCTGCGCCATGAACTGACCGAGCTTCACCGCCGCATCGGCGCCACCAGCCTTTATGTCACGCATGATCAGGCCGAGGCCATGGCGATGTCGGACCGGATCGTCGTCATGAATGCCGGGCGCGTGGTCGAGGTCGGCACGCCGCTCGAACTTTACCGCTCGCCGAAACATGCCTTTACCGCCGGCTTTCTCGGCCAGACCAATCTTCTGCCCGTATCCGCCGAGGGTCAGCAGGCGCAACTGCCCTGGGGCCAGCCGGTGACGCTGGATCGGGTTGCGGATCGGACGGCGGCCGGCAATGTGCAGATTTCCGTTCGTCCGGAAAACATCCAAATCCACGCCGATCGGGCCGGTGGCGGCACGGTTTCCGCCGTTTCTTTCATGGGCGCCAATGCGCTCTATACGGTCGAGATCGGCGGCCGCCAGATCAGGGTCAGCCAGTCCGGCGCGGACAATCTGATCGATGCCGGGCAAAGGGTCACCCTGCAATTTCCCGGTTCGGTCCATCTTCTCGATGACAGGATGGCGGGGGAGGCGGCGTGATGGCCGGGATTCTTCGTAACCGACGCGCCCAGCTTCTCCTGCTGTTGGCGCCCGGGGTGGGATATCTTCTGGTCTTCTTCGGCGGACCGCTGCTCTCGGCGCTGATCGGCAGCTTCAGGCAGGAGGATGGCGGCTTCACGCTGATGTTCTACGAGCGGATTTTCACCCGCGCATCGATGATCCGTGGTCTGACGACCTCCATCTATTACGGCGTCATGCCTGTCATCGTCTCGCTAGCGGCCTCGGTGCCGCTGGCGCTTTTGATCCGCAAGAGCTTTTTTGGCCGCAAGCTGTTCAGTGGCCTTTACAAGCTGCCAATGGCGGTGCCGGGCATCATCGTTGGCCTGATGGTGATCGTCGTTTTCGAACGGGGCGGCTTTCTCGACAGGCTGGTCGCGCCGCTCGGCCTGGAACTGCCCAAACTCGTGCGCGACGACTGGGGCATCGGCGTCATTCTGGCCAGTGTCTGGAAGCAGATACCCTTCATGACGCTGATCATCACCAGCGCCTTTGCGGCCATTCCCGAGGATATTCGCTACGCTTCGCGCACGCTTGGCGCTTCGCGGTTGAAGACCTTCTTCTTCGTGGAGGTGCCGCTCGCCATGCCGGGTATCACGGCCGCCATTCTCCTTACCTTCATAGGCTCCATGGGCTCTTACGCCATTCCCGACATCGTCGGGCCGCCGACGGCCCGGCCGCTTTCGGTGCTGATGGTCAAGGAGTTCAATCAGGGCCGCTTCAATCAGGTCTATGCCATGGGCATGGTGCTGAGCCTCTTCGCGGTCTCCGTCCTCATTCTCTATTATTCCCTGACATCCCGCATCGGCCCCGGCCAAAACCGAGGAGACGCATGATGAGCGCTATCACCATCGACCCCGCCATCACTCCCCGCCGCCGTGCCTTCACGCCGGAGGACCGGATTTTTGTCTCGATCGGGCTTTATGGCGCGCTAACGCTTGCCATCGCCGTGCCGCTGACGCTGATGTTTCTCTGGAGTATTGCCGATGGCTGGTCTCCGCCGCTCGTCGTGCCGAAGGATTACACCACGGCGCGCTGGGCGAGCATCCTCAGCGATGGCAGCCTCATCCGCGCCGCCATCAACAGCATCCTCATCGCCGTCATCGTCACCTTTCTGACTGCCGCAATTGCGCTGCCCACCGCCTGGGCGATGGCGCGGTTTCCCTTCCGGCTGAAACGGCTGGTGGAGATTTTCATCCTTGCGCCGATCATCATTCCGGGGCTGGTCGTCGCCGTTGGCATCGGGCAGGTATTCCTTCTGTTCGGCCTAGCCTATTCGGTGACGGGCGTCATTCTGGTGCAGATCGTCGGCACCCTGCCGCTGATGATCCGGCTGATGACGGCGGCGCTGGAGACCATTCCAGACGATCTCATCCATGCCGCGCGCTCGCTTGGCGCGGGCACGGTCGGCATCGTTCTCCACATCATATTGCCGCTGGCGGTGCCGGGCCTTCTGGCAGGCGGGCTGATGTCCTTCATCGGCAGCTTTGAGGAATTCGACAAGTCCTTCATCGTCGGCGCGCCTGTTGTCGAAACCCTGCCGATCAAGCTTTACATGTATCTCGATCCCTATTCGATGCAGCTGCCGCTTGCCTCCATCGTCTCCTTCATCCTGCTTCTTCCCGCACTGGTCGTCTTCATCATTGCCGGTCGCATCCTGCGCGACGATCTGATGGCGGCGGGTATGGGGAAAATCTGATCCGGGCGCTCCAACCCGGTAATTGCAACGTCCGAAAGTGAAAACCATGCACCAAACCCTTGCAGCCTCCCGTAAGACCTCCAATTCCTGCAACGTCCTCGCGCTTTGCTCGCGCGACAATCCGGCCATCCTGACGATAGCTCATCGCGGCTTCTGGACCGCCACCGCCGAAAACTCGCTGGCTTCCGTCCGCGCCGCGATTGCGGCAGGCGTGGAGATGATCGAGATAGACACGCAGGCGACGGCCGACGGCCGGTTGGTCGTCATCCACGATGAAACGCTTGACCGCACCACGACGGGCAAGGGGACCGTGAGCGGGCTGTCCTTCGAGGTGGTTCGCGCCGCCAAGCTGAAGGCAGGCGTGGGTGGTGATGCGGCTGACATCACCGATGAATGCGTGCCGACGCTCGAAGAATTGCTGGAAGAGGCGCGCGGCAGGATCACCGTCAATATCGACACCAAGTTTACCCGCGATCTGCCGCAGGTCATGGAAACCGTGCTGCGGCTCGGCGTCGAGGATCAGGTGCTGGTGAAGACTGATATCGATCCTGAAGCGCCACGTTTCGAGGTGCTTGAGACCGACTGGTTCGGCAAGATCCCGCATATGCCGATGTTTCCGGTCAGAAAGGGCAAGTTCGCCGAGGATCTGCGCCGCATCGAGGCGTTGAGAGCGCCGATGATCGAGGTGAAATTCACCGATATTGCCGATCTGACCGAAGGCCGTGCCGAGATGGAGCGCCAGAATATCCGCCTGTGGATCAACTCGCTCGATGTTTCCCATTGCCTAGATTTCAACGATACGCGGGCACTTTCAAATCCCGAAGCCGTATGGGGTGCTCTTGCCGAGGCTGGCGTCGGCGCCATCCAGACCGATGAAGTCGAAGCCTTCACCGGCTGGCTGAAGGCGGGTGCCGGCGAGACGGGCAGGGCGTGGACACGATGAGCGAGCGTCTCGAACGCGCCGTTGCCATCATCGAGGAAGCGATGGGCCTTGCCCTTCGCTTTTTCGAGGCGCGTGATGCCATCGCCACCCTGACAAAAGGCTTTCAGGATTTCGTATCGGAAGCCGACACAACGGTCGAAAGGTTGATCCGTGACCGTCTGGCGGTGGCCTTTCCGGGCGAAACCGTGCTGGGTGAAGAAATGGGCGGCGTCGCCGATGACGTCTACTGGATCATCGATCCCATCGATGGCACCGCCAATTTCCTGCGCGGTTCGCCGCTCTGGGGCATCTCCCTCGGCTTTGTGCGAAATGGCCGGCCGGAACTCGGTGTCGTCGCCATGCCGGTGTTCAAGGACATTTATGCGGCGGCGGATGGAACCGGGCTGATGCTGAACGGCAAGCCGCTTGCCCGCCATGTGCCCTTCGAGGATGTGCAGATCATGTCGCTCGGCGACAGCGCGGCCGCCGATGCAGAAGAGGTGGCGGCTCTCACCATCGGGCTCAGGCATGCCGGCTGGGTGGTGGAATCCATCCGCTCGACATCGATCGGCCTCGCCTTTGCCGCACGCGGTATCTTCGACGGCCATCTGCAGAAGCTGACGACCATGTGGGACATCGCCGGCGGCGTCGTTCTCGCAAGGGAAGCTGGCTTGGACGTCCGTATCGGAACACGGCCCGGCAGCGGCATCCCCTGGGTCGCGGCCGCGACACCGGCGCTGATGACGGTGACGGAGGGATTGTGGCCGGAGATCGCAGAAAAAGTGCCGGCGGAACCTGCGTGAGCACTTGTGAAAGCCGATGGCAGGTGTTGCTGCAACATCTGCCATCCGCCGTTTTCGGGCGTCACTTCGCCCGGGCCAGCGCAATTGCGTCAGGGCCGGCGGGAAAACGGAGCTGGCCGGACACATCATGGGCGGCGCTCCAGACCGCTTCGGCGACATCCTGTTCGCTGGTTGTCATGGCCGGTTTGGCGAAGCCTTCGAGAATTGGGCCCGCGAAGTCCATGTAATCGTCCGGCAGCAGCTCTTCCAGCGGAAGGATGGCATTTGTCGTGAAACGGGTGGTCGGCGCATAGCCCGGTTCCACCAGCTTTACCCGGATGTTGAAATGACCGAGTTCATGCGCAAGCGAACCGGAGAAACCTTGGATTGCCTGCTTGCTGGCGGTGTAGGCGGCGGCGAGCGGGAAGGAGGCGAGCGTGGCGCTGGATGTGACATTGATGATGGTGCCGGATCGGCGCTTTCGCATCTGCGGGATTATCGCCTGCGTCATTGCCATCGCACCGAAGCTGTTGGTGTCGAAGATCGTGCGGATTGCCGACATGGGCGTTGCTTCAAAAGCGCCGACCATGCCAATGCCGGCATTGTTGACCAGTACATCGACCGGACCTGCCGCATCTATCAGGGTCGCGATGCTTTGTTCGTCCGTCACATCCAGCGACAGGACGCGCAACCGCTCGGTGTCGCCAACGAAGCGGTCGGGATCCGGATGCCGCATGGTCGCAACGACATTCCAGCCACGTGAAAGGAAGAACTCGGCTGTTGCCTTGCCATAGCCCGATGAGGTGCCGGTGATGAGGATCGTTCTGGTCATCATAATCTCCATTGTTCGATATGGACTGACATAGACGATGTGCTTTGGATGATATATGCTTTTAACGCCTGAATTTATTATTGATCGTCCAGACAATGGATCCTCTTAGCGATATCATCGATCTTTTGCGGCCGAGCGCTGCCGTTTCGAAGCCGATTTCCGGACGAGGCCGATGGGGCGTGTGTTATCGCGCCTATGACGCCCCGGGTTTTGCCGTCGTGCTGGCCGGTGCGGCTTGGATCATGATCGATGGCCGGGAACCGCTTCGGCTGGCGCGTGGCGATTTCCTGCTTTTGCCCTCCACGCCCGCCTTCTCGTTTTGCAGCGATATTGACGTCGACTGCATTCCGGTCGAGCCGCAAGATCAGGCGGTGCGGCATGGGGAACAGGAAGGGGAACCCGATTTCGTTGCGCTGGGAGGAAGTTTCACGTCCGAGCGGGTCAATGCGGCGCTGCTGCTTTCGTTGATGCCCGAGCTGATCCATGTGCCGGCGGGTGAGGGCGGCGCATCCCGGCTGGCGCGTCTGATCGAATTGCTGGCGGAAGAATGCGCGCGCGAGGATGCCGGCAAGGAACTGATTATCCGACGCATGCTGGAGGTTTTGCTGGTCGAAGTGCTGCGGCGGCCGAACGCGGGCAACGAGGCTATTCCGGCGGGACTGGTGAAGGGAATGCGTTTGCCGGGGCTTGCCCGCGCATTGTCCGCCATGCACACCAATATCCGCGCGAACTGGACCGTGGCCGAACTGGCCGGCATCGCTGGCATGTCGCGCTCGGCCTTCGCGGCGCGTTTTCATGAAATGCTCGGCTGCGCGCCGATTGAATATCTGGCGCGCTGGCGGATGGCGCTCGCCAAGGACGCGCTGATGCGCGGGGTGAAGTCGCTCGACGATATTGCGGATGAGATCGGTTATGAATCCGCCAGCGCATTCAGCACCGCTTTCCGCAGGAGAACGGGTGTCGCTCCGGGCGGCTTCGCCCGTGCGAACAGCGACAGGCACTGACTGCGCGGATTTTCTCCAGCCGTGCCGGTCACGGCGACGGCAGGAGCCTTTTTGGACCATCTAGAAGGAGTGACCTTGATCCGTGCCGGTATAGGCGCGCTCGCTCCAGAGCAGGGCTTTGCGCAGCCGGTCCGATATTGCTTCGGTTATGGCGCCCACGAACAGTATATGGTCTGCGGCGTCGATGGAGCCGACAAGTTCGCAGTCCATGGACAGAAGCGCATCGGCAAGTCTGGGGCTTCCTGACGGCCAGGCATCCCAGTCGCCGATGCTGAACCGGTCCGGGTGATTTCCCTTGCCCGCAAAGACATCGGCAATCTCCTCCTGTCCTCTGGCCAGTGCCGCAACGGAGAAGCGTCGGCTCGCTGCGATGAGATCGACCATGCGGCTGCTGGCGTCGATGGAGATCATCAGAAGCGGTGGTTCTGCGCTGAGCGGCATGAAGGAGGTGATTGTGCGCCCAACCCGCTCTCCGGCGTGGCAGGCCGCGGTCACCGCCACGGTGAAGGTTAGGCCGGCCATTGAGTCCTTGAATTCACGCGGGGAGATCATCGGAGACGCGCAAGCTTTCAGCGGAATATGGGCGTGATTGACCACGCCGCCAGAGATCAGCCTTAGATTATGAGACATGACATGCCGGGCTAACCGCCCGCTCCCGGGTTCTTGGAAAAAATGGAGAATTTGGCTGAGGCGCCATTCATGACGTCGGCATTGTCTGGCGGCGGCCTTTTCTGGTGCACGCGCGGCCAGATGCCGGAATAGTGGCGGTTTAGGTCTAGCCAAACATGCAGCCCGGCTTCGGTATCCGGTCTGATCGCTGCCGCGGGACATTCCCGCTCGCAGATGCCGCAATCGATACATTGGTCCGGATGAATAACGAGCATGTTCTCGCCTTCGTAGAAACATTCGACCGGGCAGACTTCCACGCAATCCATATATTTGCAGGCGATGCAGTTTTCGGTGACGACATAGGGCATTGAAACGCTCGAATGGAGTTGCAGCCGGACGGCGGCTGTCCGGCTGCGCCTGATCCGGCCCGCCGCACGGGGCAGCGGCAGAGGCCGGGTCGGTGGGGCTCAAATCAGAGGCGGGCTGCCACGGCCTGCCAGTTCACAAGATTGTCGAGGAAATTCTCGATGTAAGCCGGACGCTTGTTGCGGAAATCGATATAGTAGCTATGCTCCCACACATCGCAGCCGAGAAGCGCCTTCTGCCCGAAGCACAGCGGATTGACGCCGTTTTCGGTGCGGGTGATCTTCAGGGTGCCGTCGGTATCCACCACCAGCCATGCCCAGCCCGAACCGAACTGCGATGCACTGGCGAGGGCGAAATTCTGCTTGAACAGCGCGACCGAGCCGAAGGACTGCGTCAGCGCATCTTCCAGCACCTTGGGGATCGCATGATTTTCCGGGCCCATGATTTTCCAGAACAGATTGTGGTTCCAGTGCTGGGAAGCATTATTGAATATACCGGATTGCGCCACCGTATCCTTCTCATAGGCGCCGCGGACGATCTCTTCGAGGCTCCTGTTTTCCCATTCGGTGCCGACGATCGCCTTGTTGAGATTGTCGACATAGGCCTTGTGGTGAAGATCGTGATGGAACTTCAGCGTCTCCTCGGACATGCCCGAGTGGGCAAGCGCATCATGGGCGTAGGGGAGGTCGGGAAGCTGGAAAGCCATGGGGTGTTCCTTTGTCACTGTTTGCTCAAGAGCATGGAGAAAGCCTTGCGAAAACAAGGTGACAATATGTCTAGAACTTCAACCATGGTTGAGGTCAAGCGGTTTTTTGGCGCAGTCGAGAGAGGTGCGCCGTCGGGCAGGTTTCGTCATTCCAGCCCGCGGGCGGCGGCTTTGGTTTGCCTTGGGTTTCGCGTCCTAGAACTTTTTGCTGACGCCAAGTTTCGCGCCGGTCGATGTTTCCCCATCACCCTCGAAGTTGAGAAGCAGTGCTGCATCAACCGACCAGTTTTCCACCGTCTCCATGGAAACGCCGGTTGTGATGGAGCCAAACGCGCCGGTTCCGTCGAGACCTGAAACACCGACCGTACCGCCGAATTTCGGCGTGACGATCGAGCCGTTCTCAAGCGCCACCTGACGAGTGACCTCCGCGCCGACGCTGACGCGCAGCTGTTCGTCCCGGAAACCCTCAAGATCTATCCTGTCGCCGGCGCCATTCGCCACGGCGTAATCGTCAACGGTCTCGGAAAAATAGACGCCGCGAAGCTTTGGCGTGAAGGTCGTGACGTCATCGATATCCCAGCGTCCGGAAATCGATGTGTCGAACAGCCAGCGCGTGGTGTCGAAAGAGCCGTCCCAGAAGGGTGTATCAATGTCATTCGCGGAGCCACCGTAGAGAAGGCTGCTGTTCCAGAAGATCCCCTTTGCGATTTCCAGTGACGCATTGGGTCCGACGAGCCATCCGTTGCCGGTCAGTTCGTTGTCGCCATCGGTAGGGTCGGTCATCCGGTCGAAATGGAAGGAGAAACCAAGCAGGGCTTTGTCGGAAATCAGGTAGTCCGCGCCGGCCGAAATCATGGCGAAACTGCCCCACTTGCTGCCGGATTCCTCGCGATTGTGGACGAGGAACGTACCGTCGAGCCAGATATTGAATTCCGGCAGTTCGCTCTCCGTCACGCCGTCGGCCTTGTTGCGCGCAGCTTCGATCTGGGCGAGGCTGGTCGAGAAACCAAACACCATTCCGTCACCGGACGGTATCGCACTGGAGGTCACGGCCTCCGTTGCATTGGCAATCTGCCGGCGCTCCAGAAGGCCGGGTATCTTGACGGTTGAGGCGATGAGGTTCTGTCTCGTGCTGACGAAACCATGCACCAGGTCGTTGATCTTATTTGCTACCTGAGCCGCGTCATAACCCAGCTTGTAGGTGATGGTGCCTTGATTGGATGAACCAAGGGCGCTGGTGAGGCGAAAACCAACCCGGGCCTGGCCGGAAAATGCCGGATTCGGAATGAATTTCAGATAAAAGCCGGTTGCCTGCGGGCCGCTTGCCTGTGCGAACTCGCCATTGACGATGCTTGCCCTGCCCGCATTTGGCGGACTTACGAAGGTCAGGTGCGCTGCGGTAAACGGGCCGCCGGTTGCGCCTGCGGCCAGATTGACATTGGGCGGCGCCGCGCCGGGGGCGATGGAAATTTCCCTGTCTGTCACATTCACCTCGCGAGGGGTCACCTTCAGCGTATAGGCGGCTGAGAGGGCGCTGCCGCGGGCGTCGCGAACCTGGACCGTAAAGCTGTAATCGCCTTCAGTTTCGGTTTCGAGCGGTCCTGTCAGTTCGCCGGTCGAGAGGTTCAGCACCATGCCGCGCGGCAATGTTCCGCCCGCAAGACTGTAGATCAGCGGCGCGGTGCCGCCGGAGGCCGTAATCGCCTGGCTGTAGGCTTCGCCGGCCATTGCGTCTTTGAGCGAGCCGCCGGCGGGCGACAGGGAAAGCGCGCCCGGCGGCGGTGTTACCGTGACAGTAATCGTTGCAGTGGAACTGCCGGTAGAGTTGCTCGCCGTATAGGTGATGCTGTCGGGACCGGAATAGCCGCCGGCAGGGCTGTAGGTAAGCGCGACGCCGGTGACCGTTGCCGTTCCGTGCGATGGGCCTGCAACAACGATGATCGTGTCAGCCTGACCACCGGACAGGTTCAGCGGGACAGGATTGCCGCTGCTGTCGGCTGCTACGGTCACTGCGCCGTCAGTTGCGACCGGCGCCGGCGCCAGCACTGCAATGTTGTAGACTGCTGACGCCGTGACATTATCTGCGTCTCGCGCTGTGACACTGAAACTTGAGACGCCTGGCGTCGTTACCGTCCCGGTGATTTCGCCGGTCGCCGTATTGAAGTTCAGGCCGTTCGGGAGCGTACCGCT
>Ga0172374_1002454_pt1 | contig 11776 bp, 19 predicted proteins | sample LakKiv3m_FD_114536 | JGI IMG/M metagenome (GOLD analysis project Ga0172374, IMG submission 114536) | Freshwater microbial communities from Kabuno Bay, South-Kivu, Congo - kab_092012_10.3m | ecosystem: Environmental > Aquatic > Freshwater > Lake | place: Democratic Republic of the Congo... | reverse complement strand
GTTTCGGCGGCCGGTTCTCCGGCCGCCGAACTTCTTTTTCCTGGGAGGGAACCATGCTCAGCATTCTGTCGACCCTGGCGCTGCTGGGGGCGGCCGATCCGAATTCGGCCTCTCCGCCGACGCCCCCTCCGCCTTTCATCATTGTCGCTCCGGCTCCCGTTGACGCTTCAACCGCCGCCACAGGGCCGCGGTCGCTGGCTGTTGACGAACTGGACGCGTTGCACGGCCGTCAAGGCGCATCGTCGGTGGTCATCGCCAGCGACCAACTGCTGCAGGCGACCAACAGCGGCAACAGCGTCAACGCCAACACCGTGACGACGGGCGGGATGCGCATCGACGCCAACGCCTTTTCCGGTTTCAACGGCATCGGCAACTTCGTCATGAACAGCGGCAACAACAACAACCTGCAAGGCGCGATCACGATCAATATCGTGACGACGGCTCCGAACCCGTGACACGCTCGTCCGCCCGGCTTCTGCTCAACCTGGGGCTGGCCGCCGTGGCGGGTTTGCCGGCCCTGTCTGCGGCTTCGGCCCAGGCCGAGATCCTGCTGAACAACGGTCCCGCCGCGGGCCGGGTGAAGGTGGTCAGCTATCGCGACCTGCCCTTCCGCACCGTGGTGCGCCAGCAGTACGACTTCAGCTGCGGCTCGGCGGCTCTGGCCACCCTTTTGCGCCATCACTACGGCCGCGATGTCGGCGAGGCTCAGGTGTTCCGCGCCATGTTCGCCGACGGGGATCAGGAGACCATCCGCCGCGTCGGCTTCTCCCTGCTGGACATGAAGCGCTACCTCGATGCGCGCGGCTATCCCGCCGACGGCTTCCGGCTCAGCCTGGACGAGCTGATCGAGATGAACGCCCCGGCCATCGTGATGATCGACACGGCCGGCTACAAACATTTCGTGGTCTTCAAGGGCGATGACGCGGGCCATGTTCTTGTCGGCGATCCGGCCCTGGGGCTGAAGATCTATTCGCGCGACCAGTTCGCCGCCATGTGGAACGGGGTCGCCTTCGTCGTCCGCCAGCCGGCGGACACCTTCAACGACGCCGAGGAGTGGCGCATCTGGAACCGGTCGCGGCCGGGGCAGGCGCTTCAGCCCATGTCCTTGGCGGAACTGACGCGGGAGTTGCCGCCGCTGTATCAAGTGACGACGCGTTTCTCCCTCGATCCCTATCTGAGGTGACGACCATGAGACGCGCGCGTTCAAGCATTCTGCTCGTCATGACCTGCCTGGCGCCGGTCAGTCTGGCGGCGCCGGTCTCGGCCGAATCCGTCGCCTTCGCCGCCGAGCTTGTCGGCGACGCCTCTCTGGAGCCCTTCGCGACCCCGCCGTCGGCGGCGCCATCGCCGGTTGCTACGCCGGTCGAGGTCATGCGCGGGCCTCAGGTCATGACGGACGCGGACAAGTCCGAGGCGCGCGGCGGCTTCATGACGGCGGGAGGCTTCACCTTCGGCTTCGGCGTCGTGGTCCGTTCCTATGTGAACGACCAACTGGCTCTTCAGACGCAACTGACCTGGACGCCGACCGGACCCGTAAGTCAGCAGGTTCAGCACAACGTCCCCGGCGTGGCTGATCTGGCGGGCGCCATGGCCAGCCTGGTGGCGGGCGGCATCGACCTTCGCGGATTGAACAACACCGGCGGGGTGGCGGTGGTGGACGGCTCGGGCGCGACGGCGATCCTGCACAACATCACGACCAGCCAGTTGCAGAACCTGATCATCAACAACGCCGATAATCGCAACATCCGTCAGGACATGGAGCTGAACCTGGTCCTGCCTGATCTGGCGACGATCCAGACCAACAGCCAGATGCACAACTATGGATCGAACATCGCTCGCGACATCGACTGGGCCGGTCTCAGGAGCTTGGGCGGCTTCTAGGCCGCAGCGGTTCGAGTCTCTCGGGGGCCGCCGTCGGGCGGCCCCTTCTTCATGTTAGAAGACGATGGGCAGGCGCAGGATGAAGCGCATGTCGGGCGCATCCTCGGTCACGCCGAACTCGAAATTGCCGTTCAGGCTGTAGCGATCGTTCAGCAGGTAGGACATGCCGAACTGCAGGGCGCCGACCTGAAGCGCATCGGACTTTTCGGTGATGTCGTTCAACTCGCTCTTCGTCGGCCGAATGTAGTTGTGCTTGTAGCCCAGCGAGAAGGAGAAGCGCGGGTTCAGCGAGAAGCCGAAACCGATCGACAGGCCGATGGCGTCGCCGGGATCGACCTCGCCGATGCGGATCTCGCCCTCGGTCTTGTTGATGTCGCGCGGCAGGTGGGCGAAGTAGCTCAGGCTGCCGAAAATGACCGCCGGATCGCTGGGGTACAGGAAGCTGATGCTGGGCTCGACGCCCCAGAATCCCGAGCCTGTGGCCAGGCGGGTGGCGATGCCGAACTCGTCGCGATCGATGTCGAACGGTCCTTCGCCCGTGTCGCTCTTGACCCTTAGGCCGGCGATGAAGATGGGGCGTCCGCGCTCGCCGCCGTTGATCTGATAGCGCAGGGCCGCTTCGACGTCGCCGACGCCGTCGCCGCTCAGGTCGATGGTCCGCGTCACCGCTTCGTCGCGCTGCTGCACGGTGGTGATGGTGTCGTTGCGCCAGACGTAGGGCACGCGCAGCTCCGCCTCCATGCGCGGCCCGATGCCGTATTTCCCGGCCAGGGTGACGACGCCGGTGTCGCGATCGGCCTCATTGGCCTCGATCACCCCGATCTGCACGCCGGGCACGATCTCGATGCCTCGGAACACCAGGCGGTTGGCGCTGGAGCGCGTGTACTCGGTCGAGACGTCCAGGGTGAATTTTCCCGGTTGGCTCAGCACGGCGATGCCTTCGGGAATGGCGGCCAGCTGCTCGCGCCGCACCTCGGGCGCGGGCGGCGGCGGGGCTTCGCTCGGGGGCAGGGTCGGTTGAGCCGGACCGTTGGGCGCGATGGAGCTGGCGACCTGCTGGCCGGCGCGCAACTGGTTCAGGGTGCGATCCGCGAAGACCGCTCGGCCCGAGGCGTCGGTCTGCACCTGCCAGCGCGGATCGACGGATGGCGGCGCCATGGCGGCGCGTTCGTTCAACAGGGCTTCCTGCGCCTCGATACGGCGTTGCTGCTCGATGACCAGAGCTTCCAGCCGCGCGACCCGCGCCGCCAACTCTTCGTCCTGGGCCAGGGCGACGCCGGGGGCCAGCAGGGCCGCCACGGCGACCGAGGCGCCGATCATTCGCAGCGTGGACCCGGTCCGGCGCGGCGGTCGATACGGTGAAAGAGGCGGGCGGGGCCGAGACGGTTGTCGGTGGGGGCTCATGACGCTCGCTCTCTCTCTCTTTTCGTTCGGGTTTCAGTGAAGGGCGTGGTCGTCGACGCCATAGTCGCTGGCGGCGCGCAGATGGGCCTCGTCCAGAAGGGTGACCCAGCCGCTCTGCATGGCGATCAGCCGCCCGCGCCGCATCTGGCCCAGCGTGCGGCTGACATGGACCAGGCTCAGCCCCAGGGCGTCGGCCAGGGTCTCCTGGGTCAGCGGCAGGTGCAGGCGGTCGCTGGTGCACAGCCCGGCGCGCTGCAGCCGGTCGCGCAACTCCAGCAGCAGGTGGGCCAGACGCGCCTGGGCGGATTGCCGGCCCAGCCGCACCACATGGTTCAGCAGGCAGGTTTCCTCGTATCGGCGCGACGTCGCCAGGGCGCGGCGCAGCCGATCGTGGCGCGGGTCTTGAAGCGCCAGGATCTCGCGCAGCATCAGGGCGTCGACATATTCGACCCGCGTCAGGGCGATGATGGTCGTCTCGTCCAGCGGACGCGGATCAAGGCTCAGCCCTACGGAATCTCCGGGCAGCAGGAAGCCGAAAATCTGGCGCTGACCGTCGGCCAGGATACGTTGGCGACACGCCCATCCGCTCAGGATCAGGCGCGGCGAGGCGGCTCGGCCGTCGGGATCGAAAGGCTGGCCAGCGGGCACCGCTTCCTGAAACACGCACAATCGTCGGATCAGGGCGCGTTCTTCATCGCTCAGTCGGGTGATGGAGGCGAGATTGCGCAGGGCGGCCAGATCGGCCGGCGCGGATACGGAACGGCGCACGCTGACCGCGCGCGTCACCATGCCCTTGCGGGCAGGCTCGACCCACCACCTCCGGCGGTCTGGCTTCCGTCCCTCTCGCACACCATCTCAGGCGTTCCTCCGGACAAGAAACGGCCACAATGCGACGGTCGTTCCTGCCAAGGCGTAGAAACGTTGATTTTATATTAACTTGGCGATGGGGGCGTGGGCCGTGCGATCGTCGCAGCGTCGCGCAGCCAGAGCGGACGGCGCATATTACGGCCGTTTCGCCTTACATCATCATGATAAGGAGAGATGGCGCACCCGAAGAGATTCGAACTCCTGACCCCCAGATTCGTAGTCTGGGCAAATCGGCAGGTCTTTCAACGCCGTGGGGCAGGGCGGTTTGTAACCGATTTCGCTCACCCTTCCTAGGCGGCAGTGAGCGGAACAAAAAGAGAACAATTGACTCGCCACGAACCGGGTTCGCCACTAAGAGTCCGCCTCGGGTCGGTGCTTGAGGAGGACGAAGATGGAAACGAAACCCCTTGGCCCAGACGAGGCCTTCGCTCGCGATCTGGAGCAACTGGACCGTGAGCTTGAACAGCGCGAGCACGCAGACATTCCCGGCCCAACGGTCGACCTGATCGCCGGGCTGGTCGCCGGCATGCGTCTGGTGGGGCGTCCGCAATGAGTGAGCGGGACAAGGAGCTTGCCGCGCTGATGCTGCGCCTGACCGGGCTGGACCTGACGACGGCGGACGGCCGGGCTGGGGCCGGTTGCATCCTGCGCGAGATCGAGTCGAAGGCCCCTGGCGCTTTGGCCCGGCTGCGCAGAGCCTGCACGACGCGGGGGGCGACGGCGCATTGAGCCATGTCTTTTTGGAAAAGGACACCCCCTTCTGGCGTGGGATCGTATCGGTCGCTGACGACGACTTCCCCATCGGTCTGCACCACTTCCCCTTGATCGAGGCGCCCGACCGGGGAAACCTGCTGCGCGTCCTCTGCTGCGCCTGTCGGGCACGGAGACAGATCTCGGGCCTGGAGCTGATCAGGGACTTCCCGGACTGGCTGACCCGCGATGCCTGCGAGTGGGCATGCGCCTTGCGTTGCGAAGCCTGCGGCTCCCAGCGGCTGGCCCTCTCGATCGCCGACGATCCGTCAGCACAGGGCTTTCGAGAGGGACCCGGCGACACGTCCGAGGTCGTGCGCATCCGCCGGCTGCTGGCCTGGTTGCCTGAGGGCGGGCTGCGTTTGGATGATGTCGCCTACCTGCTGCGCGACGTGAACCACGTCTGCCTTTCGGAGGCGGGGATGCCCAAAGAGGTTATCAGCCTGTTCAGCTACGGCGGCCATCACTGCGCTGACTACTGGCCCAGATCTCGTCTGGCGGCGAAGCGCGGCAAATGATCCATGAGCATGAACCCCCGCTACAACGCCTGGACACGCGCTCAGTGGGATGGGCCGCGCCGCCAAGGTCGGCGACCTGCAGCGCCAAGGCTGGCCGGTCGTAGCCCACTGCCAACGGTGCGGTCTGGAGATGGATGTAGATCTGTCAGTCGTGCGGCGAGCGCTGGGGCCGGACTTTGTGCTCTGGGGCCGGACGGCCCGGTGTCGACGCCGCCGCTGTCAGGGCCGAATGCTCTTCTGGACCTATCCGCCCGAAGGCCGCGGCCTCAGGGTCGAGATGTTCTAGATGGGGTAGCGCAATCTGGCGGGCCACCACCCCTACAGCCGCCTCTGCGACTCGACAGCGCGCGAAAGCCGTGATCGGTTCCGCTTATGTGCAACCTCTACCGCCAGCGCTCGGGGCCACAGGCCATCATGGACGCCGCCAGGGCCATGCGTTCGGACGTGGGCAACCTGGCGCCGGGCGACATCTACCCCGACTACAGTGCCCCGATCGTGCGTTGGGACGGTGACGACCGGATCCTGACCACGGCGCGCTGGGGCCTGCCCTCATCGCGCAAGGCTATTCTCGAGAACGCGACCCGGCGGGCCGATAGACTGCGGGCGAAGGGACAAGAGGTGGACTTTCCCAAACTGCTGGAGCTGGAGCCGGACAGCGGTACGACGAACGTGCGCAACACCTCGTCCGCCCACTGGCGCCCCTGGCTCCGGCCGGTGAACCGGTGCCTCGTCCCCTTCACGTCTTTCAGCGAGCCTGGCCGCGACGCCGAGGGTAAATATCGGCCGGTCTGGTTCGAGCTGGCTGGCGACGATCCCGAACCCCTCGCCTTCTTCGCCGGCATCCACGTCATGGACTGGACCTGCGTGCGGAAGATCAAGACAGGCATGGAGACGTGCGACCTCTTCGCCTTCCTGACGACCGAGCCCAGCGAGCCGGTGAAGTCGGTCCACCCCAAGGCCATGCCGGTGATCCTGACCGAGCCGGAAGAGATCGAGGCCTGGATGCACGCGCCGTGGGAGATCGCGCGAGAGCTGCAGCGGGCGCTGCCGGACGGCGCCCTGGTTATCCAGTGACGGAGACGGACCAGAACAAGGTGGCGCGGTTCGAGGCCGAGGCGCTGGACCTACACCGCCGGTCACGGTCGGCCCGCACCCTGCCCGGCTCGATCATCCTGCGCTTCAGGGCGCTGTGGAAGGAAGAGGCGGCGCGCCTGCTGCGACGCCAACGCTAGGCCGCGACTGGGCGACTCAGTTACACCGCCGCGCCATGACGCCCGAACAACTGACCGCCGCTCTCGACGCCATGCTGGCCTCTGCCGGCGAAGACCCCGACCTTCAGCCCGGCCTCATCGAGATCAACAGCGATGAATGGTGCGATGATCTCTACGCGATCGATCACACGGCCAAGTCTCTGGACGAAGGCATCCGACATCGAGGCATCAAGGTCGCCATCTCCTCGGCGTTTGAAACGCGAGTGCTGACCAGATCCGAGGCGGGCGATCGGGGCGAGCCCTATCGGGATGTGACGCCAGCCGCCTGACGCCGAATCATGGAATCCTTTTCCGGCCCCCAGCGTTCTGACAGAGAGGAGCCGCGAATGATCGAACCCGAACAGCATCGCTACTTCGCCTACGCTGAAGGCCTCGGCCGGGCGCACGGCCACGTCCTGGAAGCCGGCAGTTTTGAAGCGGCGGCCGTCGGATTTACCGAACTCTACTCTCCGCCCGTCGATGCCGACGACGAGATCCGCATCTTCGTGGCGGACCTGGACGGCGGGCAGGAACACTGCTTCGTCATCGACCTGAACGACGGGCAGGCGGAGCCCTGCGACTGAGCATCAGGGAGCGAATCACCGGGCCCGGTGTTGAGTCGGCGGCGCATGCGGCGCCGCCGGAGGTCCGACATGGCTTATCGCCCCACCTGGCAGGGACACCTGCGCCTTTCCCTCGTGACATGCCCGGTCGCGCTCTACACCGCGACCAGCTCCGGTGGCGATGTGCGGTTCAACCTTATCAACCCCGAGACCAACAACCGCATTCGCATGGTGACGACCGACCCCGACACCGGACCGGTCGAACGGTCTTCGCTGGTCAAGGGCTACGCCGTCGCCAAGGACGAGTACATCCTGCTGACTGACGAGGAGATCAAATCGGTCAAGCTGGAGAGCACCAAGACGATCGACATCGAACGCTTTGTGCCCGAGGAGGAGATCGACCGCCTGTATTGGGACAACCCCTACTACCTAGCCCCGGCGGGGGCCCTGGCCGAAGAGGCGTTCGGGGTTATCCGCGAGGCTATGCGATCTGAGGGCAAGATCGCTCTCGGCCGCGTCGTTCTGTCAACGCGGGAACGCCTCCTGGCGCTTGAGCCGCGCGATCGCGGCATTCTGGCCTATTCCCTGCGCACGCGCGACGAGGTCAGGGCGCCGCGGGAAGTGTTCGGGGCCATCACGGACCACGCTCCCGACCCAGCCATGGTCGACATCGCGCGGCGCATCATCGAGCAAAAGGCCGGCCCGTTCGATCCCGACCAGTTCGTCGATCGTTACGAGGAAGCGCTCAAGGCGCTCATCGCAGCGAAGCAGAAAGGCCAGAAGCCGGTCCGCGCCGCTGAGCCTGAAGACACGGACGTGGTGGATCTGATGGCCGCATTGCGCGCCAGCCTGGAGGGCGGCGCTGCGCCTCGTCGTCGGGCTGGGGCAAAGACCCAAGCGCCGCCAGCGAAGGCGCGTCGGGCGGCGCCCCGCCGCAAAGCCGGATAGAAGCCGCCTTTTCACGCGGTTCCAAACGAAGAAAGGCCCGCCCCGGCGAACCGGGGCGGGCGAGTCGTTCGTCCCGTCGATGGTTAGGCCTAAGCCTGAGTGAGAGGACTTGCCGCCACCTCCAACCTTGCGCTGCATTTAAAGCGCCGCTCCAGCTTTGAGCTACACTCTGGTACCGCATCGACCGCTACGCCGAACCACAGTAGCACGAAAGCCCGCCGCCCCGAAGGATGACGGGCCTCGGTAGCGGAGCCTGAGGGCTCGACGCTGGATCGTTTTCGGTGAGTGGCGAAAATGTCCGCCTAGCCCGGCCTCAGGCGAGCCCACCACGGCCGCCCTATTCGCTCGACCGCCTGCGCGTCCCGCGCCTCACACGCCCGCACGATCCCGATCACGTCCGCCGTCCGACCATTGGCCGTCCGTAGGGCGCCAGTCTGCGCCACCCCGAACGCCATCCAGTCCCGCTCGTCGGAGGGCTCCAGCGGAAGGGCGGCGGACGGGACAGGCTCAGTCCACCCGGCCGGGATCAGAGCGGAACACGGCGCACTGTGCATCACGGTAATCGGTGAGCTGGCACACCCTGCGGCGAGCAGCATCAGCGGCAGCATTGCGATCAGGCGCATGGCGGATTTCCTTTTCGGCCTGGGTGACGATGGAGTTGGTGGATTGGTCGCGGGCGTCGGCCCGGTCGCGGATGGCGCTGGCGTCCTGCGCGGCGGCCGTGCGCCCATCGGCCAAGGTCTTGCCCGCATCGGCTTGTCGAAGCCTGTCAGCGGCATTCTGACGGCCATCTACGGCGCACATGGCCAGCAGGATCAGGGCGAGCGCCAGGCAGGCCACAGCGAGCCAGCCGGTCGAAGTGATGTCGCGGAGCCGGATCACAGGATCAACTCCTTGGCCTGAGCGGTCCGGCGGCGGCGATCCTCCAGCCCGTTCGTGCCGCCGTTGATGGCCTTGGTCAGGCCCAGCAGGTCGTCAGCGTCGGCCTTGGCGTTCAGCTTGCGGTCGCTCCAGTAGACGCAGCCCACCAGCAGACCGATCGACGGATGCGAGACGATCTCCGGGTGGCGTTCGAAATCGATCCCGATCTGCCGGCCGACGCGGCGATAGTTAGCCCGGCCGGTCAGTTGGATCGGCCCGCGCCCCTGATAGCGGCGACCGTCGCCGGGCTGGGTGTTGCCGAGATCCGCGCGGCCCTCATAGCCCCTCTGCGCCTGCGTCGGCCCCCAAATCTCCTCCATGAAACGGAAGCCGCCGCTCTCATGCCCGCACTGGCCCATGAAGTGCGCCAGACGAAGGCCGCGATCGAGAATGCCGTAGGTACGGAAGTGGACATTGGCGGCGAGGCCCAGCTCCTCCGCTACCGGCTTCTGCGCGCCCATCCGCGCGAACAGCGCCGTCAGGGTTCCGGCGCCGATGATGCCGTCAACGGACACGCCGAGGCGGCCCTGCAGTCGACGTGCGTCGAGCATGGTGTCTCCAGTTCAGTGTTCAGGAGCGAGGCATAAAAACGACCGTTGTTCGGCCGACGCCTCAATTGTTAAAGACAGACCGCCCCGGTCTGTGGCGGGGTGATTCGATGGAACCCCTGGGGGAAACAGATCAGGCGCTGGATATGCTGTGGCGCGGCCTCTACGGCGAGCCGCTGCCTTTACGCGGCGCCTCTTTGTTGGCCCTCCGGATCATCCTCGAAACCGAGAGGCCGTCATGCCCACACGAAAGCACCGCAATCGCTCTGCCTGGCGACTCTCGCCGTTTGAGGCTTCTCTCTGCGTGATGAGCCTCGCCTGCATCATGGGCGCCATTTGGATGGCTGGCGTGGTCTAGGGCTCTGTTGCCCATCGAGCCGCAACCAAATCCAGCACAGCTTGTTGGCCTGATATGACTGGACTTGGTGGATATCTGCTCGCGGCGCTCGACGATCTCTTCAAGCGGCTGACCGGGAACGAGCGCTTGCTCTAGCTGGCTTCCGAAGCCTGATTGCGACCGAAGTAGAAGCCGAGGATCAGCAGCATCCCGTCCTTGAACATAGACGCCACCAGCATGACGGCGTCGGCATAGCGCTCGGCCACCATATCGCCCAGCCAGGCGATCACCGGTAGGAACAGCAGGTTTCCGGCCAGGAAGCCCAGCGCGAGGATGGTCGTGGTGCGCGGCAGGTTGATCACCTGCGGCCACCAGCGGGGCGGTTTACGGCTCATGTCGATGCTCCTCGACGGCGCGGACGTGGCGGCGTCGCCGGCAGTTCAATCGCCTTGCTCGCGCGGTCAGTGACGATGTTGGAGAGCGATCGCTGAAGCCCGCTCACGTCCCGGCTGATGTGGCTGATATCGCCTTGAGCGGTGTCCATCTGCACCGTCAGCTTGGTCACGGCGTCACGGATGCCTTGCAGCGCCGATCCGTCTCGCTCCAGCGTCGTCACCCTCTGGGATAGGCGCCCCAGCATGAATGCGAAGACCGCCACCTGGACGAACAGCCCCGCGCAGAGGCTCGCCATGGCCAGCCAGACAGATGGCGTCATGCGCCGCCCTCCCGTTTCAGATTGTCAGGAAACGGCCCGCCAGCGGCGAACCGGGTTCGTCAGGCTTCTGGCTCGGCCAGGGCCTCCGGCGCTGGCGTCGGCTGCAATGACTGGACCCGCGCCTGGGCGGCGGAAAGACCACTCTCCATCGACGTGACGATGCGCTGAAGCATCTGCTTCGTGCCCTCGGCGCCCTGCGCTCCGAGCGGGCGCGGCAGGTCGTCCACGCTATCGGCAATGGCGGCCTTCAATCCGGACAAGAAGGCAACCGACTGTTCCCCCGAAAGGAGGGAGACGGCTGCGTTCGCGGACGGCAGTCGAGCAGCCTTGGCGGCTTCCGCTGCGGCAGCCATGGCGGCTTCAGCGGCGGCAAGCTTTTCAGCGTCTGTTTGCGTCATAGCTATCAGCCCTTCTCTAGTTATGTTCGCTACGGCCGGAGCCGGTCGTTCGATCATCGCCGCCACGATGGCGGGGAGACCTTTGAGCGTTCACCCAGAAGATCAGGGCTATGACGCCCAAAAACAGGGCTAAACCGAGATAGATCATCGGCTGCATGGTTCACTCCTCGTTGTAGAAAATCTCGACCTCGATCACGACATTCCCCGTGTTCCCGGCCGCGTCTCTGGCAGAGCACCCGAAGACAGCTCGCTTGGTCTGATTGGTCAGGTTGGTGTCGAAAGACAGAATGTGCCTGTAGGGCGCAGTGGAAGCCGTAGACCGCACAGGGAAAGCCTCGATCGAAGCATCCCCGCTCATGCGGTAGACAATGAAGTCAACCGGCCCCACGGCCCCGACCGCTTCAACCGTGACGTTGGCAGTGCCGACCGAGCCCGGTCCCGTACGTGAAGCGCTGATGTACATATGAGACGACTTCACGTGGAAGCCGACCCCGCTGGTGTTGTCGAAGTTGTAGGGAGCAGTGGTCATTCGACCGCTGTACCCGTTGGCTGTCGTCATGGCGCCGAGCGCAATGCCAACCGGCCCCCACCATTCCCGTAGGTTCGCATTGGCGCCGAACGGCGCGCCATCCGCCCGGACGTAAACGGTCGATCCCTCGACAGTCTGCCAGGTGTC
>Ga0172374_1002448_pt1 | contig 11789 bp, 20 predicted proteins | sample LakKiv3m_FD_114536 | JGI IMG/M metagenome (GOLD analysis project Ga0172374, IMG submission 114536) | Freshwater microbial communities from Kabuno Bay, South-Kivu, Congo - kab_092012_10.3m | ecosystem: Environmental > Aquatic > Freshwater > Lake | place: Democratic Republic of the Congo... | reverse complement strand
GTGCTTGAAATGCTTGTGTAGCACCAGTAGTTTGTACCGAGTTGGTAGCCCGGCCCTTATAGTAAGGATCAACACCAGTAACTTGGAAGATTGAGTTTTCAAGTCGTGTCTTAATACTAGTAAGATCGGGAATTGTTGGAATATCTTGATAGTAAACAATTGTACGTGGATCGCCGCGTACTTCAAACGATGCACCGGGCGTATTACCATAGTCGGCAAATGAACGCATATTGATACGACCATCAACATTTACGAATCGCACGCGATTAAGTAAACGATAAGGTTGTGTAGCTTCCATAGAATCTAATAAATTTAAAGCAATGACTGTATTTAAAATCTTAGTTAACTTAGAGGTACCATAAGGATTTCCATCAGGGCGCTGTGGTGAATAACAGACAACCGGGAACCGATCAAACGGAATACCGATTCGTTCAAAAATAATTTCCGCCTCATCAATAATAAAGATTTGGTCAAGACCACCTTCTTTATTTCTAATGAAGCACTCGATTAAAGAGACGGAACGATTGTTTTGGCCAGTCTGATTTTCCGTGGTAGCAATATGATTAATCAATGTTTTATCAATTAGATGATTACGTACCTTCTCTTTGTATTTTTTAACACCAACCTCAAAGTCGGGATTCTTTGCAAGCACATCGATATTAACTGAACGCTCAAGGAATATTGCTTCACCCTCTTTGTAGTCATCAACACTGGGATCTAAATAAATTTCTTGTGGTGAGATGGCCTTTAATTCGATGTGGTGTTTCTTAGAGTTCCAATCAACACGAACAGCACCTAGATTATATAATTCACCATTCTCACCAATATGTAAGAATTTATTTTTCATGCCCCATTTATTCCAGTTATAACCAACAAAGGCATTAAGGTTATCAATTAAATCAGAGTCAGCTTCATGTCGTGGTGTAAGTGTACCAATAAAGGCACCGCTATAGATGGAGTTCAGATATCCTTGAACAACATATTCAAAATAGTTCCAGTCAGGTGATATAGAATAGTCTTTAAGGTATTTACTGAAGACTGACCAAAACTCACCACGATAAAGCGAACGAATAACACGCCACTCCATTAAAGTGTTTTGTTTATAAGTGTGGTACTCACGGAACTTAGTCATAAGTTCCTCGGTCTTGTAAGTATACTGTGATTCTTTAGTATGCTCTTCAGTCGGTTTGATTGGTTTTGCCATAGTGGTTACTTACCTTCTTCCTTCTTAGGTTTTTCGCCAGTCATGATTTCTTTCATGGCAGACTTATATGCTTCTTTGAAACCAGTCATGTTATTGATCATGGCTTTTTCAATTGCTTTGCGGGCTTCTTCAGCCTTTTTATTTTCATCGGCTGTATTCTGCGAGACAGCTTCTGCTTGTTCAGTTTCAACTGAATCACCAAAGTGTTTATGTTTAACATAACCAATATCTTCATTAGCAATACTGGATGATGTCATAGTTGCCCCCTCAGGTAGAGATTCACTATAGGTATCCTGCACCACGGGAGATTCAACCTTGTATGGTCCTGAACCATTAATGATCGGGTGTGAATGCTCTAAGAGGCTTGGTGCTGTACTCTTCTTCATCATCTTGTTCGTCTTCAAATCCGTTGGCCACAGGAGCCATATCAAAACTCCGACTAATACTACTAGGAGCAGTATGATTATTGACAGTAATACGGTTATTAAGAGCAGTAAATTTTCGATAATCATTGGATGTGTCCTCCGCAAGTGGGTTATACACTTGTTTCTCTTTCTTCATTATATCATTACTGAGCTTGTCGTGAATCACTTTCGTGCCAGGAGGTAGATAAGCATTCAAATGAAACTCAGTTAGATTGTGTGGTAGGTCAACAATAGAAAATTCTAAGGCAGTGATACCGTGGTCATTACCATCTTGTGGTTGACTGGTAGGTGCTCCTGTCTTATCAACTTTAAACTTGTAAGTAAGAGATTCCTCAATCAGAAACTCACAGGTTGAATATATTTCAATCTGGCTATGGTTAAGTAATGAATTGAGTTTAATGATACGGGCCTCATGCGAGGCAAACGCCGGATCAAACCGAAGACCTTCAGCCTCAAACATCCCACCGATAGATACAAGATCACTCTCACGTTTGTTGTAACTTTTGCCATCAAACTTTGGTAGCATCAGTAAGCCTTCGAGGTCCGTTCCATTGATTCGTATTTCTTTTCGGTAACCTTTAACGATAGTCTTCACATCAGAATTATTAAGTCGGTACTCAGCATAGACATATAACTTCTTAGTTTCCAGTGAAAAGGCACTAAAAACAAAATGCGTCGGATCATTGATACCATAGTCGGCACCAATCATAAAGAAAAGTACACGTCGCCCAGTTTCATTGAAAGCTCGTGGTAATGGATGAGGCGGTACGATGCAGGTTCCAAAGTTAGGAAACACCAAGTTACTTGAGAAATTGAAACTGCCTTTATAGAATTGCTGAATGTAGGATTTACTTTTACCACGAGTTTGTTCCTCTTCATATCCTTCGGGAAGATATGGATTAGCACTGGTAGAAACAACCTGAGAATATTTATGTGGATCAGGATTAGAGTTGTAGCGGTATGCTTCATTATAAGCATCACCAAAAAACTCAACAAGGTGTGAGTCTAAAAGAAATTTAGACTTAACCCAACCAGAGTCGGGGTTTGTTTCAAGATCAATGTGACGAACATCGACGCGATGTTTCGGACGATAGATATGTTGACCGGCATCATACTCCATGACTGGTTCACCGTTAGCATCAAGCTCCGGTAACATTGCCGCCGTATTACGAATACGGGATTGTAACATCATGAAAGCATTGTAATTTACATCAGATGCTTCAACAATGACAGCCATTGTTAAGTTCATAGACTTCAGTTTGGTTTCATCATCAAAGGAACGGAAGAGAATCTCCGATCCGTTTGTCAAAGAAATCTCATGCTTCTGATCGTTCTTACGGCGAACTAGTTTAGCAGGAAACATCGAATAGAATTCTTTGACAAATGTACCTTCTAGTGCTGGGTAGGTTCGGGCGGCTATACACACGCGCGCATTAGGAATAAGAAGTAGATGTTTGATAACATCCTCAATATCGCCACGGGATTTACCGCTGCCAAAACCACCACTTGTCATCTTGTATCGTTCGGATCTAGTAAGAAAACGAGCTTGATACTTGGTAGGCTTAAAAGTATTAATCAAAGTACCACACTCAGGACACTCCTTAAACGAGACACTCTCATTACCAGAGATAGCTATTGAAGGAACAAGTGGTTTACCACATCGTGGACAGTTTTGTAGTGTTTCAAGACAAGTTGGAATCACATGATCAACAGTCAATACCTCATCAACCATGGCGTACTCTTCAGTTCCAGGAAACTTAATAGCATGATCTAAAGTAACTACAGTCTCCTTAAGATCCTTGAACTCAATTACTTGCTCGTCAATGTCGATAAGATTTTTTGGCATTAGATACCCACCTTCTGATTCTCAGGTACGTCAGGTAAGAACTCTCGTTCATCATCCGTAAGCGGTGTTTGAATATAAATGTATTGAATCGGTGGCGCAAAAGATGGTTTATGATCATCACGATATTTAATGGCACTATTAAGTTTAGTAGCATCGGCAACACCGACGCGGGCGTCACCTTGCATATATTTATTAATAATGATACCGGCCTGCGTATAAATAATCCGATCAATGTAATCCTGAACACGACTATCAGTAAGAAACTCTTGCCAGTCATGGTAGTTTGTTCCCTGTCCGATTAAGGCAGTTAGTTCATGTGGGTTAGAAACAAACATAACATCATATGCTTGTGGTTGACTCTCGGCGAAGTTCCATAAATTGGCTAAATGAATTAACTTGACTTCACTCTTATTAAAAGATGTTAATGGAATCATCGGTAATCCTCCGGTAGGTTGTTAGTTTGTCTACGTTTATTAGCAGATACCACCAATGGTACTTGAGCAAAATAACCATTAGTCATACGACGATATAATTTAAAATCTTGCAGTGGATAATAGCGGGATAAACTGAGTAGTTCCGCCCGAGCTTCATGAAGAGTAGCAAACTTGTAGGTAATCTTACGTTTACCATTCATTCGCACTAGCATCGCTTCTTGTTTAGAACCAGCTTTTGGGCGCTGACCTACAGTGCCACGAAAATTAGCAAGACCATAATATTTATCAAGGGCTTTAAGGTCTGATTCCGTTGCTTTAGCAAATAAAATCGGGAACATGCTACGTACAAATGGAAATGACCAAGAGCTAAGAACATTATAAAACCAAGTAAGACCTTCATCGGTTAGATAATATGTGTGATGTGCAATCTCCTGGAGTTTATTGTTGTTTAGGTCATAAGGAATTCCGGAAGTTGTGGCATAAGTCTTAAGCACAACAGCTAAATTAAGTGGGCGAAGGGGATACTTCCTGAAAGAAGAAGATGAAAGTATCCCCAAGTCCACACATTTAGTAATATAAGCGTCAGTGTGCTCCAGCATTACTTCCCGAACATGTCATCCATCGCCATTTGTTCGGCCGGCATCTCTTCGGCAGGCTCTTCTTCCATGGGTTCTTCAGATGCAGGTTCGCCTCCGGTGATTACGAGCGAATTCTCGTCAATGGTAAATGGCAACATGGCGTCATTGACCGATTGAATGACGGAAATCAGCTGAACTTTATCGATGACACCTACGTCAATCGTTAAAGTTCCCGCGTCGTAGTCTTCGGTGTACTCAACACCCATACCGTCTAGCTGTGCAATTAAATCTTCAAACATATTATATTCTCCTTTATTTGAAATTGAGTTTTTCACCCAATATTTCATAGAGTTTGTAGGCTTCCGATTCTGTTAAGATCAATGACGATGGGTTTCCATGTCGATCTTTGAAAGGAATTCGCAATAGAACGTCTACTGGTTCCTTACCAACACCGGTGAGAGTGACTTCACTTGGAGTCACTGATAATCTTCCAGAATTATCTATATCGTAGATGTCTCGTGTAGTGAATGTTCCACCTGATGAACTCAGAAATGAGGTTGCATCAGCAAAACTAGAAGTTTTGAGGGTGTTTAGAGTATTGGTAGTGGCAGAAGACGGTGTTAAACCATTTGGATAAGTCATTTGTGTTCCTCACTTTTTATTATAGCACGGGCATTTAATAATTCTCGCTCGATTTGGACAACTTTTGGTCCAATATCCATGAAAGCAAGACACGCTTCCTGGAGTTGAGCCAGTTCTATCTTCGTCTCGACCACAAAATAGCGGTGTGGATCGCACTTTAATAGATATTTCTGCCACCATTCCTGGATTTCCGTCAAGTTATAGTAGCTTGTGCCCTTAAATTCAACATAAATGGTACCGCCACCGTTGGGTAACATGGCAAAACGATCAGGAAATCCTTTGGATAACCCGACCGGACCTTTCAAAGCGATGATGTTGCGCTCGGCACACCACTTTACGAAGGATGTTTCTAAAGTTTTCTCAATAGTAAGCGGCATTTAGTCAATGACTCCGTTCTTTTTCAAGGCATCGATTGTCATTTTGTATAAGTCGGCCTTCTCTTCCATCATTCTAGCCTTGGAATCCAGTTCACGCAACTGCTTCATGATGTTATTGAAGATGCCAAGCAGTGTCATAAACATTTCGCGAGTAATAATGTAGACCTTATCACCAATCGCATTGGTAAATTGGCCACCGTAACCAACCTTAACACCCTTCTCGACAAAGCAATAGCGGCGTTTGTCGTGGTCTTTGACGCGCCCTTCACATTCCATTAGTTGAAACGTAGTAGCATCAAAGGCAACCTTCTCGGTACCTGGGTAAGACACGACGGTTCCGATACCGGGTGTGTTTGGACTGACCGGTTTAGTAGCGTCAACGTCTTTGGTAATCTGTTCGCGTACTTCTTTGGCACTGGGCATGTTACTTTACCTCCTCGTAGTTGGTGAAAAACTCCATGGCCGGAACAACAAGCAGACGTTCCTGGCTATCAAGCACCACATAATCCCCCGAAAACGCAGAAACGTTCCCATAAGCCGTTTGGATAATGGCGCTATAGTTTTCATCACTGGGATTAAGGATGTTGGAATCAACCACCATCTGGATTTTTCCATCCACGCGGGCTTGGCGGAACCATGATGGTTCATTTTTAGGTTTGCCAAAGCAGAATGCTTCAACGAACTCCGGCTTCTTGCGATACTTGGCCATGATAGTAGGCCTCCAATTCTTTGTCATATATTTCTTCAAGATCTTTATTATTCATGTTCCATAACTTGCGTCCGTACTTATGGGAACCGACGAGGCTCTCAATCATGCGACAAAGGTCGGCTTTAAGCTCCCAACCAGTGCGTTCTGGATATTTAATCGGTTGTGTCATACTCGTACCACCGTAGGTAATATTCATTAGTTCTTGTGTCAATATAAATAGCAACTTGTAACTCATAGCAACGAGCTGTACGTGAAGAAATCACTTGCTTAAGCATCATGGCACGAAAGTCAACTTTGTCAGGATCTCGTTTTTTCATAATTTCATAAGCCGCTTTCATACCGCTCTCTTTTAGTTGGGCAAGATCTGTTTCTGTTAGCAAAAAGAATTGATCCATGTTCATATTACTTACCACCTTTGTATAAGATGCGAGCCTTATTGCCGCTCCCAGTATAGTCCGTTAATGACATGCGACTGATGCGTTTGTAAGTACGATTACCATCCGGATATCGGGTCTCTAAAAGTACGACGACGATATCCGGTTGTTTGCTGAGATGTTCTTCAAGAAACTCATACGCGAGATTGGCGCGATTAAATATTCGCGTCGTCCGTAAGTTAAGAGGAGGACGGGAATACTCAATGATAAAGCGATGACGATTACGGACAGCCATGCTAACAAATCTGTCCGTTATCCGGACACCCCTCATCCAGCAAGGTAATTTTAGTGTGGACATTCTCGATGTCGAAAACCTCGCTGCTCATGGCGAGCACGATCTGCTTCTGCAGTTTAGCTGCCAGTCGCCGGCGTTCCGTCAGATTAAGACGTGATTCTTTCATTGGCTTTTTAGAGACCATATTATAGGCCACTTTAATTTTTAGTTTTTTATCCATCGAGGAACCTCCTTAAATAAACGATTCTAATTGTTTTAATAAGTAGACTAAGTCATTATTGGTAAGACGGGTTAGTGCTATGGCGTAGTCGCGGTGGTTCATGTTGATTGTCTCCGGTTTGTAATCGACGACGAACCATTCATCGTAGTGCATGAACTCAAAGTAGATCACGATACCGTCGGCGACATTCTCATAAGTAATGCCATAAGACCAGACAAGAAATTTTGTAGCCATCTTTTCTTCAATATAGATATCAAAGGCTATTGAAACATCGCCGTCTGTGTAAAAATAGAAAATCTCATCCTCATTAATAACTGAGAAGTTAGCTTTACCAAAACTCGGAAGTTGTCCTGCCTCTTCTGTTTCCATTGAATTCAGTGTCAAATCTTCGAGTACGGTAATGATATGTTCGTCAACGAACGTTTGGTTGGGAGCACATCCCGCCATAAGCGGGAGTGCCAACAACGTTAGAAGTGGTAATAGTTTTTTCATTTCTTTTCCTCGGTTTCTGGTTTTGGTGTTGGATTTACAAACTCATTAACGGATTTAGTAATAGCCGGCATAACAGAAGTAATAACATCTTTAACAATAATACCGGCTTCTTTTCCTAAAATGTCACTTTCAACGTTAATCGTGGTTGTGATTTTTAAAACGCTTGCCATAAGATAATCCTCCTTTCTATTTTAAATTAACATGATATTTAATAACAATGCTGATCAGCCTTTTAAACTTGTAATACGTTCCAACATTGTTTCATGTTTACTCCAGCGATAATCAGTGATTATACGGGACATCTCAATGATCCGTTTACCATAAATAGCAACGAAGTCACATAAAGTTTCAATGCTATGATCAACCTGGTCGAAACCACATGAGAATAAAAAGGCATGTGTCAGTTCATGAGTTGCCGTGATATTGAAAGAGCATACGCTTAACTCTTCGTTGAGACTAATAATTAATTGACCATAGTCACAATGGCCTAAAGCAAGTTTGCCTATCTCATAATTAGGCATTTTGTGGTGAGGAACAATTCTCACCTCCCACGGATTCCCATTAATATAAGGTCTTAGTGGGTTAACGCAACACTCATTTAGTTCTGGCGTCTTGAATTCTTCGCTCATACGTTCTCCTTTGTTACCGCCTCATATACAGTGATGAGGTCAGTCAGTGTGTGAGGTCCATTGGCCTCGATGCGTTGGTTAATGAGATCGGCGGTCAGTTGGTACATCTCATTGTCGGGATTGAAGACGACGAGGTAGTAGAACTCAGTGCCGTGCTCGCAGATATACTTATCGTAATAAAGATACTGAGCACATAGGTGGAAGAAGCCTTTCATGTCAAGCCGGTGGCCATCGCCGCCAAACACATTGTGCTTATAGATTTGGTAGAAGGTGGTGGCCTTGATCAGCTTGACGTCGTGTCGTCCTTTAATGGAAGCATATTCCGTAAGGTTGTGAATGACCTTATGGCAGACGGGGCTGACATACCCGTTCAGGAATTCAAGTGTGGTCATACGCCGAACTCCCCGAAGCCCCCACCCATGATGGAGTCCTCTAACTCTGTCAATGTCGCTATCACTATCTTACCATCTCCCAGCGTAACGGCGATCTTCCCGTCGTCACGCAGGACAATGCGAAGACCAAACTCGGCGCTGAAGTATATTCCCGGCTCGGTTCGTATGAACCCGAGCGTCAAAAGTTGTGCGTGCATAGCATCACCGGGCTTGTTTTAGAACTTCATTCTTAAAGTAAGGTGATGGGACCACGCCTTTGACATAGATGGAACCGTTCTTTTTAATAAGACCGAGGCGAGAGAAATAAGAATGGGCCATGTTCTGGAAGCCGTTGGTGCCGACGTTCTTGATCGGTATCCTTCCGTTAACCTGGCAGTATTGGGAGTACATCCTAAAGATGTCGCCGCGCAGGATCTCATCCTTATTGTTCTGGGTCTCGGTGATACAGTCGGACCAGAACAGGCCGATGATATCGCTGTCTTCCCGGAAGCGGACGAATAGGCGGTCGATCAGCTGGGGGCGCGGTGTCGTCTTGAGGTTGATACCTTTATACTGGAAGTAGTTGCGATAGAGCCACGATTGGATCTTGGGATACTCTTGTGCCAGTTGGTTAAGGATGGTTGGATCTTCATCAATAATCTTATAACCAAACGGGACTAAGATGAGCCGTTTGAAGATCGGGTCCAGGGCGGACCAATCGCCGAAGTTGAGCAGCGTATTGGCAGTCAGTAATGGAATCCCGCAGATATTGACTTCGAAGTTCCGGGAGTAAGCCGGTCGGACAACGGTCATCATGCGATTGCCATACTCGTCGCGGCCACCTTCGGTAATGTCTTTGACGTTGCGGGTAGAGACGATCATGCGTTCGTCGATCTCATTGAAGATCAACAGTGATCGGCCTTCGGTGGCGGCCAGGGCATCATCCTTCTTGAACCCGGTTGACGGCTTGGAATCAAGGAGCTCGCTGTTCATCCGGATGGCGTGGGGGCCGAGGATGTCTTGGAGCACCTTCAGGATGGTTCCCTTGCCATTACGGCCATCGCCGAGGAAGTAGAGCATGACCTGGTTATAGTTGTATGGGGCCATGGCATACGCGAGCACCTTCTTGAAGTACTCGATCATCCCCGGGTCGCCGAGCATGTAGGTGTCGATGAGCTGAAGGAATAGCTTAGGGTCCTCGTCGGTAATGCTGATGTCAATGGGATGGAGCCGCATGAGCTTGAGCGGTTGGGTTTCGGCGAAGGAAGCAGACTTAAGGTTAAAGGTGGGTTTGCTGAGGTCAATGATGGCGCGTCTTCCGTCGATGGTCTTGAAGTAGCGGAGGTGTTCGGTGGCGTGGATGACCTCGCCCGAGGTACGGATATGGAGCCCGATCGAGCCTTTGATGCGGGTGGCGAGCGTCTGGATGCGGTTAGGCTGAACGGCGCGGTTGGCATAGCGAACGTACACCCTATCTTTAGCCGCGTCGGCTTGTACTGCCAACTCGGTGAAGTAATCAAGCAGAATGTTTCTTAAAGACATGTCGTCGATCTCGAAGTGCCAGACGCCGCTGACGTTGTCATATACGAGCAACTCATCCTTCTCCTTAATATATTGGAAGTAATTGCTGAGCCAATCGAGGGTCTCGGTCGGTATCGGCAGGGCCCCGGTCTCCAGACGCATGACGGCACTATTGATTTCCTGCTCGGTTGAGGCGGCACAGTCAGTAAAGGCCGGACCGAAAACATCTTTAATATGCTTACGTACGTGCATCTTAAGTGAGGTCAAATAATTTTGATATGCCATGTCGTTGTCTCCTATCTCTTACCCACATTATAGCAGTGGATTCACTTATTGTCACCATTATTATAGCAATAATTACAACACAAAGCAACATGTGTTGTGTTTCTTTCAAAAAAAGTAGTATCAGGTAGTATGCTGGTAGTATGCTTTTAGGGGGTCAAAAATGAAAAAAGTGCGTCTAGGACGTGCTAAGTAGCAAGTGTAGTATAGTATGGTCTCTCTATAGAGTTTCTCACAAACCTCCTATATAGTATATATAGTATAAGACTAAAGATTGTGGAATATTTATTTATATATACTACTTATACTACTTATACTACTTAAGCCGTCTATGACGTGATTATTTTGGTAGTATGCTTTGGTGGGTATACTACCATATACTACATGATTGGATGGGTACCCCCTGGATTGGTTGATTAGTATATAGTATATATACTATACCAAAAACCATATAACTTCAATTTAAGAACCACCCCCCCTATATACGGTAAACCGACATCGCGTCAGCGACCATTTAAGGACGCGCCACAACCTAAGAACCCGTAAGGGCGTAGGCTTGCCGTTAAACGCATTACACTATAGTGTAATGTTCGTGGTTGATCCTCGTGAGCTCTTTTAGTTATTCTTAATAATTAGGTTTACGCTTCGGTTACTTATAGTGGTTCGTTGATATTAGGTTTATCCTGTCCACAACCGACGGTCGCTACGCGAGTAGTCTCAGGACCTGTCCTTCACCTACTTTCTTCTTAAACTTTACGGAACGCTAGCCGCGAGCCACGCTTGTAAAACCAAGAGAAAGGAGAAATACTATGGTTATTAAAAACCCAACTCACAAATTCTATCCAGTTAGTAACACTAAAGATGTTACTACATTCAAGTGGGAAAATGTGAGAGATAGAATTACGGGCCGGGTGACAAAACTTGTCACCGTCTCGTATCTTCTATCCGCGCCTCATGCAGACGGATCTGTCGATGCCGTAGTGGCATCCCATCGTAACAACGATTGGATTGGTGGCAAGATTAAGTAGCCGCCGTCGGGGGACCTTGTCCCCCTTTTTTCGGTCTTCTTTAATCATGTAAATAGCCGCAGTATGCGGCGTGTGGATGTATTGGAATGTTCCAATAACCATCACAAAATAAAGAAAGGAGTTCTAATAAAATGACACATACCCCACCCGATAAATTAGGAACTAAATTACGGTATAAATACCATCTAGTTACTAATCGTAAACGTGTACCAACCAATGCTAAAAATATTAGCCGATTGGAGAAATACGCTCAAGAAGATGATATTATTACTATGAGTCTTGTCCTTTGCAAAGGAAAAGTCGATTGGGATAGCATTAAATAAGTAATTTCATTTAGATTCCCGTCATTAAGCACGGGTTAG
>Ga0172374_1002446_pt1 | contig 11795 bp, 13 predicted proteins | sample LakKiv3m_FD_114536 | JGI IMG/M metagenome (GOLD analysis project Ga0172374, IMG submission 114536) | Freshwater microbial communities from Kabuno Bay, South-Kivu, Congo - kab_092012_10.3m | ecosystem: Environmental > Aquatic > Freshwater > Lake | place: Democratic Republic of the Congo... | reverse complement strand
TAGCTCGGGTTCAACCTCAAGTTTGAACAATTCTTTACACGTTTGAATTATACTTTGTTCAATTATTTTCATTACCCTTCAATATACCACGCTAGTCAGATTTGAACTGGCGAATTGCAACCATTAAATGCCAAAGCGTGTAGTAGATACTGCCCAGCAAAATAAAAAACAGCGCCGTAACTTGAAAAGTTTGGCCGTAAGCCACCGGGTTTATTATCCTATCTGACACATCAAACAGTACCCCAGCCGGATTGAGTACAGTGTCCCATGTACTCCAACGCAAATATCGTCCCAGATATATGGCAAAACTGCACAGTAGAATAATTACCGCCACCCACGTATGCGCCGTCAATGGTTTAAGCCGTTTGAGCAACTGTTTGTGTAGCAAATACAAGCTGGCAAAACCCACAATTAAGCCACTAAAACTAAACGAGAAAAGCATCACCACATAATAAAGCGTCTGACTGGGATCGGCGTAACTGATGTGCACTATATCGCTGATAAGATAAAAACTGTTTGGTAAAAAGACTAACCACAAAAGTGTTAAAAGTGCCCCTAGCCAGCTGACCCACGGCTGAGATTTGAGGTAATTTACAAGCAAAATAGCGAACATTAGCGGTAACCATGCTAAAAACAAATTCCATACTAAAAACCATAATGGCTTCGCTCCGTAAAACTTAAGACTTATCAGATACAAGAAAATGCTGGCCAAGCTTGAACCTGCCAAAGCCGTCAACAACCGCTTGCCTCCGTTGGACTTAGCCATACCATATATAGCATAGAGCCAAAAGACGATAAGGGCAAAGGATAGAGGGCAGAGGGCGGAGTATACAGTAAACAGTCAACAGATTACAGATTACGGACGACAGTTATCTATTCGCGGCAGCGAATTAGGTTATAATATCCTCAGTGAACACTTTATTGGATACAATCAAAAAGCCCGTTAGAAGCGTAATGCACCAAGTGGCACGTGGGCTTAACGCCGTTAGCGGCGGCCATTTAACGCCAAACACGGTAACTATAGTTGGCTTCTTGGCACACCTTCCGATTGGCTGGTTAATTATTACCAGTCACCCCATAAAAGCAGCCGTATTATTACTAATTTTCGGCTTGTTTGACACACTTGATGGCGAGCTTGCCCGCTTGCAAAACAAAACCAGTGCCAAAGGGATGCTATTAGATTCCATAACTGACCGCGCCAAAGAGATAATCCTTTACTCTAGCTTTGGCTTTATTATTGCTAGTGGCGAAAGGCCGATGATGACTGTTTGGGCAGTTTCGGCTTGTGGCGCCTCTTTACTGGTTAGTTATGTCAATGCTTGGGGCGAGGCAGTCACCGCTCGAATGCATTTGGCCGACCACCAGACCAACAAAACATTTCGAACCGGTTTTATGACATTTGAAGTACGCATGGCAGTAGTTTTTGTAGGACTAGTCTCTGGACGAATTATTTTGGCTGTCGTAGTTATTGCTATCGGATCGATTTTAACGGCACTCAGCCGATTTATAAATATCTCACGGAAATTATAAATGTTTAAAATTGACTTGCATACTCACTCGGAAGCCTCACCCGACGGCGGAATTACATCCGAACAATACGCCAAAGCATTGGCTGATGGTCAATTGGACTTTATCGCTATTACCGACCATAACAGCGTAGAAATGGCTCAAACGCTTCATAAATCTTTAGGTAATCAAATTATTGTCGGCGAAGAGATTATGACCTTGGAGGGCGAACTAATTGGTTTATTTTTGAACAGCTTTGTTATGCCACATCAATCAGCCGAAGCAACTGCCAAATCTATTAAAGCCCAGGGTGGCATCGTCTACGTCCCCCACCCCTTTGAAACCGTTAGGAAAGGCCTGTCAAAATCAGTCTTGGATGATATCGCCGAGCTGGTTGACATTGTTGAAGTTCATAATGGACGGGCAGTGTTTCAAAACCGCGGGCCACAGGCGGCAACTTGGGCAAGATTAAATTGCAAAGAAATGGCCGCCAGCAGCGACGCCCATGGACCAAAAGGTTTTGGCAGTGCCTACACCCAAGTTTCCAATCATCCTTCGGCAAGTAATATCGTAGAATTACTTGGGACAGCCAGAATCGTAACTAATCGCCCGCCGCTAAAAGCCCTGTTGTACCCCAAAATGCACCGCCTCAGAAAAAAGCTAAGGAGCAAATAAATGAACCCGTTTTTATTAGCTCTATGGTTTTTTATGCCCGCCGGACTGTCTAATGCCGCGCCGGTTTTGGCAAATAAGGTACCGAGTTATAAAAAATGGAAAACGCCACTAGATTTTGGACATAGCTGGCACGGAAAACGTATATTTGGTGACAACAAGACATTTAGGGGATTGGTTGCCGGTGTTGTACTGGCAACGTTGGCAATTGGTTTGCAGAAATATTTATTTATTCATAGTGGCTGGATTCGGGAAATTAGTTTGATTGATTATAACCAGTCTGCTGTTTGGCTTCTAGGACCATTATTTGGCATCGGCGCGTTAGTAGGTGATGCGCTAGAAAGCTTTTTCAAACGCCAAATCGGTATAGCGTCCGGCCAAAGCTGGTTCCCATTTGACCAGATAGACTACATCATCGGCGGTTTGTTTTTCAGCTTACCGCTTGTTCGGTTGTCGATTCTTTATTATCCGTGGATTTTGGTAGTTTGGTTTGGTATGCACCTAATCGTCAGCTACATTGGCTACTTGCTTAAACTCAAAGATAAACCAATCTAGTTATTAAGCCAAAGATTTCTTGAATTTTTCTATTAGTTCTACTGGTGTTGGGTCGAGATTGTTTAAAAGTGCCAGATACAAACTGACGTAATCACCGAGACTAATTGCCCAAAGCAGTTGTTGTAATAAGTTTTCACCTTTAATCTGCAGTATAATCGGCGCCGGACGCTTGCCCGATAACAGCCGTTCAGTTACCTCAAAACGTTTTTGTATTCGGGTATTTTCCAAATTACTGCGCAGTTCAACCACGGCGTAGGGTTTATGGACCGGCTGTTTGGTCCAACCCAGCATTTCGTTATGATTAAACTCTGGGTATTGATTGGCCCAGGCAACTTGCTTGGCATTTTCGTTGATATCAATTTTCCATTTATAGCCGGCTGGGGACATTAAGGACCCGCTGTACACTACCACCGATTTGCCCATTAACTCACGGGCAATCTGTTTGGCTTGGTTGTCTTTGGTGGCAACGTCAGGTCGCCACGGGGCCATTTGCTTGCCTAGCCATTCGCTGGCAACGCACAGTTCATCAACTTTACCTTCACCAATACAACCGGTTGATTCTAATAATTGCACCACTGCTGATAAATTGTAAAACACTGCCATGCGAGGTTGCAGACCGGTTGGTATTTGATACAAAGTATAATCTTTTTCTGTAGCAATTTTTGCCAGTTGCCCGCCCGAAGCAATTACCGCAATCTGGGCATTTTTTTGAATCGCCTGGTTCAGAGCCGACAAAGTTTCCTCTGTATTTCCCGAATAGCTCGAGGCGATGAACAGCGTGTCTTTGCCAACGTAGCTAGGAATATCATAATCGCGCACCACTTGAAAGGGCACATTTAGCTGTGGCCAAGACTTTAAGATGCTAGCAGCCAGCGCCGAGCCACCCATGCCGGCTACCACGACATTTTTTATATCATTAGACGGTTTAAATCTAGTAGCAAAGTCATATTGTAATTGTTGCCACTGTTTACCTGCCACACCCAACGCATCGCTTACATCTTTATGGTGGATAAATTTCAAATCGTCTAGCATCAATCTCTCCATTCGTTCTTTAGTATAAAGCATTTCGCATTTTTCATTTCATATTTCTTAATTATTTTTCATTTTTATCATTGAGCAGTCATTGAAACTTGAGCATTGAACATTGAGCATTGTGCTTCAGTGCTATAATGGAATCATCTTATAAATTATTGGGGGGTGGAAATGCCAGACGATAACCAAAACGATAATCAAAATACAACAAAAGATAATACTGTTGCAGATACTCCGGCAGAGCCGGTGGTGTCTTCATTTAATATGAACGATCCGGTGGCAAATGCCACTGCGCCAACAAACGAGCCCGGTGATACTCCCGTAGCTGACGTTTCTACTGCCAATGCTTCTGAAAACATTGCTTCAGATGCTGTACCAGAAACAAATGATGCAACCGCTGTCGATGACTCTGCAACTGCCACACCGGCCACAGATGATAATTTGGTGGCCATCAAACAACAGGCCCTGCAGCAGCTCTCACCGCTGGTTGATCATCTTGATCAAACTCCGGAAGAGAAGTTTCACACTACTATGATGATGATTCAGGCCTCCGACGACCAAAGTTTAATTAAAACGGCTTACGAGACTGCCCAAAAAATCACCGATGAAAAGGCCAAAGCCCAAGCCCTATTAGATGTCGTTAACGAAATAAACTACTTCACCGCAGGCGCAGAACCCAAAAGCTAGGACAAATCAGTTCCCTATTTTCAATGCTCAATGAATTAGCAATGGTCAATGTATCAATAACTAATTACTGATGACAGATTACAGATAATTATTTATCTAGTCGTCGCTTTCGGGACCGGTATTCGACAGCGTCGTAGCGGCTGGTTGATTAGGCGCTGGACCAGTTGAGGGACTCGGAGATGTTGGTTGAGTAATGGATGTTTGAGATTGGCCGGACCCTTGAAGTTGAAGGGTAGTATTATCTTTGGATTCGCCGGGCAGTGGTTTTGATTGCTCACTGCTGATCGGTCTGGTTGTATCAGTCTTTTTATCGCTGCGACTAATTTTACGGTACGCCCAGCGCCCACCGAAAGATAAGCCAATTACAATTAGTACGGTTACGACAAGGGTTGAAAAGGCCAGTAGCCAGGCCAGCCAAAGCCACTCACGGCGTTCGGCTTGATAATAATTCTGCACCTCTTCAGGGATTTCCCCGCCCCGATTGCGTTTGAACAACTTCATATTTTTTCCAGCTTATATTACTAATTTATCTTAGTACATACTGGAACTTTATTCAATTTTAGTGTAAATGCTTAAGCTTAATAATAAGCTACGCTAGGGCAGAGGGCGAAGGGCAAAGAGCAGACAAAAGATAGTAAACGGATTACTGTAGCTATTTTGAAAAAATTGCTACATCATTCCGCCCATACCACCACCGCCCATGCCACCCGACATATCTGGCATAGCAGATTTTGCTTCTGGAACATCCACAATCAGCGCCCCCATTGTCATTGTTGTACCGGCAATAGATACCGCGTTTTGCAGTGATTCTTTGGCAACCCGTGTTGGGTCTACAATTCCAGCAGATTTAAGATCTACCAGTTTGGTCGGATCGTTGACATCCACGCCTTGCCCCGCTTTGGCAGTTTTGACCTGAGGCAACCATTCATCAGCATTTAGTCCGGCGTTGGTCAGTAAAATGCGAAATGGCTGTTCCAACGCATTTTTTAGGATTTGTACGCCGGATGAAACAGAATCATTACCTTGTGGCTTTATACTACTCGCTACATTAATCAATGTTACTCCACCGCCCGGCACTATACCTTCATCTAAAGCTGATTTTACAGATGCCACGGCATCGTCAACGCGGAATTTCTTTTCCTCAATTTCGGTTTCGGTTGCCCCGCCAACTTTGATGACAGCCACTTTACCCTGCAAAGCAGCCCGTCGCTTTTCCAGATTTTCTTTGTCATATTCGCTAGTAGCAGCCGCGATTTGAGTGTTGATTTGGTCAATTCTTTGTTTGACATCGGTTGCCGAACCGGCGCCTTCAATGATGGTAGTTTCGTCTTTAGTTACAATAATCTTACGAGCGCTACCCACCATCTCCATTTCGGTATTTTCAAAGCTGTGTCCGCGGTCTTCGCTAATAACCGTAGCGCCTGTTAATATGGCGATATCGTCCAAGATTTCTTTACGGCGATCACCAAATGCCGGCGCTTTCACGGCAATCGTATTAAAGACGCCTTTTAGCTTGTTGAGTACCAATGTGCCTAGTGCTTCGCCTTCCACATCTTCAGCAATAAGCACCAAATCCTTTTTGCCAGCTTGGGCAAGTTTTTCTAGTAGTGGTAAAAACTCTTGGATAGAAGTAACTTTTTTGTCTGTTATCACAATAGCTGGTTTTTCGGCCACCGCTTCCATACGAGCCGCATCGGTAACCATATATGGACTAACAAAGCCACGGTCAAAGGTAAACCCTTCTACGACTTCGCTTTCTAAACTTAGCCCTTGCCCTTCTTCTACAGTCACTACGCCATCCTTGCCGACTTTATCTATAACATCGGCTATCAAATTGCCGATCTCCCCGTCACCGGCACTGATAGTAGCCACTTCAGCAACGCGCTGTTTGTTGCTCTTAATATCCTCGCTCATATTGCCTAGCTTGGCAATCACATCGTGAGCCGCGGTTTCCAAACCTTTCCTAAGTTGCATTGGATTATGACCAGCAGCAATCAATTTGTTGGCCTCGTTTAAGATATGATATGTCAAAACCGTGACGGTGGTTGTACCGTCGCCGGCCACATCGTTCATCTTGCTAGCAGCTTGTTTGATAAGCTCGGCGCCCACTTTGTAGCCCAGCGTTTCATCGTCCACATCGGCAATTTCCAAACCTTTAGCCACTGTTACGCCGTCGTGGGTAACTGTTGGATTACCATAACTTTTATCAATTACAACGTTGCGGCCTTTTGGCCCCATAGTTGTTTTGACTGCTTGGTATAAAACTTCGGCGCCTTTTAATACGCGTCGCCTAGCGTCCTCATCGTAAAAAACTTTCTTTGCCATCAAAAACTCCTTTTAGTCGTTAAATTCTAAATCCTACTATCGAAACTCTAAACAAATTACAAATTCTAATGTTTGAAACATTCTGATTTAATATTTCGAGCTTGTTTAGGATTTCGTATTTCATATTTCGATATTGCAACTGTTACTTAACAGTTGCCAGCACGTCTTCTTCTTTAACTAAAATGTATTCATCGCTACCGACTTTTACATCTGTCGTAGAGTAACTTTTATAAATAATACGGTCACCGACTTTAATTTGCTTAATATCCTTGCCAATGGCTAAAACTTTAGCGATTTTGGGCTTTTCCTGCGCGTTGTCGGGCAAGTACAGGCCACTAGCCGTTTTATTGGCAGCTTCCTCGGCCTCGGCTACCACATAGTCGGCCAGCGGTTGAATCTTTGCACTCATATAATTCCTCCTCACTTTATTAATCAATTGTACGTTAGCACTTTGACCATTAGAGTGCCAACTTTCAGGTTAATACTACCCGAAAAGTGATTTACCTGTCAAGGGAAAAACCCTGATTCTAGATCTGGCTAGATTGCCTGGCAAATTCCATATCTTTCTGAAGAGAGGCCTCAAGCGCTATTAATTCTTCCGTTACTTGGGTTTGATTTTTATTAGTTTCAGCAAATCGGTTTCTGGTGTCTATATATTCATCCAAGAATATATCCCTGAATCCTTGCCACCAGTCATCGTCTTTACCACAAAAAATGCCCAGTCCCGCCTTAAATTTAGCATTTGGTAAGTGCACAAATGACTCCATAAGCATCGCTAAATCTGTGTAGCTAAAATTATAGCTTACTTCTGAATCGCGCGCCGCTAATCGGCTGATGTGTGATTTTTCCCAGTCTATAAAGAACACGTAATCATCCTCGTTAAGGGCAATGTTTCGGCCAGCAAAGTCACAATGCATACTACTCCCTAAAGAGTGAAGAAATGCAAGTTTTCTTGCTACCTGCGACCATATTTGAACCATTTCCGGATTGGCATCCGTATTCGGGAAAAAACCAGACCAGTTTATGGTGTCCAGCGTGGTTAGAGAATCAATGAGCTCCGTTATAAAATAGGCGGGCTTGGAATCATTTGGACTAAGTAGCACCCCCACTGATTGGAGTGTATACAGCCCGATTTTATTAACCGCTTTAGTATTAAAATACTCCATCAGTGCGGATTCGTTATTGGACCCGTATTGATAAGATTTAACGGCCACCGCTATTTGCTGGCCATCATCAAAAACCAAATCACCAAAAAATGTTCCATGCGCGGAATTCTTGCCCCCTCTCGCAACCCTTGGTAAAAACTCTGTTATTTTGCTACTTGAATATGTTTCGGCTGACTTATCCAGATATAGTCCCGGTGCTTTCTTTTCGTATGAGTTAAATACCTTTACGGCGTTGGCCGGTGGGTTCGGAAGTCCCGAGTCCATTTCCAAATCAACGCCTATCGTAGTTACCAAGGAGTATCGAATCAGAGCATCCTTAAAAACCTGTATTCTTATTTGCTCTTTTTCGTCAACTACCCTTTCACCCGAATTACTTAACCAAACATTTTCAGAATCTGGACATTTTGCAGGGAGCATAATTATTCTTCGCTAATTTTTCCGAAACCAGCTAAAAAGCTATCTTTTGTTTGAATGTAAAGTTCGCCAAACACTGAAGCAAGCTGATAATCGTAGTGAGCTAGGGCATCATCAACTGTGTGCAACGGATAAACCGCCTTTTCTACGCCCGGTACAAAACCAAGTGGCAGTTCTCCCTCTTTAGTAAAGTCCACGATGGCCACTAACATACCAATGCCTTCTTTGACTACATAAACGTCTTTTTCGGCCGCTCTTGCCAGTGACCTAAATAATACGCCAAGGTCATAAAACATCTTACTGTCGTTATATGTATACTCTCCACTTTTTGTTTGGCTGGCTTCGTAGGCAATTGGTCTGGCGGACAGCGGTATTCTAAACGTTTGTAATCCGTCCGTATCGTCAATCTGCGATCCGATTATTAATTTTTTATTAATCATACTATCCCGCATAGTTGTTCTTAACTTGTTTGGGGCAGGATATTCTATCACTCTGACGTTTCCGCTAGGATGAGGGATGATACGGTCCACGCTACCGATATCGGCATTACTCAAATTGTAGCGTCTGCCAGTGTTGCGCTCGATAGGGCTATTATGATCAGGTAGATTAGGGCTTCTATGTCCTTGGCCACCACTTAAAGCATTATTAAACATACGTATATTATACAACATTGCAAATATCTAGTAAAGCTTCTATCGGTTTTTTAGCAACTTTTCGGCGACTTTTCTTTCATCCCACGGCAACAGTTTGCCTCCCATATTTCGGCTGTCTTGGTGTCCTATACCGGTCAGTACCACCACATCGCCTCGTCTGGCGTCCAAAAACGCCGCTTTTATGGCCTTTTTTCTATTAGGAATAACTCTAGTCTTGCCAGTACCTCTAGCATATTTAATTCCCTCATATACCGATTGACGGATGACATCGGGATCCTCGGTATAGGTTTCGTCGTCTGTTAAATATATTCTATCGGCAAATTTGGCAACAATTTTGCCCATAATCGGTCGTTTTTCTCGGTCGCGATCGCCGGTTGCGCCAAATACTATGGCCACTTTTTGATTGGTAGTTGCGCGAGCCGCTTCCAACACTTTTTGCAATGCGTCGGGCGTCACCGCATAATCTACCCAAACGGTAAACTTCTGGCCGGCCTTTATCTCTTCCATCCGTCCTGGAACAAGTCGAACGGTCTCAATGCCCTTGACTATCTCTTTTGTGTTAATACCAAGCACCAAACCAACTGATGCTGCCGCAGAGGCGTTATAAGCGTTAAATACGCCAGACAATTTAGTCTTAAGTTCAATAGTTTTATCACCGCTGACCAAGCGCCATTTTACTCCTTTTGAATCAGGCCTGATATTGCTCATCCGCTCAGTGCTATCTCCGCTTTTACCATAACTAACCACTTGCCCGACAGATTCAAGCAAAAAATAATCATAATATTCTTCATCGGCGTTAAGTACGCAGAATTTCGGCGACATATATCGGTTAAATAATCTGGCCTTTGCCTTGGCGTAATTATTCATTGTGCGGTGATAATCCAAATGATCTTGGCTCAAATTTGTCCAAACGGCAACTTCTACCGGAATGCCGATTAATTTATGCTGATGGAGCGCCTGGCTGGTAACTTCCAAAACCACAAAATCAACTTTTAATTTTCGGGCTGATCGAAAGAAAATTAATAACTGCTTTGTTAAAGGCAATGTGCGGTGGGTAGTGTTGGGCCGACAGACACCGTCAATTTCTATCAAAGCGGTGCTGTACATAGCCGTTCTGTACCCCCCCGCTTTTAGGACTTGATTGATATAGCAACAAGTCGTTGTTTTACCATTAGTGCCAGTAACGGCAATTACTCTAAGACCTCTAGCCGGGAATCCAAATCTGGCTTGCAAGCCGTATATTCGGCCTTTGCGATAGGTTTCCTCGGCAATTCTAATGCCTTTGCCCGGAAGTACCAATCTCGCCAGTTTTTTAGGATTCATACCTTTATATAATAACTGTTTTTAGACTCATTGCTAATAGTATACTAGACTTAAAATTGGATGAAGATACTTGGGATCGAAACAAGTTGCGATGAAACCGCCGCCGCCGTGGTTGAGCTGTTACCGGGTGATAATGGCTGTAGCTTACTTTCTAATGTAATAGCAAGCTCTGTTGATTTGCATGCCAAATATGGTGGCGTAGTGCCAGAAATCGCCGCTCGCAGCCATATAGAATCAATCATACCCGTCGTGGAAAAAGCATTAGTCAATGCTTCTTCTAGTAATCAGCTAACGAACAAGAAACTGGCGACTGGCGACTGGCGACTGGCGACTCAATCTGATCCGTGGGATCAGATTGACGGGATTACTGTGACTAACGGGGCTGGATTGGGTGGCTCCCTACTCATTGGCGTCATGACCGCCCGAACATTAGCTATTATTAAGAAAAAGCCCTTGTATGCCATTAATCATGTAGAAGGGCATTTGTATGCTAATTTCATTACCAAAGTAGCGCCTTCACTATCTAACATCTACCGACTACCATCGACTACTCCAGTATTTCCGATGTTGGGGCTGATTGTGAGTGGCGGTCATACTCAACTAGTGTTTTTTAAAGATCATTTTGATTATCGCTTGCTGGGGCAAACTCGCGACGATGCCATCGGTGAGGCCTTTGATAAAGTCGCCAAAATGCTTGGCCTGCCCTACCCCGGTGGCCCGTCTGTGGCCGAAGCTGCAAAAAAGGGCGACCCTTTTGCCTATAATTTCCCGAAAGCACGTTCAATAATTACCCAAGCCTCGCATGTGGATGTCGTGCAAGGAAATGGCGAGCAGCGGACTGAGCCGTACACGAAGTACGATGAAGGAGCAGCGCAGCAATTGACACCGCATGGCGCCACAAGCAGCAGCGGTGCTACCAGCTCCGATGGTGGGCAGGCTGTCGCGATGCGAGGTTTGGGCAAATATGATTTCAGTTTTAGTGGCATCAAAACCGCCGTCTTAAGAACCGCGCAGGCAGAAATTGGCGAAGATTACGCCTTTCCTTCGCAAAAACTACCCGGCCGGCTGTCTGATGCTGTAAAAGCTAATATTGCAGCCAGCTTTCAGCGTATTGCCGTTGAAACAATTGTAGATAAAACCGTTTTAGCCTACCAAGAATTCCAGCCCAAAAGCGTGATTATCGGCGGCGGGGTGGCAGCCAACAGAGAGCTTAGGGACCAACTTGCCAAACGCCTGCCGATTGCGATTGAATTTCAAGACAGCAAATTAATGGGCGATAACGGCGCTATGATTGCCGCCCTCGGCTGTTATAAAGCTAAACACAAGCAACCAGAAGCCGACCCATACACATTGGATATCCAGTCAAATCTTTCAATGTGACATCTACCCAGTAGTAAGCCCCGTAGTGAGTTTTTATAAATCTACTACGGGGTCTACTACTGGGAGTATAAATTAGACATTT
>Ga0172374_1002445_pt1 | contig 11796 bp, 10 predicted proteins | sample LakKiv3m_FD_114536 | JGI IMG/M metagenome (GOLD analysis project Ga0172374, IMG submission 114536) | Freshwater microbial communities from Kabuno Bay, South-Kivu, Congo - kab_092012_10.3m | ecosystem: Environmental > Aquatic > Freshwater > Lake | place: Democratic Republic of the Congo... | reverse complement strand
GGTAAGTTCCCCCCTTTTCTAAAGGGGGGGTAGGGGGCATTTGAGTGATGCCGCCATCGGAAAATACTTTTGGCAAACCCTATAATACCAAGTTGCGATCAAACAAGTAATATTGTCATTCTGAGCGTAGCGAAGAATCTCAACAGCGAGATTCTTCACTCCGCTTCACTCCGTTCAGAATGACAGATATATTTTACTTCTATGACAGCAACTTGGTATAAGGGCTCGTTATTTTTTTCCAAGACCCGGAACCCAGAACCTAAACCCCCAAAAAAGGGCAGGGCAGGGGGGTGCCTGCTTCAAGGGCGGCCCCAATCCAGGAGGCGGAGGTCCAGGGAGGTCCGCCCCCGGAAATGCGATATCCTGGTGCCCAGGGCCACGTCCAGGACGCCGTCCAGGGGGTGGTGGGCGGCCATGTCAAAGGCGATGGCGTCCAGGGGAAGGCCGCCGCTCTGGGACAGGGTCACCTTCAGATGCCGCTGGTTTATCACCCGGGAGTTCAGGCACTGCACCCCCAGGCAGACGATGACCGGGGCCGGGTTGCCGGGGCCGAAGGGCCGCAGGGTTTCCAGGTGCCGGTGAAAGGTGCGGTCCAGGTCGGCCAGCTCAATCTGGGCGTCGACTTTGAGGCTGGGCCGGGGCGGCTCCAGACCCACCTGCTCGACGAAGGCCTGCTCCAGGAGATCTTGCAGGGGCGCTACCTGGTCCGCGGCCAACTCGAAGCCCGCCGCGGCCGCATGCCCGCCGTATTTGTGGAGCGCCTGGCGGCAGGCCTGGAGTCCCCGGAACAGGTGAAAGCCTTCGATGGACCGGGCCGATCCCCGGCCGCGGCCGTTTTCCAGGCTCACCAGGGCCACGGGGCGGTAATAAGCGTCGGCCAGCCGGGCGGCGACGATGCCGATCACCCCGGGATGCCAGCCCTCCCTGGCCAGGACCAGCACCGGCCGCCCCGCCAGCTTGCGCCGGCGGATCATCGCCTCGGCCTCCTTCAGGACTGTGCCTTCCAGCTCCTGGCGCTGGCGGTTGAGATTGTGGAGATACCGGGCTTGAACCCTTGCCTGGGCCAGGTCGTCGCTGAGCAGCAGTTCCAGGGCGCAGCGGGCCTGGCCCATCCGGCCGGCGGCATTGAGCCGGGGCGCCAGTTGGAAGACCACGTTCTGATAGGAAATGGGCTTGCCGTCCAACTGGCTGACTTCCTTCAAGGCGATGATGCCGGGGCGGCGGCTCTCCTCCAGGACCTTGAGCCCCTGGCTTACCAGGATGCGGTTTTCTCCCACCAGCGGCACCACGTCAGCAGCGGTGCCCAGGGCCACCAGGTCCAGGTACGATCGGAGGTTGGGCTCCGGGCGCTGCCGGAACCAGCCTTCGGCCCGGAGATCGGCCCGCACCCCGAGGGCCAGGAGCAGGGCCACCCCCACCCCGGCCAACTCGCCAAAGGGGTAGGCGTGGTCCAGGCGCTTGGGATTGACCACCGCCAGGGCGTCGGGCAGTTCCGGGGGAATCTCGTGGTGATCGGTGACGATCACCTCCAGGCCCTGGGCCTGGGCCCAGGCCACCGCGTCGGCGTCACTGATGCCGCAGTCCACCGTGACCACGAGCCGGGTCTTGGGCGCCAGCTCTTTCAGCCCCTCGATCTTGAGGCCGTAACCCTGGGTCAGCCGGTCGGGGATGTAGGGGAGGCAATCAAGGCCCAGCTCCCGCAGGAACTGGTGCAGCACCGCGGTGGCGGTAATGCCGTCGGCGTCGTAGTCGCCGTAGACGGCCACCGGCTCCCCCTGGCGCACCGCCCGGCCGATTCGGGCGGCGGCGGCCTCTAGGTCCGGCAGCGCGAAGGGGGGATTGAGGCGCTCCAGGGAGGGGTCCAGAAAGGCCAGGATGTCGTCTTCGGCGGCCAGCCCCCGGTTCAACAGAATCCGGGCCACCAGCCGGGGCAGGTTGTGGCGGGCCATGACCGCATCCACCAACTCCGGCTGCTCCGGGTATACCTGCCAGGCCTTCTTACGGCGCATGAAACGAACCTCATTAACTTTGATTAATTCTCTGATGGTTCCAATGGCAAGATTAAGTTATACTTTTGATCCTCTTGCAACAGTCTATTTCCACTGAGATTTTGTCAATCTATCCCAGGGAATCTGGTGGCACAGGCTTCCAGCCTGTGCCGATAACAGATGATATCTTATACATATTATTTTGATATCATTGATAAAGATCATATCGGTATACTTTTGGCCATTTATGCTGGCCCAGCCTTTAGTACTCATTTGCGCAGGCTGGAAGCCTGCGCTACCAGCCTAAGATGATTTTTGCAAGTGCCTCTTTTGATTACTTTTAAATGGAGGGTCTAGGTAAACCAGATCGACTGATTGGTCCTTAACATGAAGGCCAAGAACATCAATATTATCACCATAATAAAGGATATTTTCTGCCATACCTTAGCCCCCCAATTATTCAGTCTACGCTTTCCCCCGGCTTCAAGGCAATCACCGTGATGTCTTCGCCTTTGAGGCGCTCGATCAGCTCCGCCGGCGTGCCGGTGAGCACCGGGAAGGTGCCGTAGTGCATGGGGATGACCCAGCGGGGCTTGAGCATCCGGGCCGCCAGGGCCGCCTCGGCTGGGCTCATGACGTAATGGCTGCCGATGGGGAGCATGGCCAACTCCGGATGGTAGAGCTCCCGGATGAGTTCCATGTCCCGGAACGCCGCGGTGTCGCCGGCGTGATAGGCCACAAAACCGTTGGCGAATTCCACCACAAAGCCGGCCGGGTCGCCGGCGGCGATGAGCTCGCCGCCCTCATCCACCGCCGAGGAGTGCACCGCCTGGGTCATGGTGACCTTGCACCCGGCCACATTCAGAGTCCCGCCCTTGTTCATGCCGATGACCTCCGGGGCGCCCTGGTGGGCCAGGATGACGGAAAGCTCGTGGATGGCCACCACCGGGGCGCGGCTCGCCCGGGCCACGGCCACGGTTTCTCCCACGTGGTCGCCGTGGCCGTGGGTCACCAGGATCAGGTCCACCGGCCCGACCTTATCCACCGGCGTGTTGAGCAGGGGGTTCGAAAGCCAGGGGTCGATGAGGATGTTCACCCCGGCGCCGCTCAATTTGAAGGCCGAGTGGCCCAGGAAGGTCACTTGTATGCCCCGGCCGATTTTTGCCTGTGTCACGGCGTCCTCCTGTAGGAAAAGTTCAAGGTTCAAAGTTCAAGGTTGGGTGGTGCCCATCAGGGTCTTTTCTTAAATTATAGGTAGACCGAAGGCCACTGCTTTCGCAGGGTGCGTCTTACGCACCGTTACTTCGGTTGAGCGGCGGCGGGGACGACCGCCCTGCGCCCCAGGTGTTCTGAGGTACCGGCGGGCAATGCCCGTCTACGTTGCGACGCACCATCCCGCCGGCTGAGTGGCGGGCGGGGACGCCCGCCCCACGCGCCGCTTAATCTGCGGTATCGGCGGGCAGTGCCCGCCCTGCATGCTTTTGCTGAACGCTGAAGGCTATTTTGCCTCACTTCACCATCTGCTCCAGGGCGTCCAGGTTTTTTCGCAGGCCCAGGGCGATGAGGGTGTCCCCGGCCAGAATCGGGGTCTCGTGGCTGGGGTTGAAGAGCATCTCGCCACCGTCCCGCTTGATGGCCACCAGGATGAGGTTGAGGTTCTGGCGGATTCCCGAGTCCGCCAGCAGCACCCCCTGGAGGGAAGAGGCGGGGCCCACGACAATCTCCTCCATGGTCCAATCCACCCCCTCCTTCATGGCCAGTTCCATGAAGGTCACTACGGTGGGGCGCATGATGGTCTGGGCCATTTTTTGCCCGCCCATCTCGTAGGGGGATTCCACCTTGTCGGCCCCGGCCCGGAGCAGCTTCTTCTCCGAACCCGGCTCCCCCCCGCGGGCAACGATGAAGAGATCGGGCTTGAGGCTGCGCGCCGTCAGCACGACGTAAACGTTGGCGGCGTCCGAGGAGACCACGGATATCAGCCCCTTGGCCCGTTCGATGCCCGCCTCCAGCAGGACCTCTTCCCGGGTGGCGTCGCCGTTGATGAAGTAATATCCCGAGGCCTCCAGGCGGTCCTGCATGGCCGGGTCATTTTCGACCACCACCAGGGACAGGCCCCGGTCCTTGAGCTGCCGGGCGATAATTTCGCCGATGCGGCCGAAGCCGCAAAGGATGTAATGATGTTTCAGCCGCTTGATGTGCTTGATCAATTTTCGCCTTCCCAAGACCGCATGGAGCTCCCCTTCGATCACTACCCGGGCCAAAGAGCCCACGATATAGAGCATGACCCCCATGCCGGTGAGGATCAGCACCATGTTGTAGATGCGCCCGGCCTGGTCCAGCGGGTGGGTCTCGCCGTAGCCCACGGTGGTGAGGGTGGTCACCGTCATGTAGAGGGCGTCGAAGAAGCTCCAGTCTTCCAGCCAGACGAAGCCGAGGCTGCCGATGAGCAACAGGGCCAGCAGGGAGGCGGCCCACTGGGCGATTTTACCAAAGGTTATCATGCGTCCGGAGGGCCGGCAAGTTCTGGCCTAATAAGGCCAAATGGTCTGCAATCCTTTTGCTTAATTATCGTCGAGGTGCCATTTATGCAATGAGTCGTTTTATTCAACTCTCTTCCAATTTGTTCAAGCCTTAACCGAGAATCTCTTAAGACAACATGCCTGGTGTTGCGACGCCCCGCCCCGGCCGCTTTTTCCGGCGGGAAAGGCTTAAATGGTTTGGCAGAGGCCGGCAGTTTATGGTAATCAGATGACCATGCGGATGCGAAAGTTCTCCTCCTGGAGCCTGATCGCGCTCCTGTGTCTGGCGGGCCAGGCTGGTTGCGCCCCCCGGCTGGCGCCGGCCACCCCGGCGGGGATAGCGCTCGGACCCGGACGCTATCTCACGGCTTATTACCGCGCCCCGGACTTTACCCCGGCCCGGGCGGCGTACGTCCTGAAGCCCTTCACGGTGGAAACCACCCAGGGCGTGGCCCAGGACACCTTCCAGGCCCTGTTCATGGAAGAGTTGACCCAGGCCTGGCGGGCCAACGGCCTCAAGCTCTCTGAGGCGGGCGACGCCGTCGTCGACGGCGTGGTGCAATTTGTGCAGGTCCGGGGCGCGGCCTTCCGGTTTATCCGGGGCAGGATCGACGCCGACCTGGTGGTGTCCGGGGCCATCACCCGGGGGGGCGAGGTCCTGTTTGCCTGCCAGGACCGGATCACTCTGAGTTCACCGGTCAATCCCGGCCCGCCGGCCCCCAAGGAAGATGAACTGTTGTTACGCCAGGCGGCCCGGACCTTTGCCAACCACCTGCTCAATGAGATGCTGCTTTACTGGCCGCCCGCCGAAGGCAAATAAATTTCCCCAAAGACCCGCACGATGAGGCGGGGCCGCTCCTTGGAGTTGGTGAACAGCTCGATCACCCCGGCAAAGGGGCCCGACACCTGGCCCTTGGGGCGCACTTCCAGGACAAACTCCTTATCCGGGACTACCGGCTTCAGGCTCAACTCGATTTTGTCCGGGATGTTGGTGCGGTATTGCGCAATCTGAAAGGGTCCGGCCAGATGCGAGATAAAGCGCACCTGGCCCAGGATATTTTCACCCGGAGCGCCGCGCAGCCGCACGATGTGGCTGGGCTGAATCTCGATGAAGGGTGTGGCCACCCCGGTCATGACCAGCACCAGCCGCCGCTGGCCCGGGTCATTGAGCTGGACCTTGGTTTCCTTCTTGAACTGGTGGATCACCGAAAAGGGTTTGATGGTCAGGGTGATGGCCCCCTGCCCGCCGGGGGGGATGCTTTTATCGTATTTGGGCACGGTGCAGGCGCAATCCGGGTCCACATCCTCGATCTGTAAGGGCGCCGTCCCGGTGTTCTGGATCACGAACGTGTGAGTCAGGGGCTGGTCTTCGGTGACTTTGCCAAAATCGAAGGCGGTCACCGGGATGGTGGCGTGGGGCGCGGCCGCAGCCGACGGGATGGGCAGAACGCCCCAGGCGATCACCCCGGCCCACAGGAGCAACAGGGCACCGAGGTATCGGCAGGACCGCGGCTGCCGGGTGGTTGTGTAGTTGTGGGTGTTAATCACGTGAATTGAACACTCCCTCAGGGCTGAATTGGGCCTGCTTCCGGTTGGCGGGGCCTGGGGTTGATGGGGAAATGGGTTTTGGACCGCTTGGCCAGCCGGAAACCGAGCCGGGAAGAATCTTGCCTGCTATCTTACCATAATCAATTGTCAATGTTGGCGAAAAGATTTATGATGAACTTGGCAGCTTTGGGCTATCCTTATGGATTTCAATGACTTCTTCAATTCAGGAGGTTTATCCGATGCAGGTTAAGGCTTATCTGGCCGGAATGGCTGCTGGCGCGTTGCTTTTGCTTGTCGTGGGAAGCGGCTGTGTCCCGTCTTCGGGGTACAAGAATCCGGATGTCGAAGCCAACACCCAGCGCACCAGGGGAACCGTGGACGAATTGTCCCCGGTGGCGCCCTTGGGAGGCAAAAACGTGCGCAAAGTGGGCAATCAGTGGACCTGTGAACAAAATGGCCGGATGATGATTTATGATGACGCCGCCTCGTGCTGGCAACCAAAGGGAAAGTAGCGCATGACCGCTACGAAAAACTTTTCATAATAGTTGCTCATGTGCCTTTGGCTCACCCGCAAATGATGAAAATACGGGTAGGGCGGGCATTGCCCGCCGGTTCCGGTCATCCCATGGTGCGTGAGACGCACCCTTGCTACTTTAGTCCGCACAGGCGAGACGCCTGTGCCACCAAGAACTTTTCAAGGCAGTTGCTCATGGGCCTGCGGCACACCCGTAAAGCATGAAAAGATTCAGTGGGGCGGGCGTCCCCGCCCGCCCGGCGGTCCGCACAGGCTGGAAGCCTGTACTACCAGAAAAACTTTTCGAAGCAGGAGGTTGAAGCCTTGCACGCCAGGACATACCTTGCCGGGATGGCTGGGCTCATGGCGCTGTGGCTCATGGGGGCAACTGTCTTTGGCGCCCCACCCATAGAGCAACCCCCGAAGACCCCCTATATGCAGAGCACCGTGGGAACGCCGGACGAGTTATCCCCCATTGCGCCGGCGGAGGCCAAAAAGGTGCGCAAGGTCGGTAATCGGTGGACCTGCGAAATTAATGGCCAGCCCATGGTTTATAATGAAGCCACCTCCCGTTGGGAACCGACGCAGAAGTAGCCTCGGCCTGGGGGAGCTGGCGGGAATTTAGCTACACACATTGGGCGCACCGGATGGTGCAGTTTGCGTCATCCTGGGCATAAGGGGAATTGCGGGGATTTGAGGCTCTGAAAAAATCACCCCAGACCCCCATTGATCAAGAAGAGATAGACCTGGCGCCGCAATCAGGTGGCCGCAGTCGTGAGGTCGGTTGAGCGCCCGCCGTCCTCGCTGCCTGAGCGCTATTCGGTAGTAGGGCTTGAGTCCCAAGGAGACCACCAGCTATGCCCTTGAGTAAAATCCACCGGCAGACCCGGGAAACGGAAGTTGATCTGGAACTGGAACTGGACGGCCGCGGCCGCGCCGCCATGGACACCGGCATCCCGTTTCTCGACCACATGCTCCACCTGTTCACGGCCCACGGCTATTTTGACCTGAGCGTCAAGGCCAAGGGCGACCTGGAGGTGGATCAGCACCACACCGTGGAAGACATCGGCATCTGCCTGGGGCAGGCCTTCCGGGAAGCGCTGGCCCAGCGGCCGGGGGTGCGCCGCTTCGGCTCGGCCCGGGTGCCCATGGACGAAGCCCTGGCCCAGGTGACGGTGGACCTGAGCAACCGGCCTTTTCTCCACCTGGAGGTGGACCTGCCGCCCGGCGGCGCCGGGCTGGACCCGCAATTGCTCAAGGAGTTCTGGCGCGCCGTCAGCATCCATGGCGGCATGACGCTCCACATCAGCGTGCCCTACGGTGAGAACACCCATCACATCCTGGAGGCGGTCTTCAAGGCCGCCGGCCGGGCCCTGGACGCCGCTACCCAGCCGGAACCCCGGGCCCGGGGCGTGCCGTCCACCAAGGGAGTGCTTTAAGACGGGTTCCGGGTTTTGGGTGTCAGGTTCCGGGAAGCATAAAGCCAATAACTGCAGGCCCTGCCAGGAAAACCGGGACTTGCCCGGCTGACCGAAGCCTCCTGATTACCGGCCCCCAGAAATTTATTTCCAAAAATTTCCCTTCCCCCTTGTCTTTTTCACCTGGGTGATTATTATATAGTTGCTGACAGGTTCAGTCTGAGCACCTGGAAAACAGGTTACGGGGACACGGCCAGCCGGCCGTACCCGGACGAGGGCAGGGTCGCCCTTCAGATTGGGCTTTACGGCTACCTGTCTAGGCGCTGAGCTAAAGCCGGTCGCGGACCCGGGATTTTCAAACGCCGGCTGGGCGCTGATTGCCGGAAGCGGCGATAGATGCCCGCTTTGCCGCCGATACAGCGAAGAAGGCCACGGAACGTTCCGGACGCGGGTTCGGCGACTTCCAGAAGAGAAGATCGAAAAAGGTTCCGTGACCTTGAGAAGCCGGGGAAATCCAGAGTTTTCCCCCTCCTGGCAAGGAGGCATCTCTGGGTCCCCGGCTTCTTTTCGTTTTAGCCCGGTCCGGCCTTGTCTGAGGCGGTGCGGCGCCCCTACCGCCGGAACTGGCAGCCGCAGGCGCGTACCCTCCACCTACCTACGCCCCTTGGCATGAGGATGGCGGCGGCAACGACAGATTGTCCGTATACACTTTTGCGGCCCAAGTATGCTACAATGGCTTCCCATGAACCGGCGGGAATTCCTTAAGCAAATGGGGCTGGGCCTGGCTGCGGGTTGGGCCGGGGGCTGGCTGATGTGGCCGCTTACGGCCCGGGCGGCGGTACCGGAGATGCGCCTGGCGCTTTTGGCCGACGCCCATCTCAAGGACGGCGATGACCGGCGCCCCGAGGCCCTGGCCCTGGCCCGGGCGGTGGCCGAGATCGGCAAACTCTCGCCCGCGCCGGAGCTGGCGCTCTTCGCCGGTGACCTGGCCCATCGGGGCCGGCCCGACGCCCTGGATTTGGGCCGCGAAATCCTTGCCGGCCTGTCGGCGCCCATCTGGGCGGTGCGGGGGGAAGGGGATCACGGCCCCAGGGGAAATTCCGCCTGGGTCCGGCGCTGGGGGACGCCCTGGTTCTCCCGGCCATTGCCGGGCTTCCACCTGATCGGGTTAGACACCTCTCTCGCCCCCGCCGTCGGCGGACCGGTCTTTGAGATCGGTCCGGTCCAGCGCCGGTGGCTGGCCCGGGAGTTAGCCCGGCTCTCCCCCGCCACCCCCCTGGTCATCTTGTCCCACGCTCCCCTGGCCCGCCTCTTCCACCCCTGGCAGCAATGGACCGGCGACGCCCCGGAAGTGGCCCGGCTGCTGGCGCAATTCACCCAGGTGCTGTGCATTCACGGGCACGTGCATAGCTCAGGGGTCAGGGATCAGGGGTCAGGGGCTGGGAATTTGGGGACTAATCCAATGGATTGCGGCCGAACCGCCCATCTTTCATTACTATCCCAAAACCTGGAATCCAAAACCCAGAACCATCTCTCCCTGCCGGCCACTGCCTGGCCCCGGCCCTTGGCGGTACAGGGGACGCCGGCGACGCCGCGCCCCGGTGTGGGGCCTGGGGGCTGCGGCTGGGCCTTGGCCACCCTGGGCCCCACCCGGGGTCACGTGAGCTCCTATCTCTGGCATGCCTGAGGCCAACGATCATTTCTTTGCAGACTCAACGAAAGATGAAAAAAGGCTGGTGGTGGTGGGGCGGCCGTCCCTGGCCGCCTGTCGCTGGCGGGCACGGAGGCCCGCCCCACCAAACTATTTTTATATATACTCGTTGCCAAAAGTTTTTACCGCCCCCCCTCACCCTAGCCCTCTCCCCCCGTTGGGAGGAGAGGGGATAAGAGGAAAGAACTTTTGGCAAACGCTATAACCGGGAAAGTTTTACGCCGTGGGCACCCTCCAGCTCCCGAGGCAGCATTTCTGCTACCCGCTGGCTGCCGGTTTTCGGCGGAAAAATTCACTCCACGGCAACGTCTTGGAATTCCGGTTCGGGCTCGGGCGCCCCGGTCTCCCGATAGGCCAATACCTGTTCGACTTTGGCCTCCAGGCGGGCGATGAGAGGGGGCAAGGTGGCCTCGTCAACGGCCGAGATGGCCACCCCGTGATGCAGGCGGCAGTGCAGGGTCGCCAGGCTGGGGTCCACCAGGTCCTTTTTGTTGAAGACCATCAGCACCGGCTTGTCCTGGAGGGCCAGGGACGCCAGGATGTCGTGCACCGCGGCCATCTGCTCCAGGAAGCGGGGATTGCTCAGATCAACCACGTGGATGAGAAGGTCGGCGTCCTCCAGTTCTTCCAGGGTGGCCTTGAAGGCCTCCAGGAGATTTTTGGGCAGGTTTTTGATGAACCCCACGGTGTCGGTGATGATTACCTCCCGTTCCTTGGGGAAGCGGAGGCGGCGGCTGGTGGGGTCGAGGGTGGCGAAGAGGCGGTCTTCGGCCAGGACCGCGGCGTGGGTCAGGGCATTGAACAGGGTGGATTTTCCGGCGTTGGTGTAGCCGATAATGGAGAGGATGGGAAGGTTTTGCCGCCGGCGGGGCTGACGCCGTTCCCGCCGTTCATCCCGGATGCGGGACAGATCTTGCTGCAGGCGGTGCAGGCGTTCCCGCAGGCGGCGGCGGTCCATCTCCAGCTTGGACTCGCCGGGGCCCCGGCCGCCGATGCCGCCCATGAGCCGGGACAGGGCGTCGCCTTTGCCCACCAGCCGGGGCAGCAGGTATTTCACCTGGGCCATCTCCACCTGCAGCTTGCCTTCCCGGCTCCGGGCCCGCTGGGCAAAGAGGTCCAGGATGAGCTGGGTGCGGTCGATGACCTTGAGTTCGGAAAAATTGGTTATGGAGCGCACCTGGGACGGGCTGAGCTCGGCGTCGAACACCAGCATGTTCACGCCCTGCTGCAGGGCCTGGATGACCAGTTCCGAGAGCTTGCCCTTGCCCATGAGAAAGCGGGAATCGAAGCGGGGCCGCCGCTGCAGGATGGTGGCCGCCACATTAAGGCCGGCGGAGCGGGCCAGTTCCGTAAGCTCCGCCAGGGAATCCTCGGCCGCGATGCGGCTGTGACCGGTGACGCCGATCAAGATGGCCCGTTCCCGGGTTTTGCCGGCCCCGGCGGGGGCCAGGCGGGAGAATTCCGCTTCCAGGGAGGCCACCAGGGCCTCGAAATCCACCTCCAAGGCGCCCACCTGCCGGGCCTTGATGACGGCCCAACTCTGCCCGTCCACCGGCTGGGGCAGGAGGTGGGCGATTTCGATGGCGCCGGGCTGGCCGCCGGCCACGCTGAGTGCGGCCACCGCATCCAGGCGCAGCAGGGCCAGGTCCATGAGATCATCCTGGCTCAGGGGGCCGGGGTCCAGGTGGGTGTGAATCAGGCGCAGGCCCTTGAGGCGGCCCTTGACGCCCCGCATCCGGGGCAGGGCGGGGAGGAGGAGGCCCTTGGCGTCCCCCACGATGACATAGGCCACCGCGCCCTGGCGGTCCAGGAGCACCCCGATTTGCCGGTGCACCTCCTGGGAAATCTCCGCCAGTTGCCGGGCCAACTCCGGGCTGACCACCTGGGCCGGCGCGGTTTTCCGACGGTACAACCGCTCCAGGGCCCGGTATTGCTGGGTCTTTAAGCCGGTGAGATTGCCTAGCGGACGATGAATTGGATCTTCCTCGCTCTATCCCGGTTTAGCAGGCGGCGAAAGGCCCTGAAAAACTGGATTTGGTCCGATAGCGAAAAATTACTTTGAATTATCAAGCTCTTATTCCCATTATACTAGGTTCTC
>Ga0172374_1002442_pt1 | contig 11806 bp, 21 predicted proteins | sample LakKiv3m_FD_114536 | JGI IMG/M metagenome (GOLD analysis project Ga0172374, IMG submission 114536) | Freshwater microbial communities from Kabuno Bay, South-Kivu, Congo - kab_092012_10.3m | ecosystem: Environmental > Aquatic > Freshwater > Lake | place: Democratic Republic of the Congo... | reverse complement strand
TTGAGCATTTCCTGCTCGCTCTTCATGGCAAGCTGGCCGACGGTGGTGATGTTGGCGTTGTTGAGGCAGTTGGCGGCGCGGACGCTCAGTTCGATTTCGTTGACGCTCATGTTGAGGGTCTTCTTGAGCTTGGACTGCTCCTCGCTCATCTGGGTGATGCCCGCCTCGAACTCGATGACGAGGTTCTTGTTGTAGTCGCAGAAAGCCTGGATGTGATGGGCAAGGATGTTGCTGGACTGCACCAGCGCGTCTTCGGGCGTGATGCGGCCATCGGTCCAGACTTCGAGGATAAGCTTGTCGTAGTCGGTCCGCTGGCCGACGCGAGTGTCCTCAACGGTGTAGCGAACGCGGCGAACCGGCGAGAACAACGAGTCAATCGCGATGACGCCGATCGGTTGGTCGGGTTTCTTGTTGGCTTCGCTGGGACAAAAACCGCGGCCGACTTTGATTTCAAGCTCCATCTCGAACTTCATTTTCTTGTCGAGCGTGCAGATGTGCTGGCCGGGGTTCAGGACCTCGACGACTTGATCGCTCTTGATGTCGCCGGCAGTGACGCCGCCTTCCTTGTTGACGGAGATGAAGACGACGTGCGGCTCGCGGCTGTGCGATGCGAGCAACACTTTCTTCAGGTTCAATACGATGTCGGTGACATCCTCGACGACGCCGGGAATGGCCGTGAACTCGTGTGGCGCGCCCTCGATCTTGATCGAACTGATGGCGGCGCCTTCGAGCGAGCTGAGCAACACGCGGCGCATCGAGTTGCCGATGGTGTGGCCGTAGCCGGCTTCAAATGGCTCGGCGATGAACTTCGCATAGGTCGGCGTCGCGCTGCTGTCATCGCGCACGACGCGCTTGGGCATTTCGAAACGTCCCAGACGGACTGGCATGGCACTTCCTCCATGGAGTTGGGTTCCCCGCGTTCCAGGGACGCGGACCAACAACTCCGGTTGAGTTTCTGTTACCTGGAATAAAATTCGACGATCAACTGCTCGTTCACGATCGGCTGGATGTCGTCGCGCGTCGGTATCCGCGCGATCTGGGCGCGGAACGCCTCGCGGTTGAACGCGATCCAGTCCGGCACAGGCCGCACCTGCGCGGATTCCAAGCTCTTCGTCACAAGCTGGCGGCTCACCGCGGTGTCGCGCACGTCAATCACGTCGCCCGTCTTCACATTGAACGACGGGCTGCTGACTTTGCGTCCATTGACCTTGACGTGGCCGTGGGTAACGAGCTGACGCGCGAACGGACGCGTCGTGGCAAACCCGATACGAAAGACCACATTGTCCAGACGGGTTTCGAGCAACTGCAAGAGGGTTTCGCCGGTGACGCCGCGTTTCTTGCGGGCGGCCTCGAACATGCGGCGGAACTGGCGCTCCAGAAGCCCGTACTGGTAGCGCAGCTTCTGTTTCTCGGCGAGGCCGACGCCGTAATCGCTCATCTTGCGGCGCGCCTTCTTCGGGCCGTGGACGCCCGGCGGGAACATCCGGTGCTCGCGCATCTTTGCGGCAAAGACCGGCTGCCCGAAACGGCGGTTCATGCGAACTCGTGGACCTTTGTAACGTGCCATGTGAGATTCTCCAGACTAGACGCGACGGCGTTTCGGCGGCCGGCAGCCGTTGTGCGGCACCGGCGTGACGTCTTTGATGATGGTGATTTCCAACCCGATGGCCTGCAAGGCGCGGATGGCCGCTTCGCGGCCGGAGCCGGGGCCTTTGACCCAGACTTCGATTTCCTTCAGGCCGTGAGCCATGCCCTGACGGGCGGCGTCCTGCGCGACCAACTGCGCCGCGTATGCCGTGCTCTTGCGCGAGCCTTTGAAGCCGACGCGCCCGGCGGCCGACCAGCCAATCACGCGCCCCTTGGCGTCGGTGATTGAAACGATGGTGTTGTTGAACGTCGCGAACACGTGGGCAATGCCCTGCACCACGTTCTTGCTGTGCTTGGCCTTGACGACTTTCTTCGCGGCCTCGCCTTCACCAAGGACATCGGCGGCCGTCTGCGGCGCCGGCGCCGCCGGCGCTGCCGGAACAGTTACGGAACCTGCGTCAGCCTTCGGCTCGGCTTTTGGTTCAGCCTTGGCTGGCTTCTCCGTCTTTTCTGCCGAAACCGTCTTGGCTTTCGATTCAGCCTTGGCGGGCTTCTCCGGCTTTTCTGCCGGAGCCGACTTGGCTTTTTGCTCTTCGGGTTTGGTTGCCTCTTTAGCCATTATGCTTCCTTACGGTTAAACTTTCGCTACCTTCACGTCCTTGCTGCGCTGGACGCCGACAGTCTTGCGCGGGCCTTTGCGTGTGCGCGCATTGGTCGAGGTGCGCTGTCCGCGGACGGGCAAGCCCTTCTTGTGACGCGTGCCTTGGTAGCAGTTGATGCTCATCTTGCGCTTGATATTGGCTTGAATCTCGCGGCGCAGGTCGCCTTCGATCTTGTAGCCTTGCAAAACGGTCGTCAGGTGCGTGAGCTGTTCGTCGTTGAGGTCCTTGCAGCGGACGTTCGGGTCCACTTGGGCCTTCTCACACACCTGCAATGCCGCGGTCGGCCCGATGCCGTAAATATACCGCAGCGAGATGCCGACTTTTTTCTGGTCTGGAATTTCTACACCGATGAGACGTGCCATGAATACACCTCTAGCCTTGACGCTGTTTGTGGCGCGGGTTGTTGCAAATGATGCGCACCACGCCTTTTCGCCGCACGACCTTGCAGCGTTCACACAACCGTTTGACTGATGGTTTTACTTTCATTTCTAAATTTTCATTTCTGGCGGAACGTAATCCGCCCCTTGCTCAAATCGTACGGCGATATCTCCACCGTCACCTTGTCACCGGGCAGCAGGCGGATGAAGTTCAGCCGCATCTTGCCCGATATGTGCGCCAGAACCCGATGTCCGTTGGGCAATTCCACCCGGAACATCGTGTTCGGCAGCAGTTCCACTACCGTGCCTTCTATCTTGATTGCATCTTCTTTTGCCACGTCAACCCGTCCTCTGGCGGGTCAAAATCTCTGCGTCTCCTTCGGTGACCAGCACCGTGTGCTCGTAATGCGCGCTCGGCGCACCGTCGGCGGTCACCACCGTCCAGCCATCACTGAGCACCTGCACCCCGTACGCACCGGCGTTGATCATCGGCTCAATCGCCAACGTCATCCCCGGCTTCAGCTTCGGGCCTGCCCCGGCCCTGCCGAAGTTCGGAATCTGCGGCTCCTCGTGCATCCTCCGCCCGACGCCGTGCCCGACAAACTCGTGCACCGGACTGAACCCGTGCGACTCGACCATCGCTTGGATCGCGTGGGAGATGTCCCCCACCCGCTTGCCGGGGCGCGCCTGCGCGATACCCGCGTACAACGATTGTTCCGTCACGCGAAGCAGTTCCGCCGTGCGCGGTTTTATCACGCCAACCGGCACTGTCGTCGCATTGTCGCCGACGAATCCGTCAACGATGATGCCGACGTCCAAGCTCACGATGTCGCCGTACTGGATTTTCCGGTTGCCCGGAATCCCGTGCACGACCTCGTCGTTGAGCGACACGCAAACTTGTCCCGGATACCCTCGGTACCCCAGAAACGGGCTTTTGCCGCCGTGCTGGCGTATGAACTCCCCGGCGGCGTCGTTCAACTCGGCCGTCGTCCGTCCCGGCTCGGCCAGCGCCGCCACGGCGCGGAGCACCTCCTCCGCCGCCGCGCACGCCCGACGCATCCGCTCAATTTCGCCTGGCGACTTGATCGGAATCATCCGCCACGCTTTCTATCAAACAACTTCAGCGCCTCTAGCGCCGGCCGCGCAATTTGCCCTTGCGCAGGAATCCGTCGTAGTGACGCATGATGAGGTGCGACTCGACCTGCCGCATCGTGTCCAGCATCACGCCCACCGTAATCAACAAACTCGTTCCACCAAAGAAACTCGCCGTGATATACGGCAACTGCAGGTGCCGATTCAAGATATACGGGATCACCGCCAACACCGTCAGAAAGATCGCGCCGGCGAGCGTGATCCGGGTCATCACGTGGTCGAGGTGCTCCGCCGTCGGACGCCCCGGACGAATGCCCGGCACGTAGCCGCCGTATTTCTTCAGGTCATCGGCGATCTGGAGCGGGTTGAACTGCGTCGCCACCCAGAAGTACGAGAAGAACAGAATCATCAACCCGTACACGGTCAGATACGCCAGTTCGCCTTCTGTCAACGACCGCGCCATCTTCTGGAACGTCGGCGCCTGCAACATCGAAAACACCTTCTGCGGGAACAACAAAATCGCCTGCGCGAAGATGATCGGCATCACGCCGGAGTAGTTGATCCGCAGCGGCATGAACGTCTGGCCGCCGCCGAGCATCTTGCGACCGACCATTCGCTGCGCGTATTGCACCGGAATCTTTCGCTGCGCCTGCGTGACCGCAATGACCGCCGCAATGACGGCCAGCGCCATCACAACCAGCAATCCCACCTCCATCAACCGCAACACAAAATCGCCTTCCGCCGAGAACAGCGTCCGCCACGCAAACAGCACCGCCTGCGGCAGACGATCCACAATACCGATGGTGATAATGATCGAGGCTCCGTTGCCGATGCCGCGCTCGGTGATCTGCTCGCCCATCCACATCAACAGCATTGAGCCGCTGGTGATCGTAATCACCGTCATGATGCGGAACGTCAGTCCTGGCGTCATTACTAGTTGTCCTGTGAAGCCCTGTACCAGTTGCTGCGGATTCTCAAACGCCCACGCCAGCGCATAACCCTGAATCAAACAGATCAAAATCGTCATGTACCGGCCGTACTGGATGATCTTCGCGCGGCCGCTTTCGCCTTCCTGGCGGAGTCGTTCCAGCGTCGGAATCACCGCCGTCAACAACTGCATGATGATCGAAGCGCTGATGTATGGCATGATGCCGAGCGCGAACACGGCGCAATTCGTCAGGCCGCCGCCGGTCAACATGCTGGCCAAGCCGAGGAAACTGCCGCCCACTTGACGTTGCACATCGTCAATGTATTTCACCAACGGCGCCGGATTGACGCCCGGGCACGGGATGTTCGCGCCAAGCCGCGCCAATGCCACGATGCCGAGCGTAAACAGTATGCGCTTGCGAAGCTCCGGGATTTTCCAGCAGTTGAGGAAGGCGGAGAACATGGTCGTCTGTTACTTCGTCTCCGTCTTGTGGTGGATCACCGGCAATGGCAACTCTTCACACGCGCCGCCGGCCTTCGCAATCTTCTCCTTGGCGCTGCCGCTGAACGCTTGCGCCTTCACCGTCAACTTTTTCGTGAGGTTGCCATCGCCGAGGATCTTCACGCCGGCAAATTTGCGGATTACGAGGCCGCGCTCGGCCAACGTCTCAGGCGTCACCGTCGCGCCGTTTTCAAACAGCGCTTCAAGGTCGCCAACGTTGACGGTCGCGTAATCGGTTGTAAAACGTTTGTTGTTGAAGCCGCGTTTCGGGATACGGCGCAACATCGGCATCTGGCCGCCTTCGAATCCGAGACGGATCGAGCCGCCCGCGCGGGCGGTCTGGCCTTTGCCGCCGCGACCAGAGGTCTTGCCGTGGCCGGAACTTTCACCGAAGCCGACGCGTTTCTTCCGGTGCTTGGCGCCGGGGCGCGGAGTCAAATTGTTCAGTCGCATTGTCATGTCAGCTCGCTCCTGTCGCGGCGGGGCTGGAAATGCCGCGGACTCGGTAAATCTCCTCGCGCGGTCGCAGCTTGAGCAGCGCGGCCATCGTGGCCTTGACGACGTTGACGGCGTTGCTGGAACCGAGCGACTTGGTCAGCACATCGCGCACGCCGGCCGCTTCGAGCACGGCGCGAACGCTGCCGCCGGCGATGATGCCGGTGCCGGGCGACGCGGGCCGCAACAGCACGCGGCCGCCGCCGAACTCGCCGATGATTTCGTGCGGGATGGTGGTGCCCTTCACGCAGACGGGGATCATGGCCTTGCGGGCCCGTTCGGTCCCCTTGCGGATGGCGTCCGCCACTTCGTTGGCTTTGCCAAAACCCCAACCAACTTTGCCGCGCCGGTCACCGGCGACGACGAGCGCGCTAAAATGGAACCGGCGCCCGCCCTTGACGACCTTGGCGCTGCGGTTGACGAAGACGACTTTCTCGATGAACTCGCTTTCCGGTTTCCCGGCGAATTCGAGTTCCTCGGCGGCCACTGTTGCGGTCGGAGCGGTTTCCTTGTCCGGCCCGGCGGGCTTGGCGATTCTGGGTTTGCGTTCGGCTGGCATGGGGTATCCTTAAAATTTCAAACCGGCTTCGCGCGCGGCGTCGGCCAACGCTTTCACGCGCCCGTGGAACTGGAAGCCGCCGCGGTCGAAGACAACTTCCGTGATGTTGTTGGCCTTGGCCTTTTCGGCCGCGAGTGCGCCGAGTTTCTTCGCGCCGGCCACGTTGGCCTTCGCGCCTTTGACATCGGCGAGCAACGTGCTGGCGCTGGCGAGCGTGCATCCCGCCACGTCGTCAATGAACTGCACGTAAATATGTTGGCCGGTCAGGCAGACGCTCATGCGCGGTCGCGCGGCGGTGCCGTGCACTTTCTGGCGGAGCCGACGATGGCGGCGTCCGCGCGCTTCGGTTCGTGTTTTCGGAATCATAGGTAACTCAATGTTTATCCAGCGCCGGTGCCGGTCACGGTCTTGCCGGCTTTGCGGCGGACTTGTTCGCCGAGGTAGCGGACGCCCTTGCCCTTGTACGGCTCCGGCTTGTAGTAGCGCCGCAGGCGCGCGGCGGTTTCGCCGACGATCTGCTTGTCGCAGCCTTCGACGGTGATCAGCGGTTTCTTGTCAGCCGTGTCAACGACGGTAATCTTGATGGTCTTCGGAATCTCGAAGACGACAGGATGCGAGAAGCCGAGCAGCAGTTCGAGGTTCGCGCCCTTGACGGCAGCGCGGAAGCCGATGCCTTCGACGAGGAGCTGCTTCGAGTAGCCTTCGTTGACGCCCTTGACCATGTTGGCGATGAGCGCGCGGCTCAAACCCCAGCGGGACTTGCCCATGCGGTCCATCTGCGCGGTGCTGGTCACGACTTTGCCGTCCTTGACTTCGACCGTGATCGGGAACGGCGCGGTCCATTCCAATTTGCCCTTCGGGCCTTCGATGTGAATGGTCTGGCCTTTGACCTCGACCTTCGTCTTGGCTGGAATCACAACGGGTTGTTTGCCGATTCTCGACATAAATCACCAGACGTACGCCAACACTTCGCCGCCGATGTTGGCTTTCTTCGCTTCGTGGCCGGTCATCACGCCGCGGGAAGTCGTGAGGATGGAAATGCCCATGCCGCCGAGCACGCGCGGCAGGTCCTTGGCGTTGACGTAGCGCCGCAGCCCCGGTCGGCTGACGCGGCGGATGCCGACGATCGCGCGTTCCTTGCCGACGATTTTCAACTGGAGTTTCAACACCTGTTTGCCGTCTTCCTTTTTTTCAGCGTAGAAGTCGGCGATGTAACCGTTCTGTTTCAACACGCGCGACATCTCGGCTTTTAGGCGCGAGAAGGAAAGCTCAACGTCGGGCCTGCCGGCGCGGTTGGCGTTGCGGATGCGGGTCAGGAAGTCAGCGATGGGATCAGTCATGCTCATGGTACGCGCCTCACCAACTCGATTTCACCACGCCGGGGATCTTTCCCTGGCTGGCCAGTTCGCGGAAACAGATGCGGCAAATCTTGAAACGACGGATGTACGCGTGCCGCCGGCCGCAGTTCTGACAACGGTTGTACTGCCGCGCCTTGAACTTCACGGGCCTCCGCTGTTTCACTTCCCAAGTTACTTTCGCCATACGTTCGTCCTCTAGCTGCTGAACGGCATCCCGAGCAGCTTCAGCAATTCCTTTGCTTCGGCGTCGGTGTTGGCCGTCGTCACAATCGTGATGTCCATCCCCAAGTTGTGTTTGATCTTGTCCAGCTCGACCTCGGGGAAAATCGTCTGGTCTTTCACGCCAAGCGTGTAGCTACCGCGTCCGTCGAACCCGCGCGGATTCACGCCGCGAAAGTCGCGGATGCGTGGCAACGCCGCGTTCAAAAAGCGTTCGAGGAACTCGTACATCCGCGCGCCACGCAACGTCACCTTGCAGCCGACCGGCATTCCTCTGCGGACCTTGAAGTTCGCGATGCTCGTGCGCGCCTTGGTCACCAGCGCCTTCTGCCCGGTGATCGTCTCCAGTTCCTTCTGGGCTTCGACCATGACGTCTTTCATGTTTTCAAAACGGGTGCTGACGCCCATGTTGACAACAACCTTCTCCAACTTGGGCACCTGCATCTTATTGGTGTAGCGACCGCCCTTCAGCAGCTCGCTTATCACGCTGTTCTTGTAATGATCGTAAAGTTGCGGCATGGCTTGTTACGCTTGCGGTTGAGCGGCGGGCGCGACGCCGCGCTTCTTGTGGCGCGCCTCAAAATCCGTTTGCAACATCACCTTCGACACCGAAATCGGCGCCTCGCGGGTGACGATGCCGCCCTTGGGTTTCTCCTGGCTCTTGCGGAGCGCCTTGTGGACGATGTTGATTCCCTCGACGAGCACGCGGCCCTTCTGCGGATACGACGCCAACACCTTCCCCACCTTGCCCTTCTCCTCGCCGGAGAGGACGACCACCATGTCATTCTTCTTGACGTGCAACGCACCCATGATTACAGCACCTCCGGCGCGAGTGAAATGATCTTCGTGAAATTCTTGTCGCGCAACTCGCGCGCCACGGGACCGAAAATGCGCGTCCCCTTCGGGTTGAGCTGCTCGTCAATGATGACCACCGCGTTGCTGTCGAACCGCAACAGCGAGCCATCCGGCCGGCGCAACGGTGACTTCGTCCGCACCACGACGCAGGTGACGACTTCGCCCTTCTTCACCGTGCCATCCGGCGCGGCTTCCTTGATGTGTGCCTTGATGATGTCGCCGACGCGGGCATACCGCTTCTGGTGTCCCAACGCGCCGATCGCCCAGGCGACACGCGCTCCGGTATTGTCGGCCACGTCCAGATGTGTTCGGATTTGAATCATACATCCACCTTCTCGACATGCTCGGCCTTCACAACAACCTCGGACAGCGTCCATCGCTTCAGGCGGCTCAACGGACGCGACGCGATGATGCGGACCGTGTCGCCGAGACCCGCCTCTTCCTTCTCATCGTGCGCGTAGAACTTCTTGAACTTGGTGATCACCTTCTGGTAACGCGGATGGCGCATCCGGTGCGACACCTTCACGACGATGGTCTTCGTCATCTTGTCGCCGACGACGACGCCCACCAGTTCTTTTTGAATTGTCTGTTCCGTCATGGTCATACCGCTCACTTGTCTGCCGTGGCAGGTTTCGCCTTGGCTGCCTTCCATTGTCGCTCGCGCAGCAACGTTTCGAGCCGCGCAATGTCCCGGCGCACCTCGCGCAGCCGGCTCGGGCGTTCCAACCGTTGTGTGGACGACTGCTGCAGCCGCAAATTGAACTGCTCCTGCCGCAAATCGCGCACCTTGGCCGCCAGTTCGGCGTCCGCGCTCACTCGAATTTCATTCCACTCTTTTGCCTTCATGTTACTTCCGCTTCACAAATTGCGTTCTGATCGGCAGCTTGGCCGCCGCCAAGCGGAACGACTCGCGAGCCACCTGCTCGGTCACGCCGCCCATCTCGAACATTACATTGCCCGGCCGCACCACTGCGACCCAAAACTCCACGTTGCCTTTGCCGTGACCCATGCGGGTCTCGGGCGGACGCTTGCTCACCGGCTTGTCCGGAAAAATCCGGATCCAGAGCTTACCCCGGCGCTTCATGTGACGCGACAACGCCACGCGGCACGCCTCGATCTGCGTCGCCGTCACCCAGTCGCGCTCCAGCGCCTGCAACCCGTAATCACCGAACGACACCGAGGCCCCACGCCAAGCTAGGCCGGCGCGGTTCCCGCGCTGCTGCTTGCGGTGCTTTACTCTCATTGGCATCAATGGCATGTCAATTCTCTCCTGCTATGCTGCCGGCGCCGGCGCGGGCGCGGTCGCTGCGCCAACCGGCTTCGCCGCCGGCGCTTCCGCTTTCAACGAGCGTTCGCCCCGGCAAATCCAGACCTTCACGCCGATCTTGCCGTACACCGTGCTCGCCTCGGCAAATCCGTAATCAATGTCCGCCCGCAACGTATGGAGCGGAATCTTTCCAACGCGGTATTTCTCGCGCCGCGCCAACTCAGACCCGCCCAAGCGGCCGCCGCAGGCGACCTTGATGCCGAGCGCGCCGAATTCCATCGCCGTCTGCACCGACTTCTTCATCGCCCGACGGAAGCTGATACGACGTTCCAGTTGCAACGCGATGTTCTCGGCAATAAGCTGCGCATCAATTTCGGGCTGTTTGATCTCGACGATGTCAACGTAGATCTCCTTGCCCGTCATCTTGTTGAGGTCTTCCTTCAACTTGTCAATCTCGGCGCCCTTGCGTCCGATGACCAAACCGGGCCGCGCCGTGTGAATCGTGATGCGGGCGCGGTTGGCGTAGCGCTCGATGGTGATCTTGGCGACCGCGGCGGTGAACAGCCGCTTCTTCACGATGTCGCGAACCTTGATGTCCTCCAAGAGCAACGGCGCGAACTCCTTCTTGTCGGCATACCACTTCGACAGCCAGTCCTTGGTGACTGACACGCGCAAACCAACTGGATTTACTTTTTGACCCATAAATTATTGTCCGTCCGTCAACACCACTTCGATGTGGCTCATCCGTTTCACGATCGGCCCGGCGCTGCCGCGCGCCTTGGGCTGCCACCGTTTCATCTTCGGCGCCACGTTCGCCACGGCGCTCTTCACCACCAAATCCTCCGGCTTCAGCTTGGCGTTGTTCGTCGCGTTGGCAATCGCCGACTTCAACGTCTTCTCAATCAGGCGCGCCGACTTCTTCGGCATCGCCCGCAACAGTTCCAGCGCGACCGAGGCGCTCTTGCCTCGAATCAGGCGCGCCACCGGCCCCACCTTCGCGGGACTCATCCGCTGATATTTAGTTGTCGCTTTCACTTCCATAAAATTGTCTTTACTGCGGCGTTACACTCATACTCTTCGTCACGCGCGCGGCGTCTCCCGCCTGCAACGTGACACCTTTCTCCGCGCTCTCGATCAGCGCGCCGCTCACTCGCGGACGCACCTCGACCACACGCAACCCGGCGACCACGCGGTCGCCGCGCAACACCATGAACGGCATCCCCACTCGCACCCCCTGCTCCACGCCGACATCCAGCACCACCGCGCGCAGCTTTGGATTCACATCCAAAATCTTCGCTGCGTCGAGCCGTCCCGCTGTCGCCGCCGTCGTTGCGCCTGCCTGCTGTTTCAACGCTGACAGCAACGTTTGCGTCGCCTCGACCTCGGCTTTCACGTTCACGTTCGACTGCACCGCGCCGAGCAGCTTCTGCAACTGCTCGGCCAGACGCACCCGCTCCGCTTGCGCGAGCGCCAGTTGGCGGACCGTCTCGACCAGTTGACGCTGCGCTGCCGCCGCTTCCGTGTCGTTCGGGTTCGCCCCGAGTGTCTGCGCTCGCAACTGCGCCTCCGTCCACTTTCGCTGGAACATTTCGCTCTCGGTCCGCGCCACCGCCAGGCTCTCCTGGAGATTGCGGATCACGACTTCGCGCAGTTCCAACTGCGATTTCAGGTCGGCGTTTTCGGCGCGCAACTTGCCGAGCACGAGCTGCAGCTCATCGAGCTGCCACTGCTCCGCTCCTTCCGTTCCTCTCAATCCAAAGAACAAAACAACCACTGCCAACAGCCAAACTGCCATTCGTGCGATCGTGCGCACGAGTTCCTTACTTCGCGACGGCCTTCTCGGTCGCCGCACCGTGCGCGCGGAACACGCGCGTCGCCGCAAACTCGCCGAGCCGGTGACCGACCA
>Ga0172374_1002441_pt1 | contig 11814 bp, 9 predicted proteins | sample LakKiv3m_FD_114536 | JGI IMG/M metagenome (GOLD analysis project Ga0172374, IMG submission 114536) | Freshwater microbial communities from Kabuno Bay, South-Kivu, Congo - kab_092012_10.3m | ecosystem: Environmental > Aquatic > Freshwater > Lake | place: Democratic Republic of the Congo... | reverse complement strand
CGCTGACCAGCAGCGGGCACTGGAAGAGGCGCGACGAGGCAATGAGACGGTTCTGCGCTCCGCATCCGAACGTCAGGCCTTTGCCATGAGCCAGCTCGGTAATTCGCTGGAGGCGCTTGCGAATGGCGATCTGACCGTCGAGCTTGCCGATATCGGCGCGGATTACGAAAAGCTGCGCATGGATTTCAACCGTGCCGTCAGCGCTTTGCACGGCGCCATTGAAGCCATTGCCAGAACCGGCCATGTCGTCAATGACAGCGCCTCTGACATCAGCGGCGCGACGGGTAATCTTTCGCGCCGGACCGAACAGCAGGCGGCGGCGCTAGAGGAGACGGCAGCGGCTCTTGACGAGATCACCGCCACCGTGCGCACCGCTTCCGAGCGGGCCAATGAGGCGCGGCAGATGGTACAGGACACGAAAACCAGCGCCGGCCGCTCAGGCGAGATCGTTCGCAACGCCGTCGATGCCATGGGCCGTATCGAGGATTCCTCCAAACGCATCGGGCAGATCATCTCGGTCATCGACGAAATCGCCTTCCAGACCAACCTTCTGGCGCTGAATGCCGGGGTTGAGGCCGCACGGGCGGGCGAGGCTGGACGTGGTTTTGCCGTGGTGGCGCAGGAGGTGCGCGAACTTGCGCAACGCTCCTCCAATGCCGCCAAGGAGATCAAGACCCTTATCAACCGTTCGGCGGAAGAGGTCGGCGGCGGTGTCGCGCTCGTGCGTTCCACGGGCGATGCGCTGGAGGAGATCGTGGCACTGGTCAACCGCGTCGAAGGCCATGTGAACTCCATCGCCACGGCGGCGCGGGAGCAGGCGACCGGCCTGCAGGAGATCAATACCTCCGTCAACCACATGGACCAGATGACGCAGCAGAATGCCGCCATGGTGGAGGAGACGACGGCGGCCAGCCAGACGCTCGCCGAGGAAAGCCAGCAGCTGCGCTCGCTGCTTTCCCGTTTCGAACTTGGACAGGGGGCAGGGCGCGAGGTTTCTCGGGCGGCGTGAGTTGATCCGCTTGGGATTAATCGGAGGGCGCGGCTTTGGCTGCGCCCTTTTTGTTGCGGCTTAATTCTAGATGTCTTTCTGACGTTTTGGCACAGCACTTTGCGCATTTCAGCGGCTACTGTTTCACCAAGTTTTCTCCTCCCGTCATGCCGGCCTTGAGCCGGTATCCAGCCAGCCCAAGTCTTTGGGCTGAAAAGACTCTTCTCGCCGCGCTGACGCGCGTCGGCTGGATTCCGGCTCAAGGCCGGAATGACGGAAGCAATTTGTTTGCGCTGGGTTTTCGAACACCCCAAAACTGGCCGGTTCGTTATTTCCCGCAACCAATAAGGTTTCGTTTACCTCATTTCTTTAAAATTTGACCTGTATTGCCGCGTTTGCGGCCGCTGAAGGTACAGGTTCTCGTATGGCGTATGTTTCCCTTCCGCGTCGTCTTGTGACGTTGCTGATGATTTCCACGGTCATGGTGTCGTGTTCGGCGGAAGGCCTCGTGCCGCCGGCCGAGGTCGATGGCACCACGCGTGTCAGCGCCATAAGGTCGTCGCGGCAGCAGGGTTACAGCGCGCCGCCGGGCGCGGTCTATCAGGCCGAGCGGGCCGGGCAGGCCACCGATTATCCCGCAGCCGTGTCGCAGCCGATGCCGGAGCCTTACGCTTCGCAGGATCCCCTTCTGCAATCGCCGCAGGGCGGACAGGGTTATTCCACACTCGATACACAGCATCAGTCGCGTATGGCCGCGAGCGGTCACAGCGCAACGACGCAGCCCATGCCAACTCAGACGATGCCAACTCAGGCGATGCAAAACCAGGCCATGTCCTCGCAGCCGATGGCTGACAGCCAGATTGCCGAAGGTGAGGGTGGGGTGAACATGGATTCCATGCTGGGCGTGGAACCGGTTCGCGGGCTTGCGGAAGAGCAGGATGCCGATATTGCCGAGGGCGTCTCGCAACAGCCGGTGGTGGATGGTATCGGCACCGACAATCCGGTGGCCGTCTCTCCTCCTCGCCGGCTGCAGAGCGCCGGTCAATCACGGTTGATACCGCCGCCACCCCTTGGCTCGTCTTCTCGCCGCCAGCCGGTGGAGGAGGTTGCCATGTTGATGCCGAACGATCCGATGGCGCGCGGCGGGCAAAGCAACCGGTCGACCATGCCGCCCGGCGTCATGCCTTCCTCCGAGGTTGCCTGTCGCTCCGAGCTACGTCGTCTCGGCGTCGCTTTCCGCGATGTTGCGCGTATCGCCGACGGTCCGACCTGCGGCATTGATTATCCGATCGAACTCAGCGGACTTGCCAGCGGCGTCGCCATCCGCCCGGCGGTGAAGCTCAATTGCCAGGTCACGCTCGCCTTCGCCAAATGGGTGAAGTTCGAACTCGTGCCATCTTCGCGCTTTCGTTATCTCTCGGGCGTCGGCCGCATCACGCCGATGGGTGGTTACTCCTGCCGCAAGATGAATTCGCGCTCCAGCAACCCGTGGTCGGAACATGCGCGCGGCAACGCCATCGATATCGGTACGATCACGCTCAAGAACGGCAAGGAAATCGACGTTCGCAGCAAGAACTTCTTCGCCTTCCGCGAAAAGGCTCTGCTGAAGGCGGTGAGGTCCGATAGCTGCAAATATTTCTCGACCGTTCTCGGGCCAGGCAGCGATCCCAACCACTGGAACCATTTTCACTTCGATCTGCGCACCCGCAAATCCGGTTACAGGCATTGTGATTAGAGCGGCGAGAGATAAATCGAAATCGGTCCTGCCGCTCTCAGTTTTTGTTTGAGCATCGGATTTTGTAAAAACCGCAATACAGTTTTCGTTTCGATGCTCTACGTGTGAGTTTTCAGTCCGTTGTCAATGGACAACCTCCTGAAAGCTAACATCCAGGACGCTCGGTAAGACCTGCCTGGTGGTGCGGGACGATATTCGCTGGGCAGATCGGCGTTTGTTGTGACGCCGTGTATTTTCCGTCATTCCCGTCCCCGAAGCCCGAGGATGAGCCGGAATGACGGAGGGAGGGCGTTGGCATCCATCTCCCAACACATACGCCCCTGTCACATGCGCAAAAAAAACCGGCCCGAAGGCCGGTGAAAAAGACTGCCTTATCGGGGGGATATCGGCGTCTTTGCAAGGGCATAAAATGGGAAGCGATCCCATAGAGTGGTCGATCCGGTGCGGATGCGCGGCAAAAGACATCGCGCCGTACTGACCTGCGGCCAACATGGCTTGCCGCGTCTTTCTGATACGCTATGAGGGTCACATGTTTGTGACAACGGCGCCCGGGAGCCTGTTTTGATGCCCCCTGTTTCAGAGATAATGGTCTTTGCCGCCGCACTTGCGGCGGCGGGTGTTGTCGCCGGCCTTCTCGCAGGGCTGTTCGGCATCGGCGGCGGCGCGGTTCTGGTGCCGGTCTTTTACCACGTCTTCGGGCTTCTGGATGTGCCGGAGGCGGTGCGCATGCATCTTTCGCTCGGCACCTCGCTTGCCATCATCGTGCCGACCTCCATCCGCTCGTTTCTGACCCATCGCCAGAAAGGCGCCGTGGATATCGATCTCCTGAAGGGCTGGATCGTCGCCGTGCCGCTTGGCACCATCCTCGCATCCGTCGTGGCCGCCTATGCCTCCAGTGTTGCGCTGCGGCTGATCTTCGCCTTCATCGCGCTGGCGCTCGCCTTCCGGATGGTTTTCAACCGGGCGAGCTGGCAACTCGGCTCCGACCTGCCGAAAAATCCGGGCCGTTTTCTGGTGGGCACCGGCATCGGGCTTTTTTCCGGCCTGATGGGTGTGGGTGGCGGGGTGATGAACAATACCTTCATGACGCTTTACGGGCGATCCATTCACCAGGCGGTTGCCACGTCCTCCGGCGTTGGTGTGCTGATTTCGCTACCGGGGCTGCTGGGTTACATCTGGGCCGGTTGGGGCGATGCGGGCCTGCCGCCGTTTTCAACCGGCTTCATCAACTGGATCGCCGTGGTGCTCCTGATCCCCATTACTCTCGTGGTTGCGCCCTATGGTGCGCGGCTGGCGCATGCGCTCAGCAAAAAGCAGCTGGAGCGGGCTTTCGGGGTGTTTCTGGTCTTCGTCGCGGCGCAGTTTTTCTACAGCGTTTACGGCTGATTTTCCTCGATTGCCGAACGCAGTGTTCAGGCCTCCGGGCTGGCATTTGCGCGTTCCACGGCCTATATGGCGTGCATCTTACTCGGTTTTTCGAAAGATTCGCGATGAATGCCATTGTTTCGATACGGAATCTGACCAAATCCTACGCAAATGGCTTTCAGGCGCTCAAAGGTGTCAGCCTTGATATCAGAGAGGGGGAAATCCTCGCTCTTTTGGGTCCGAACGGTGCCGGCAAGACGACGTTGATCTCCATCGTTTGTGGTCTCGTCAATCCGGGCGAAGGTTCCGTTTTTGTCGGCGGGCATGATGTGGTGAAGGATTTTCGCCAGACCCGCGCCCTGATCGGCCTCGTGCCGCAGGAGCTGACGACGGATATGTTCGAGACCGTATGGAACACGGTAAGCTTCTCGCGTGGCCTGCACGGGCAAAAGAAGAACCCGCAACTGATCGAAAGCGTTCTGAGGTCCCTGTCCTTGTGGGACAAGAAAGACAACATGCTGCGGGAGCTTTCCGGCGGCATGAAACGGCGCGTGCTGATCGCCAAGGCGCTTGCGCACGAGCCGAAGGTACTGTTCCTCGACGAGCCGACCGCCGGCGTCGACGTGACCCTGCGCCGCGACATGTGGAATGTCGTTTCCGAGCTGCGCGCCAAGGGCGTCACCATCATTTTGACCACGCATTACATCGAGGAGGCGGAAGAGATCGCCGACCGTGTTGGCGTCATCAATGGCGGCGAGCTGTTGCTGGTGGAAGAAAAGACGGCGCTGATGAAGAAACTCGGACGCAAGCAGCTTTTCCTTGAACTCGCGCAGCCGGTGGAAACCTTGCCCGACAGTCTCGCGCCCTTCGGCCTGACGCTTTCGGATGATCGTTGTACGCTCACCTATGAAATCGAGGACAACGGCGAGCAGGGCCGCATCGCCGATCTTCTGGGCGCTCTTTCCGCCGCCAACATCCATTTCAAGGATATTTCCACGCGGCAGAGTTCGCTTGAGGATATCTTCGTTTCGCTGGTGGGAGGCCAGAAATGAATTTCGAAGCCATCAAGTCCATCTATCTGTTCGAAATGGCGCGCACGCGGCGCACACTGCTGCAGAGCGTGATTTCGCCGGTCATCTCAACATCGCTTTATTTCATTGTGTTCGGAACCGCGATCGGTTCGCGGATTCAGGAGGTTGGCGGGGTTTCCTATGGCGCTTTCATAACGCCCGGCCTGATCATGCTGACGCTTCTGACCCAGTGCATCAGCAACGGCTCCTTCGGCATCTATTTCCCGAAATTCACCGGCACGGTCTATGAGATATTGTCCGCACCCGTATCGATGACGGAAATTGTCGCCGGTTATGTCGGGGCGGCGGCGACCAAGGGGCTGATGATCGGTACGATCATTCTGATCACCGCCACCTTCTTCGTGGATATCCACATTGCCCATCCGTTCATGATGGTGCTGTTTTTCGTGCTGACGGCTATCAGTTTCAGCCTGTTCGGCTTCATCATCGGCATCTGGGCGACGAATTTCGAGCAGCTGAACCTCATTCCCATGCTGGTGGTGCCGCCTTTGACCTTCCTTGGCGGCAGCTTCTATTCCATCGACATGCTGCCACCCTTCTGGCAGACGGTCAGCCACTTCAACCCGGTGCTTTATCTCATCAGCGGTTTCCGCTGGAGTTTTTACGAGATCGCCGACGTCAATCCCGTCATCAGCCTTGCGATGATCACGCTGTTTCTGGCGCTGTGCCTCGGTGTTGTCGGCTGGATGTTCAAGACGGGTTACCGGCTGCGCAACTGACGGTTCAAATCGTCAGAGATAGCGGGAGCTTTCCTCATACGCGACGTCATCCTTGGGCTTGTCCCGAGGATCTGCAACTGATTGATTTAATTGAATGTGATTGGATCCTCGGGACAAGCCCGAGGATGACGGAGGAGGGCTCTGACGGCTCCCTCAAGACATGATCAACCCACCATCGACATTGATCGTCTGGCCGGTGATGTATGCCGCATCGTCGGAAGCCAGAAACGCCACCAGTGCGGCCACTTCGGCGGGCGTTCCCGCGCGGCGCATGGGGATGTTGCGCACCCATTCGGCCATCAGTTCGCCGGGCTTGTAATCGCCGAGCATCTGGCCCCAGACGCGGTCGTTATAATCCCACATTTCGGTATGGATGATGCCGGGGCAAATGGCGTTGACGGTGATGCCTTCCGGAGCGAGTTCCTTGGCAAGGCTTTGCGTCAGGCCGATAACGCCGAACTTCGAGGCGGCGTAATGCGGGGTGTAGATGAAGCCCTGACGCGCCTGGCCGGAAGCGGTGTTGACGAGGCGGCCCTTGGTGCCGCTGGCGCGGAAGCGGCGGATCGCCTCCTGGCAGCAGAGGAACGCGCCCTTGGTGTTGACGTCGAGATTGAAATCCCACTGTTCCTGCGTCAGCTCTTCAATCTTTGAAATGGTGATGACGCCGGCATTCTGGACGGAGATGGAAAGCGCGCCGATCGCCTCTTCGGCTGCGCTATAGGCGTCGCGCACCGCTGCCGCATCGCGCACGTCGAGGATGACGCCATGGGTTACGGTGCCGGTTTCGTCCGCCAGTTTTCTGGCGGCGTCATGGGTGTCCTTGTCGACAGAGGCGATGGCGACTTTAGCGCCTTCCTCGGCAAAACGGCGGGCTATGCCGTAACCGATGCCCTTGTTGCCTCCGGTCACGAATACGGATTGACCTTCAAAGCGCCTCATGTCTCCTCCTTTATGGGATTTTGGCTATGTTTCCTTGCCGACCAGTCGTTCGGCGGTGAATTTATCGGTGACGAGCACGTCGATCACACCGGTTCTGAGCGCGCCTGCAATCGCCTCGGTCTTTTTCGAGCCGCCTGCGAGTGCAATGACGCGATCGACATTGGAGAGGTTTTCCAGCGGCAGGCCGATGACCCGGTCGTCGAGCGGCGTCTTCACCGGCTTGCCATCCTTGTCGAAGAAGCGCAGCGAGATGTCGCCCACCGCACCCGCCTGGGCTAGATCGGCCAGTTCCTTGGCGGAAAAGATGTTGCCGGACCGGGCAAGAAGCTCCGATGGTTCGACGGCACCGACGCCGACAATGGCGAGCGTGATGGACCCGAAGAGATCGATGGTTTCGCGCACGAAGGGATCGGCGAGCATCAAGAGCTTGGCTTCGCGCGAGGTGGCGACGCCCGGCACCGGCAGCAGCTTCGGTTCGGCTTCCGTCAACCGGGCCAGCCGGGTGGTGATCTGGGTCGCATGCGTTTGCACGGAAGGATCGCCCATGCCGCCCAGCGTCTGGACGATATAACGCGCCTTGGCACCTTTAAGCGGATGGATGTTTTCCACCATCTTGAAGATCGTCTGGCTCCAGCTGGAAACACCAATGATCTCGTTCTGCGACAGCGTCACCTCAAGAAAATGCGCCGCTGCCTCGCCAATGCGGGCCATGATCGCGCCATCGCGATCCTCGCTGCAATCGACAACGATGGCTTCCGGCAGGTCGAAACGTTCGCGCAGCTGCGCTTCCAGATCGCTATAGGTGCCGGGCGGTGGAATGATGCTGGTGCGGACGATGCCTTCCGCCTCGGCACGCTTCAACATGCGCGAGACGGTTGCCTGCGACAGGTTGAGATGCTGCGCAATTTCCGCCTGCCTTTTGTGCTCGCTGAAATACATCTGCGCCACGCGGGATATCATTCGAAGTTCGTTTAGCCTGCCCATAAGCCCTCCAGGGTGAATTTTTATTCACCATTACCCGAGGTTACAGGCAAGGTCGAGCGAGCAATCCCGTCGCGCCAGACGCTGAGCCGCTGGCTGTTTTCGCTCGCGGACGGCGCGATGGTGTTGCCGTTGCTGTTCAACGTCGCGATTGCATCGAGATCGCTCCAGACACCGAGGGCGAGGCCGGCGAGATAGGCGGCGCCCAGTGCTGAGGCTTCCGGCGCGTCGCGTTGGGTGACTGGGTGTTCCAGCATGTCGGCGACGCATTGCATGAGGAAACGGTTCTGGCTCGGCCCACCATCCACGAATAGTCGCCCGAAGCCGGAAGGCGACTGCGCGCGCATGGCGGCAAAGACGTCATGGACCTGAAAGGCGATGGAATCGGTGACGGCGCGGGCCATCTGGGCACGGGTGGTGCTGAAATTTATCTGGGAGAACAAGGCGCGGGCATGCGTGTCCCAATAGGGCGCGCCGAGGCCAACGAATGCCGGTACGAAACCCGGACCTTCGGGTTCTGCCGTGGCGGCAAGCTCTACGAGGGCCGCGACATCCGGCAGGCCGAGAATGTCGGTCATCCAGGGCAGGGAGGCTGCCGAAACGAGAATATTGCCTTCAAAGGCGAAGGTCGGTTTGCCGCCGAGCCGCCATGCAACGGTGGTCGTGATGCCGCGTTCGGGCGCGATGAAATGCGGCAGGGTCGTCATGACTGACGAGCCGGTGCCGAACGTCACCTTGCCGTCACCGGGATTGAAGGCGCCATGGCCGAAGAGGGCGGCGTGGCTGTCGCCGATGGCGGCAAGGATCGGCGTGCCGTCCTTGATACCGGGAACGCCTGATGTGACGCCAAAATCGCCGCTGCTGTCGCGCAGTTCCGGCAGAGTGTTGATATCGATGCCGAAGAGATCGCAAAGCTCATCGCTCCAGACCTGCCGGTTGAGATCGAGCACCTGGCTGCGGGCGGCGTTGGAAGCATCGCAGGCATGGACCTTGCCGCCGGTGAAACAATGGATCAACCAGCTATCGATGGTGCCGAGGCGGAGCCTGCGGCCCTTCGGCGCGCGCTCCAGAAGCCAGCGCATTTTTGCGCCCGGGAACATCGGGTCGATCGGCAGGCCGGTCAGCGCCATGACGCGCTCGGAATGGCCCTTCTCGATCAGTTCGGCGCAATCCTGCGCCGTTCTTCGGCACTGCCAGCTGAGCACCGGGCCGAGCGGCTCGCCGGTTTCGCCGTCCCAGATGGTGACGGATTCGCGCTGGTTGGAGATGGCGATGGCCGCGACATCAACGTTAGAAGGCGAGGCGGCAAGGCAAGCGGAGATCGCTTCGCGGACCGAGGCCCAGATGCGCTGCGGCTCCTGTTCCACCCAGCCGGGCTGCGGATAGGCGATGCCGACCGGTGATGAGCCGCGCGCCAGCAGCTCTCCGCTTTCCGAGACGAGAATGGCCTTGGAATTGGTGGTGCCCTGATCGATGGACAGAATGGCGCGCATCACGTGAGTCTTTCGTCGGCAGTTTTTCGTTTCGCCTTGCGGCGATTAAACGAGGATATTGCAGAAAGGGTGTCGCCGCGCATCCGAAGACACGCGACGACTCTGGGAGGAGACTTTATTTTCTCTTGATCAGCGCTTCGGCCGCATCCGCAATGGCGGCAGGCGCCATGCCGAATTCATCGAGCAACCATTCGGCGGAACCGGTGTGAGCAAAGACGCCGGGAACGCCGAGGCGTTTCATCGGCACGGGGGCCTGATCGACCACAACTTCGGCAACGGCAGACCCAAGGCCGCCGAAGATCGAATGTTCCTCTGCCGTCAGGATCGCGCCGGTTTCGGTCGCTGCGGCGACGATGGCCGCCTCATCGATGGGGCGCACGGTCGCCATGTTCAGTACGCGGGCCTTGATGCCGCGGCTTGCCAGAATATCGGCGGCCTTGACGATGCGGTGGGTCAGCGTGCCATTGGCGATCAGCGTCACATCGGAACCCTCGCGCAAAAGGTTGGCGCAGCCGAGTTTGAAGACATGGCCTTCCGGCAGCAGATCCGGCACGCCGACGCGTGACAGGCGCAGGAAGCAGGGGCCGGCATAGTCCGCCGCCCATTTGACGGCGGCGGCCGTTTCGATGCGGTCGCAGGGGGCGATGACCGGCAGGTTCGGCAGAACGCGGGTCCAGGCAAAATCCTCGATGGAATGATGCGTCGGGCCGAGTTCGCCATAGGCCATGCCGGAGGATATGCCGATCAGCTTCACATTGGCGTTGGAATAGGCGAGGTCGGCCTTGATCTGCTCCAGCGCGCGACCGGTGAGGAAGCAGGATGCACCGCAGACGAAGGGCAGCTGGCCGCCATTGGCAAGGCCGGCGCCGACGCCGACCATGTTCTGTTCGGCAATACCGACATTGACGAGGCGCTCGGGGAATTTCGACTTGAAGCCGCCGAGCTTCGAGGAGCCGACCGAATCGTTGCAGACGGCGACAACCTTGTCATTGCCGGCGGCCAGCGCCTCCAGCGTTTCGGCGAAGGCGTCGCGGCAGTCATACAGCTTGGCGGCGGTTACGGGCGCGTTCATCACAATGTCTCCGAAAGTTCTTTGACGGCGATTTCATATTGTTCCCTGCTCGGAACCTTATGGTGCCAGTCGACGCGGTCCTGCATGAAGGAAATGCCGTGACCCTTGTTTGTGTGGGCGACGATGCAATGCGGGCGGTTGCCGCGATGCTCCAGCGCCGGCACGACTTCCGCCATGGCGTTGCCGTTGATTTCGCTGACTTCCCAGCCGAAAGCCTCGAGCTTCGGGCGAAGCGGCGCGACATCGTTGGTTTCCGAAAGCGCGGCACCCTGCTGGAAACGGTTGTGGTCGACGATCAGCGTCAGATTGTTCAGGCCGAACTGTGCGGCGGACATGATGGCCTCCCAGTTGGAGCCTTCCTGCATCTCGCCGTCACCGGTCATCACATAGGTGTGGTAGTCCGCGCCGGAAAGCTTGGCCGCCTTCGCCATGCCGACAGCGACGGGCAATCCATGGCCGAGCGGGCCGGTATTTGTTTCGACGCCCGGCACCTTGTTACAGTTCGGGTGGCCGTTGAGGCGCGAATTCGGCTGCAGGAAGGTCGAGATTTCCTCTTCCGGGATGAAGCCGCGCTTGGCGAGCGTCACATAAAGCGCGCAGGCCGTGTGGCCCTTCGAAAGCACGAAACGATCGCGCGCAGGGTTCTTCGGATCATCCGGCCAGATGCGCAATACGCGGAAATAAAGGGCCGTCATGATGTCGATAGCCGACATTTCGCCGCCGACATGGCCCGCACCAGCTTCGAAAACAGCCTGTACGTCGCGAAGGCGAATCTGGCGCGCAATGCGCTCTAGCTCCTGGGACTGCATGGAATCCTCTTCAAAACATGCGTGTGAATATTTATACAGCTCTTTATATAATTGCAGAGATGGCGTTTCTGTCAAGCCGGAATTGCGGATTCTCTTGTTTCAATCCGTGCTGGTTATTTCTGCCGATACATTCGCATTCATGGTGAAGAGCATCTCCACCGCCCTCATTCCTGTGCTTGTCACAGGAATCCAGTCAGCCCAAGTCCTTGGGCTGAAAGGGCTCTTCCCGCCGCGCAGACGCGCGTCGGCTGGATTCCTGTGACGAGCACAGGAATGAGGTGGGGAGGCGCAAGTCTCCAGCTATCCCATCTTGCGCAAGGCCTGCCTCGCAATCCAAGCCTATTGACAAGCTTCTCAGAACTGGCTTATGCATGTTTCACCGATGATGAATAATTATTCTAATCGGTTTAAAAAATGCAAGACAGTCACCGGGAGGAGCCATGTCCGCGATTGAACGCAATGAGGGGGGCACACACAACAGGAGCCCGCTTGCCTGGCTGAGTGGTGCGACCGGACCTCTTTTGGGCCTGCTGCTGCTCTGTGTGTTTCTGACTTTCGCCAGCGAGAACTTCCTGTCGCTCAGAAACGGTCTGAATATTCTCGACCAGATCACCGTTCTCGG
>Ga0172374_1002440_pt1 | contig 11819 bp, 21 predicted proteins | sample LakKiv3m_FD_114536 | JGI IMG/M metagenome (GOLD analysis project Ga0172374, IMG submission 114536) | Freshwater microbial communities from Kabuno Bay, South-Kivu, Congo - kab_092012_10.3m | ecosystem: Environmental > Aquatic > Freshwater > Lake | place: Democratic Republic of the Congo... | reverse complement strand
CCGACATCCTCCCGCGCCTCTGCCAGCCAGTCCCGGCCGTGCGCGGCCTTCCACGCTGCGCCGGCCTCGCGGGTGAAGACCTCGGCGCGCGGCTCGTCCTCCAGGAGTCGCGCCCGCTCTCGGCGGGCGTCTGCTCGGGCGTCAAGATCGGCGAGCTTGGCGCGGATGCTGGCAAGGGTTGGCGTCGCGGTCGACATGACCGCAACATATCCCGCAGCTATATCCGTGTCAATGCCGGATGGTGGCTACTTCGACAGCTTGGCCGCCATCGTCTCGACCGCTGCGAGCGCGCGGGCCTCGCGGATGCGACGGGCGTCTGCGGCTTGGGACTCGTCGCGCATCATCATCATCATCAGGATTCCGAATGGGCCGAAGAGCGCGGCGAGCACGACGCCCGCGGCAGCGCGCCCACGCTGCGCCCCGAGCGCGAGACCGGCGCAGATGGTCATCAGGTGGTAGGCCGCTACACCCCAGAGCGCCGCGACATGTACGGAATCGAGCATCATCACCTCCATCTACTCAGTGCGCGCTGACGAGCAGATCTTACCACTCGCGGCCTTGACGTCAGAATGTCCGGCGGATATGGTGACGACATGAGCAAGACACGAAGCGAGCGTCAGAGTGTGGCCGTCGGGGAGCGAGTGCGAGCGTTCCGTGAGGACCGAGGCCTGTCGCAAGCCGCGCTTGCGGCGAGAATGGGTGTGACTCAGTCGCACCTGAGCAACCTGGAGGCCGGGCTCAAGACGTGGACCGTCGACATGATGACGGCTGCTGCTGATGGCCTCGCGGTAGACGCGCGGCTGCTGGTGCCGCGGCGTCCTCATCGGTCCGCTCCGGACACGGAGCAAGCGGCGGGCTGAGTGCTGAGTAGAGATGTCACGCGCTCAGGGTAGCGCGAGACGAAAACCGTAACTACGGGACGCCAGTTCGGTGGCTAACCGTACAGGTGCGCCAGACGGCGCGAGGAGGGCAGAATGAAGTTTTCGGATATGAGTCTGGACGAGTACGAGGCCGCGCGGCTCGACGAGGTCAAGCGTCAGATGCGTGAGGCGATGGCCGAGTTGGAGGATGCGCACTACATGTGGATCATCGCCGCGCGCATGACCCGCATCTGCGCCGACCTGCACGAGATTTGCGCGGGTCGCGAGTGGCGACGAGGGTACCAGGCCGGCATCGCGCCGCTGGTGCAGCCCCGCATCGGGTCGGGCGTCACCGTCACCGACGGCGAGGTGCGGTGATGCGCACATACCCAATGAGTCAGCCGATCACCATCGGACCCGGCGATTTCGACCCGCCTGACGACGGGTGGCCGTACAGCGAGGAACAGACGGAGTCCGTGTACCGCCTCAGTCGCGTCATCGTGCGCGGTGGCACGGTCTGCATCGAGTGGAATCGCATCGAGGTCAGCGTCGACACCCGCGCGGTGATGGACTACCCGCGCGGTGGCCGCAGCTACAGCAAGGTCCTGCACCTGTCGCAGTACCTCATCGCCGCCGCGTGGTGCTGGAAACAGGCCGGCAAGCGGTTGGCCAAGTGGCGCCGGCAGGCCAAGGCGTCCGGGACCTACGCCAAGGGCTCGCCCCGCGACCAGCTCGACGCGCACATGCCGCGCGTGTGGGGGCACCTCGCCTCGATGGCCGACGCAAACGGGTGGGAGGTCGGCGCGTGACTATCCAGCCGCATATCCCCTACGAGGCGTATCGGGCCGCGCCCGGAATCAACGTGTCGTCGCTCAAAGAGCTGCGCCGGTCGCCACTCCACTACCGGCACAGGCTGTCCCACCCGATGACGTCGGACGCGCTGACGCTCGGCACGGCGGCGCACGTCGCGACGCTGGAACCTGAGCGGTACGCCCAGGCCGTCAGCGTGTGGGACCGCAAGACCGACACCGGCCGCGCCGCACCGCGCACCGGCAAGGCGTGGGATGCGTTCGTCGCCGAGTCGTCCGGCCGCACCGTGCTCACCACCGACGAGGACGAGACCGCCCGAGCCATCGCGGCGGCCGTCCGGGGCAACCCGGTGGCCGCCCGATACCTGTCGACCGGGCTGCCCGAGGTCTCGATGCAGTGGGAGCGAGACGGGCAAACCCTCAAGGGCCGCGTCGACTGGCTGACGGTGATCGACGGCGTCGACGTCATCGTCGGCCTCAAGACGACCCGCGACTGCCGGCCGCGCGAGTTCGGCGTCCAGTCGCATCGGCTCGGGTATCATCTGCAGTGGGCGTACTACCACGACGGGTTCCGGGCCATCACCGGCCGAGTCCCGCAGATGGTCGAGATCGTGGTCGAGTCAGCGGCGCCTTACGCAGTGGCCGTCTACACCATCCCCGAGCCGGTCATCAACCTCGGGCGGGAAGAGTACGAGGAGGCGCTGACCCTGCTGCGCCACTGCGAGACGTCAGGCCAGTGGCCCGGCCCTGTCGAGCACGAGACTGATCTGGCTCTGCCCATCTGGGCGTACGGGGCCGCAGACGAAATCACCATCGGAGACGCGGAGGAGTGACATGGGAGACGACATCAGCCCTTTCATCTTGGCCAAGAGCGATCAGCTCAACGCGGACGACCTCGTCGGCGGACCGATCACGGTCCGCATCACCAACGTCCGCGTGACCGGTGGAGACCAACAGCCGGTGACGGTAGAGCTCGACGGCGGTCACAAGCCGTGGAAGCCCTGCAAGACCACCATGCGGGTCCTGGCGGCTCTCTGGGGGCCGCGTGCCGGCGAGTGGGTCGGACGCATGGTCCGGCTGTACCGCGAGCCGACGGTGAGGTACGGCGGCGTCGAGGTCGGCGGGATTCGCATTTCGGGGATGAGTCACATCGACAAGCCGAAAGTAATCACCCTGTCGTCGAGCAAGAAGACGAAAACCGAGCACCGCATCGACGTCTTGAGGGACGTGCCGGCATCGCCGCCCATGCCCGCCGCGCAGGCGTCCGACCGTAGCGCACTCGCCCGGCTGTCGGCAGACTGCGAGCAGATCGGCATCAGCGCCAGCCAGTGGGCGGCATGGCTGCAGACACAGCCGGAGGTCGGCGGCAAGGCGCTCGGCCCGGTCTCGGGGTGGTCCGACAAGATGATCGAGTGGGCCGGCCGTCAGTTGCGAGGCGAGGCCGGAGCCCGCTTTGTCTGCGAGCGTGACGCGCAGGCCATGCCCGACGACGGAAGCGACGATCTGCCCGAATGACCGCGGGCCGCCCGGCCCTGTGCCTCTACCGGGGGCAGAGGGGCGCGCGGTGCGACACAGAATGGAGACAGACATGGCAGCGATCAAGGTCATCGACGACGAGCGAGGAATCCCGGCGTACATCAACCCGGCGTCCGTCAGCATGTGGCGCCCGCACTGGACAGGGCCGAACGTCGACGCGAGTGGCCACGACGCGACGCGAACGGACGTGCTTTTTCTTGGCGAGCAGGCCCCGATCACGGTCCGAATGACGCCCGAGCAGTTCGGCGCGGCGTGGCATACGGCGATGTCGGATGGAGGTGAGTGGTGAGCATCCAGATCAACATCAAATTCCCGCCAGGCCAGCTCGACAACCTGATGCGCGAGTGGGTGTGGCGCGACTTGCGTGAGGCCGCATGGCCCGGACTGCCGGTCGTCGAATACATCCGGTGCACGCTCTATGCTGCAGCCGGACTGCCGTATCGGTGCGATCGCGACGAGGACGAGCCCGCTGCGGTGACTCCCGTCCCGCCGCAGCCGGTCGAGGTTCCGCCAGCAGCCCGCGCCCGTGCTGACGTCCGCGTCCCGCGGCACAGTCCGGAGCGGTTCATCGCGTTCCTCGGGGAGGACCGAGACTCACGCTGGCCGTGGAATGGGTCGGCAGCATGAAGATTGAGCCAATCGACATCGACCGCGAGGCGGCGTCTCTGTTCCGACTGACCCCGGGTATGCGGGTATGGTGGCCGGTAGACGTCGAGATCGATGACATGTTCTACGGCGTGCCATCGCTTGCGCGGCTCTGGAGCGACCGACTCAGCGACCCGAGCAGTGAAACACCAGTCGCCATCGACACGGACGACCCGGCGACGGTGGGGTGCATGCATGTGCAGGTCGAGGAGGCCGAGGGGCTCGGCATGACTGTCGAGGTCTACCGCGTCGGCAACGGATGGTTCTCCACAAACTGCCGCGGCGACGGTGGCCCTACCCGCGGCGCCGCGCTTGTCGCGGCCATGCGGAAGTTCAAGGAAGGACAGCGATGAAAACCAACCCGACCGGCATCGACCGAGAGGCTGCAACGTTGTTCGCACCGGCGCCGGGGATGCGGGTGCATGTCGGCGATGCGCAGGATGACGCGCTCGTGCGCGTCGACTGGTGCCGAGTCGCGGAATCGACATGGGCAGGCGGCCTACTACTCCACCGTCTGTCGTCGTCGCAGGCGCTCGCATCCTGCGTCGACATCATCGCCATCGACACCGACGACCCGGCGACGGCCGGCGTGATGCTCTCGCAGGTCGAGGCGACTCACGGCTCTCCCGTCGATGTCGTCTGGCGGTGGAAAACCGCCGGCACCATCGAGTACGTCGCGGAGTGGTGCGAAGGCGATTCGTTCGTCGACACGGCAGCCGGCCCCACCCGCGGCGCCGCGCTTGTCGCGGCCATGCGGAAGTTCAAGGAAGGACAGCGATGAAGACCACCCCAACCGATATCGACCGAGAGGCCGCGATCCTGTTTTCGCCCGCTCCTGGCATGCGGGCCTTCACGTGCGGCGCGATCTACGACGGCGAACGGGGCCGTGTCATTGCCGTCCCCGAGGGTCTGTGCATCGCGCTCGAAAGCCTCAAGATCGAGATGCGCGACGGCACCGCCCCTCTGATGTCGATCATTGCCATCGACACCAACGACCCTGCAACGGTGGGGTGCATGCTCGCGCAGGTGGAGCAGGCCGCGAATCACACGCTCAGCGAGGTCGCGGACAACGGAGAGGACTATCGCCGGCCTGAGCGACGGCATGTCGTCATGGTGTGGAGCGCGCGCGAGAACTGCGAGCGACACGAAGCGGCCCACGGCCCCACCCGCGGCGCCGCGCTCGTCTCGGCCATGAGGAAGCTCAAGAACGGCGCAACCCCGTGACGACCGTAGCGGGGCGGGCCGGCTACATCCGCCGCCGGACGAAGGCGACGGCGGCGTCGACGACGCCCGCGTAGGGCACCACCACCGCCCCGTAGGCGCCCGACTCCCAGGTGTCGGAGACGAGCAGGCAGGGCACGTCGCGACCTCGGCAGACGCGCACCACGTCAAGCGCGCTGCCCGTCACCCGGGCCTCGATCTCGTCGGGCACGATGACGGCGCCGAGTCCGCCGCGCTGGACGGCATCGACGGCGGCCGTATAGCTCGACTCACTGACTGTGACGACGCCCGGCACCGCGTCCCGGATGCTCTCTGACGGGACGCAGCCGGCGACGATGAGAACGTGCATGATCAGTCTCTCCGAGCGGTGGGGGCTCCACTCTCTCTGTGTGCGTCGGCCGCCACGATCTTACGGACGGTCAGCTCAATGCGAGAGTCTGCCTCAGAGCGGCCGATCTTCTCGTCGTGGAGATCCCGTACTGCGCCCCTCAGGTCGGCGATGTCTCGGTCATGCTGCGAGACCCGCGTCCGCAGCTCGGCCGCCATCTCCCGCACGTCACGCCCTGTCGCGTGCATGTCATCGCGGATCGGTTGGAGCTGCTCGGCGATCATCCATCGCATCACCACCACGACGGCGACGAGGACGGTGGACAGGGCGCCGAGAGCGGTGGCGACGACTCGCAGGGTCTCGGCCGCGTCCATCAGCGTCCCCCGAGGTAGAGCAGGCCGGCCCCGAGCAGGGCGCCGGTGAGTACCCACGCGAGCGGGTGCAGCTCGTCCGCGTGCTCGGCTGCGACGGCCTCCAGCCGATGAATCGTCTCGGCGTCGCGTCGGAGCTGCGCAGCCGCGTCCGCGTCGAGCCGGTCGTGGTCCCACGGGTAGATCAGGCCGGCGACGGGGGCCGCGCAGGTCGCGACGACCGGCACCGGATAGGACGTGTCACCCGGCACGTAGACCGGGCACGCAATGGTCATCGACTGCGCAAGGATGATGCCGATCATTTCGAGCTCTCCACATCGTTGCGGACCTGATTGCGCCGCCGGTGCTCGTCGATGTCGGCGAGCTCGGCCGCGAGACGCTCAGCCGCCGCCGCATCCTCCCGCGCTCGCTCGGCCTCACGCCGGGCGCGCTCCTGAGACGCTGCCTGCGACGTACCGCGCACGAACACCCACCGGGCGAGCGTGACGATGGCACTGATGAGACGGTTCACGGTGCACCCCCAGTGCTCGACCGGCCCGCGACCGTGCCGACAACGGCGGCGTAGGTCCCGCAGAGCGCGACGAGGTCCGACCCGGTGAGCACGCCAGCGAGCACGCCTGCGACGGCCACGGCGGTCAGACCGGCGACGGCGTAGGCCCCGACGAGGGCAGTGCGAGACCACCTCGGCGCAGGCTGACGTGGCGGGCGTTCGTCGGCGCTCATGGTGCCGCCGCGTCAGGGGCGTAGCCGAGGCCGCGGTATGTGTAGCTCGGAGGGGCGTCGTTGTGGCCCTCCCTCACGGCAACCCACGCAACGGCCGCCGTGCTCGTGCTCGTGGTCGTGCCGACCGTGAATGCGCCATCGGCCTCGTAGGTACTCCCGCCGGCGCCGACCGCAAGGCCGACCTGCGTCGACCCGACGAAGACCTCCCCGACCCACAATTCGGCCGTGACGGCGCTTGTGGTCGGGGCCGCGGTGTTGACGTCCGGGCTCGTGACTCGGAGCGTCACCGTCATCCACTTGCCGAGCGGAGCGCCTGACATGCCGGTCGGCGAGCTGCCGCCGGCCGCCGTGTACATCGCCACGCCAGTCGACGAGATGACGACGCGGACGAGCTTTCCGAACGCGGTGAACATGAACCACCCGTTCGGGTCGGACGCCGTCATCTGCGCCGTGATGTAGACGTTGGCTCGGATCTCGAATGAGTTGTCGGGCGCCGTGGTGAGCGTCCTGTACGCATAGGCCGAGTTGCTCGACGCCGTCGTCACGGTCCAAGTGCTCTTGCCCGCCGTCGTGGCGATGCCGTTGGTGGTCGACGTGCCTGACGTGGTCCACCCGGTTGCGCCGTCCGCAGCTTCCCAGACGGCATCCCACGCATCGGCCGAGTACGGACTCCCCGCCGAAATCCCCGTCAACTGCGACCCGTCGACCGCCGGCAGTCGCGCCGACCCGTCGAGCACGACGACGTTCCCCGCGCTCGTGCCCGTCGCCGCCGTTGCCGCGGTCCCGAGCCCGAGCGTGGTCCGCATCGCCGACGCATCTGCATCGTCGATCAGTCCGCGTCCGGCAGACGTGAGCGTGGTCGTCGATGCCGTGCCGGCGCCCGTGAAGTAGGGCAGAGCGTCCGCCGCACTGGTCAGACCGGCGAGCGCCGTCAGGTCGGCGTCGAGCCCCTGGAATGCCGCGTACAGGCCGTTGCTCGTCAGACCGCTACACCCGCCGGTCGTCGGAGCGAGGTAGTTCACCCCCGCGACCTGACCGATGCTGTAGACGCACGTCCCACCGGACCGCGAGACGAGCGCCGCCTGGCTCGGCGTCGCGGAGTACCCGCCGACCTGCCCGAGGATGAGTGTGCCGGCGGACTGCGAAACGATGGCGCCGCTGGCGACCGTGCCGGAGAGGCTGATGATGCTCGACGACCCGGACGACGAGTACGTCATCGACCCGTCCATGGCGATATTGCCCGCCGTCTGCCACGCCGCAGCGGTGCCCGAGATGACGAGGACCGGAGCGTAGACCGGAGAGTTCAATCTGGCAGGCCCGATGAAGTTCATGCGGCCGGCCGAAAGCTCGATGCCTGCGTTCGCGTTCGCCGCCTGCCCATGCGTCAGCAGGCGGTCAGCGTAGATGATCGAGGAGAACCCCCCCTGCGTCCCCGAGTTGTTCGCCCGGATGCCCTTGCCGGTCGCGCCCATGTAGACCGCGACATCGGCAAGATGGAGCGCCTGCGCCCCCGACCCGGTAAAGTCGATGCCATAGTCACCGGCCGGAGACGAGATGCGCAGACGGGCGAGGGATACGGCCATCTGGTAGGGTCCAGACGCGCTGCCGTAGTTGGCCGTGACTTTCCCTGAGATGATGGGGAAGTTATGGTCTCCGCCGCCTGTGCCGACGATGGCCATGTGCGGCGAGAGTGTGATGCTCTCGGAGTAGGTGCCGGGCGCCACGGCGATGACCGCCGACTGACCATCACTCGGCGATGCCGCCGCCGCCGCCGTGATGGCGGACTGAATCGAAGTGTAGGCGCACCCCGAGGCGCAGACTGTATACGGTGTCGTCCCGAGCATGCTACTCGTCGCCGCGGTCCCGAGCCCGAGCTCAGTGCGGAACGCCTCGGGGTCGGTCACCCCCGTCCCGTCCCCCTCGACCCCCCCGCCCGACGACGCGGGCGGCGTGTAGCTCGACCCCGCGACAGCGATGGTTCCGCCGACGGCGAGCGCAAGGCCGAGGGAGACCGCCGCGATGAAGCGCGCGCTCACGGTGCCACCCGGAAGTAGCCGCAGACCTGCACCACGCTGCCCGTGATGCCCGTGCCGTACAGACTAAGTGTCTGCAGGACGAGGCCCTTGAGGGGAAGCATCAGCGTCCCATCTGTCGGGATGCTCAGCTTGTTCGTCGTGCCGCTGCCGCACGACGACGCGCCCGCCATGCACAGGTAAACCGCGGCACTCGGGCTCTTGATCAGGACCTCGGTCCAGTACAGCGAGGCCGGCAACGTCGTGGCGGTCTTGCTGTTTTCGAGGCTGGCACTGGTCAGCGCGGTCCACTCCGTCTGGATCGTCGTGTCGACGCACCCGTGATGCGTCCCCCGCACGTCCTGCGCGTCCTCAGCACGGGCGAGGCCAGCCAACCCGAAGACCACCGCGAACACCACCAGCGCGAGCAGCCCGGCGAGCCGCGCGCGCGAAATCGGACGGTCACTGACGTCCATGATCACACCTCCCTGATGTAGTCGGCCGGCGTCAGTCGGACGCCGAAAATGAATCCTCTGACGCTCACGGTCGGAACCTCCAAGCGCGTCCGGCGGACGACGCCCTCGCCCGTCCCACGGCCCGCACCGAGCTTGCCCGTGGCATTCCCCTCGATGGTCCCGATCAGGCCCGCCGAGAGCGGCGTCTCCACGATGACGACGTGCTCACCCCAGGCCCGACGGCCGACGCGACCGACGACGGCGACGTCTCCGGGTCGGAGGTCTGCAGCTCGCAGGATGCGCCGCGCGGGATTCTCCGCGCACAACCGCATCAGGCGGTAAGTGCTCGCGAAGTCGCCCCGCTCCGGGTCTCGCTTGACCCGGACGACATCCGGGCTGACGCCGGCCTGCAGAGCGCACCACCCGGCGAACGCCCCGCACCACTCGGCGTCCCCGTTGGCGCTGTAGGCGTCGGCCGCGCCGAACCCGCAGGCTCGCAGGTAGGCGCGGACGTCCGCTGCTCGACCGTTCGGCGGCTCTTGCACTCCACGCTCCCACTCCGCAAGCGCAGCCCGCACGATGGCCTCGCCGCGCTCCGGGACCCAGGGCGTCGGCAGCGTCACAGCGCACCCTTGCCGAGCGACGCAGCGGCGGGCGGCAGGTCCGGCGGATCGAAGGGTGTAGGGGCTTGGGTGCTACTCATGGCGTCCACCGTAGCGGACCGGTGCCGCAATTTGTAGACTGGCAGCATGGCCGGACAACCGAAAACCCGAGTGCGCGAGGCTGCGGCGAGCCGCCCCGCCATCGCCAAACGCCTGACGCCCGCGTGGCAGGACGAGGAACTCATCGACGCCATCTGTGGCGACCTCGCCGACGGGTGCAGCTTCGAGACGACCGGGCTAGCTCACGGGCTTGGCCGTGACACCCTCGGGAAGTGGGCACGCGAGGCCGTTGACGTCGTTGACGCGCTGGCGCATGACCCCGATGCGGCCATCGAGGCCAACCCGGAGCGCGTCCTCGCCGGGGCGCGCCTACTGCGCGCGCACGCGGGTGCGTCTCAGCAGTTGGAGCGGCGTCTCCACCAGGGCGAGCTGTGGGCCCTCGAAGTCCTCGCCCGCCGGCACCGGCAGACCTGGGGCCGACAGGAGCACCTGACCATCGACGGCAGCTCTGCCACGTCCGAGGTCGCCGGCCTGCTCGACCGCATCGCCCAGGTGAGGGCGGAGACGGCCGCCGAGGGCGAGTGACGACGTTCGCCGACTTCCGCCCGCTGCCATGGCAGGCGGACGCGCTGCACGCCATCACGCACGGGATGGCGACCTGCTACGGATGGCGAGGCGGCGTCGGGTCGGGCAAGTCGCTCACCATCTGCGTCGCGCTCGCCGCGCTGGCTCAGACGTGGCCTGGGTCGCGCTGGATACTTGGGATGGACACGCACCCGCGCTTGGAGATGGTGCACCTTCCCCTCCTGCTCGGGCTCAAGATGCGGGCCTCGTACAGCAGAGCCTCCAAGTTGTTCGAGTTTGAGAACGGGTCGACGCTGCGCCTGAAGCACCTCGAATACAGCGGCGACCCGATGGCGGCCGGCTCACCACTGGAGGGCGGCAGCATCGAGGGCATCGGCATCGACGAGTGCCAGACCGTCGACCGTCGCTACTTCAAGGTCGCCCAGATGCGCACACGCGAGCCCCGCCGCGTGCGGCTCAAGGACGGGCGGATCATCGAGTTCCCCGCGCTGACCATCCTCTCGGGGCTCCCCATCGGCGACTGGTGGACGCCCGCGGTGAGGCGCGCGGGCGGGATGGTCTGGCACCCCAAGACGTCCGACAACCTGCGCCACCTCGATCCGACCTACGTCGAGCGGCTCCTGGCGACGCTGACGGAGCGCGAGCAGCGTGCGCTGATGGACGGCGAGGAGATGCCGATTGAGGGGCAGGTGCTCTATGCATTCTCGGGCCGCGACTACCCCGAGGGCAACGTGCTCAGGGGGCACGCCATCGACTGGCGGCACGTCCGGACGATGCTCGCGGTGGACCTGGGGTACAGGTCGCCGGCCGTGCTGCTCTTCGTCGAGGTCTGGCGCGGAACGTGGTGTGTCGTGCGCGAGTGGGCGCCGGACCGGACGACCCTCCCGGACCTGTGCGAGCTGCTTGCCGCGTCCGTCTGCCCCCGTCGCGATTGGGCGCCGGGCGACGCGCGACTACCCGTCGATGAACTGGTAGTCGACCCGGCCGGCGACGCGATGAACGACCAGACGGGGCACCCCGACCTCGCCCTCATGGCCCGCCCGCAGCCCGCCGGACTCGGGATGTACCCCATCGTAGAGACCGACCGAGCGCGGCGCCTCATCGCCCCCGGGTGCCAGCGGCTCAATCTGGCCCTGGAGCGCCGACTGCTCCTCATCTCGGGCCGCCTGTACGACGAGGGGCAGGCGGCGCCGGACACGCACCGGACGCTCATCAGGGCAATCCAGGGGTACGCATGGGACCCCCGCAACCCCGCCAAGCCGCGCAAGGACGGCAAATTCGACCACCACATCGACACCCTGCGCTACGGCCATCGGCGCGTGCTCTGGGACGCGATGCCCCCGTCCGCAGTGGGCGACCGTCTGCCGCGCGCGATGGAGGCGGACGGCGACGGCGGGGGGGACTCCGGGCAGGCGACCGACGCGCGGTGAAAGCGCCGGCGGTCTGACGCTTCAAATCGTAGCATCTGGCGGAATGGTGCTGCTTCTCGTAGCATCGGCCGCAGATGTACGGAACCGCCCCCGTGTCGACAGAGCGCGCGCAACAGATGCGAGACGCATCGACGCGGCCGGAGGGCTCCATCGGGACGAGCGGCAAGCCCCTCAGCGGCGGG
>Ga0172374_1002438_pt1 | contig 11824 bp, 12 predicted proteins | sample LakKiv3m_FD_114536 | JGI IMG/M metagenome (GOLD analysis project Ga0172374, IMG submission 114536) | Freshwater microbial communities from Kabuno Bay, South-Kivu, Congo - kab_092012_10.3m | ecosystem: Environmental > Aquatic > Freshwater > Lake | place: Democratic Republic of the Congo... | reverse complement strand
GGGCGCTATCGCCACAAGAAGGAAAGCTATCTCGCCGCCATTGATCCGAATTTCGGCGGCGTCGGTCGCACGATTACGGATGAGAACGGTTATTACTGGTTCAAGACCATCCAGCCGGGCGCTTACCCCTGGCCGAACGGCGTCAATGACTGGCGGCCGGCCCATATCCATTTTTCCGTCTTCGGCCACGGGTTCGCCCAGCGGCTCATCACCCAGATGTATTTCGAAGGCGACCCGCTGATCTGGAAATGTCCGATCGTAAAGACCATTCCGGATGAGGACGCTATCAAGCGGCTGATTGCGCCGCTGGACATGAATGCGACGCTGCCGATGGACATGCTGGCCTATAAGTTCGATATCGTCCTGCGCGGTCGCCGTTCGACCCTTTTCGAAAATCGCATGGAGGGCAACTGACCATGGTTCAGCCGCTCAACTATTTCAAAGAGACCGCCTCGCAGACGGCGGGACCCTATGTGCATATCGGCTGCACGCCCAATTTCGTCGGCATCGAAGGCGTGTTCGAAAAGGATCTGGGGTCCGGTCCGCTTTATAACGATAAGGCGCGCGGCGAACGTATCAGCGTGCGCGGCACGGTTTATGACGGCGCGGGAATGCCGCTGAAGGACGCATTGATCGAAATCTGGCAGGCCGATACCGACGGTTATTACAACAGCCCGAGCGAAACACGCGGCAAGGCTGATCCGAATTTCATCGGCTGGGGCCGCTCGCCTGGCGACATGGATACTGGCGAATTCATTTTCGAAACGATCAAGCCCGGCACGGTCCCGTTCCGTGACGGCCGGCCGATGGCGCCGCACATCACCTTCTGGATCGTTGCGCGCGGCATCAATATCGGCCTGCAGACCCGCATGTATTTTCCGGAAGAACAGGAGGCCAATGCCGCCGATCCGGTTCTTGCCCGCGTCGAGCAGAAAAGCCGTATCGCCACGCTCGTCGCCAAAAAGGAAGAAGGCAACGTCTATCGCTTCGATATCCGCCTTCAGGGCGAAGGCGAAACCGTGTTTTTCGATATCTGAGCGAGACGGAAGATGAGCCTTTCCCCTTTCGAACATCCGTTTCTGTCCGGCCTTTTCGGCGACAGCGAGATCGTCGAGCTGTTTTCGGCGAGAGCCGATATCGACGCCATGGTCCGTTGCGAGACGGCGCTGGCGCAGGCGGAAGCGGAGGCCGGCATCATCTCCGAGGATGTGGCGGAAGCGATCGTCTTGGGGCTTTCGGACTTTGCCGCTGATATGACCGCACTTCGCCACGGCGTCGCGAAGGACGGCGTTGTGGTTCCCGAACTCATCCGGCAGATGCGGGCAGCGGTCGCCGGCAAGGCGGCGGACAAGGTGCATTTCGGCGCGACCAGCCAGGATGTCATCGATACCAGCCTGATGCTGCGGCTGAAAATGGCGGCGGAAATCATCGCCACCCGGCTCGGTCACCTCATCGATACGCTGGGAGACATCGCTTCCCGCGACGGCCACAACCACTTGACGGGCTATACCCGCATGCAGGCCGCCATCGACATCACCGTCGCCGACCGGGCGGCGAGCTGGACCGCGCCACTCGAACGCCATCTGTTACGGCTCGAAATCTTTGCGCAGAACGGCTTTGCCCTTCAGTTCGGCGGCGCGGCCGGCACGCTGGAAAAGCTTGGCGACAATGCCGCTGCAGTGCGTACCGATCTCGCAAAACGGCTCGGCCTTGCCGACAGACCGCAATGGCAGAGCCAGCGCGATGGCGTCGCCGAATTCGGCAATATTCTCTCGCTGATCACCGGTGCGTTGGGCAAGTTCGGCCAGGACATTGCGCTGATGGCGGAACTCGGCGCGGAAATCCGCCTCTCCGGCGGCGGCGGCTCCTCGGCCATGCCGCACAAGCAGAATCCGGTCAATGCCGAAACGCTGGTGACACTGGCACGGTTTAATGCCGTGCAGATATCCGCAGTGCATCAGTCGCTTGTCCACGAACAGGAGCGGTCCGGTGCTGGCTGGATGCTGGAATGGATGACGCTGCCGCAAATGGTGACGGCAACGGGTGCATCCCTGCTGATCGCCGAACGCCTCGCGGGACAGATAGACAGGTTGGGCACGGAAAAAGGCTAGCCGAGAGACCCACGGATTTTGATTGAAATCGGCGTCCCCGGCACTTCCCGCCACACCTTCGGCGGCAGTATTTGCGTGCATTGAAAACGCTTGCGCCTTTGCGCATTAGCTATTGATAACACAAGATTTTCTTAAAAATAACAAATGTAGAAAAAACGGCTTTTCAGCTGCTTTTTAACCGGATGAAGCGCTTGACACAAAAATGAACTAACTGGTACAAACAATCATGTCGAAGCCATGCTGCGGGTGAGGAAAACAACCTTCTGGACATGGTCAGACAAATGGAGGGCTTTGGCGCAGTAAGGGTCCCAAAGCGATAAGGACAAGGCGAAACGCCTGTCCGGACCCGAACGGGTTGGGAGGAAGAATGTCTTACAGTCTCGATTTTTCGGTGGTCATGGACCGCCTGCCCGAGCTGCTTTTGGCCTGTCTGGCGACGATCGGCCTTGCCATTGCCGGCATGTCGCTCGCCACCGTCATCGGGGTTCTCGGCGTCGTTGCCCGTCGTTCGCGCTTCAAGCTGCTGCGCGGTCTGGTCATCGGCTTCGTCGAAGCCATCCGCAACACGCCGTTTCTGGTGCAGATATTCTTCATTTTCTTCGCTTTGCCGCAGGTTGGCATCAAGCTTAACCCCACCGTCACCGCCATCATTGCGCTGGCTCTCAACGGCGGCGCCTATGCCATTGAAATCATTCGCGGCGGCGTGGATTCCATTCCCAAGGGCCAGGTGGAGGCTGGGCTGGCGCTCGGCCTGCATCGGTCACAGATATTCCGCCACATCATTCTGAAGCCGGCACTGCGCGCGGTCTATCCGTCGCTCACCAGCCAGTTCATCATGCTGACGCTGACCACCTCGGTCTGTACCTCTATCGCCGCTTACGAACTGACATCCGTGGCCCAGAAGATCGAGGCGGACACCTTCCGGTCCTTCGAGGTCTATTTCTCGATCACGCTGCTTTATCTCATCATTTCCTCGCTGATGATGGGCATCTTCTCGCTCATCTCCCGCGCGTCTTTCAGCTATCCGGTCAAGTGAGGAAAAGACAATGGAATCCATCGGTCCCAACGAATTCTTCTTCCTGATGCAAGGCCTGAAATGGACACTTGCGCTGACCGTGATCGGCTTTATCGGCGGCGGTGTCTTCGGTCTCTGCGTGGCGCTTGCCCGCGTTGCCGACAATGCCGCTATCCAGCGCGCCAGCACCGGTTACATCGCCGTCTTCCAGGGCACTCCGCTCCTGATGCAGCTGTTCGTCGTCTATTACGGCGTGGCGCTTGCCGGCCTCAATGTCGATGCATGGATTGCTGTTGCCATCGCCTTCACCCTGCATGCCAGCGCCTTCCTTGGCGAAATATGGCGCGGCGGCATCCAGGCGGTGCCGAAAGGCCAGACGGAAGCCGCCAATGCGCTCGGCCTGCATTATATCTCCCGCATGAAGGACGTGGTTCTGCCGCAGGCCTTCAAGATTTCTCTGCCAGCGACCATCGGTTTCCTCGTGCAGCTCATCAAGGGCACCTCGCTCGCGGCCATCGTTGGCTTCGTCGAACTGTCGCGCGCCGGCCAGATCGTCTCCAACCAGACGTTCCGCCCGCTCACCGTCTTCGCCATCGTCGGCATCATCTATTTCCTGATCTGCTGGCCGCTTTCCCTGTGGGGCGCGGGTGTGGAGAGACGGATGCAGGCCAATTCCCGTTAACAACCAAAACCATCTCATCAGCTTTGTAAGGAGGAGCAAAAGATGAAAACCACCAGCATGAAATTCTCTCGCCGCGCCCTGCTCGCGCTTGCCGCGGCAACGGTTGCCCTGCCCTTTATCGCACCGGTCGATGCTTTCGCCGGAACGGTGGAAGAGGCCAAGGCCAAGGGCAAGGTCGTCATCGGCATTCAGGGCGACAATTCGCCATGGGGCTTCGTCAATTCCAGCGGCGTACAGGACGGTCTCGATGCCGATATCGGCAAGGCCTTTGCCGATTATCTCGGCGTCAAGGTGGAGTTCGTGCCGCTCGCTGTGGCAAACCGCATTCCGGCGCTTCTGACCGGCAAGGTCGACCTGCTTTTCGCAACCATGGGCATGACCGCCGAACGCGCAAAGACCATCCAGTATTCCAAGCCCTATGCCGGCAACGTTCTCTCGGTCTACGGCCCGAAGGACAAGAAGATCGCCGGTTATGACGATCTGACCGGCGTCTCCGTCGGCGTGCCGAAGTCGAGCGCCATGGATACCTCGATCACGGCAGGCGCCGGCTCGAAGGCCAACATCCTGCGCTTTGATGATGACGCCGCCAATATTCAGGCGCTCATCTCCGGCCAGGTCGAGGTCGTCGGCGGCAACCAGTTTTATGGCGACCGTCTGAACAAGGCGGCCGAAGGCAAATACGAGCCGAAGTTCGATCTGACGACGCTTTATAACGGCGCCGGCACCCGTCCCGGTGAAAAGGACTGGAACGAGACCGTCAACGCCTTCCTCGACAAGATCAAGTCCGACGGCCAGCTGGCCAAGATCTATGACAAGTGGATGAAGCGCGAAGTTCCGGCCTTCCCGGACAGCCTGCCCGACATCCCGTTCACCGTGAAGTAATCCGGAGGTTTCCATGCCGCAATCCGCCACTGCCGAGGTTCCGCTTATCGCCCTTCAAGGGGTTGGAAAGTGGTATGGAGCCTTCCATGCGCTTAAAAATGTCAACATGACGGTTCGCAAGGGTGAGAAAATCGTCCTTTGCGGCCCGTCGGGTTCGGGAAAATCCACCCTTATCCGCTGCATCAACCATCTGGAGGAAATCCAGGAAGGCAAGATCACGGTGGAAGGGACCACGCTTTCGGATTCCAGCCGCGCCATCGATGCCGTTCGCCGCGAAGTGGGCATGGTGTTCCAGAGCTTCAATCTCTTCCCGCACAAGACCATCATGGAAAACTGCACGCTCGCGCCCATGCGGGTGAAGGGCCTGTCGAAAGCCGATGCGGAGGCGACGGCGCGCAAATATCTGGAGCGCGTGCGCATCCTCAATCAGGCCGACAAATACCCGGCCCAGCTGTCCGGCGGTCAGCAGCAGCGCGCGGCGATTGCCCGGGCGCTGTGCATGGAGCCGAAAGCCATGCTGTTCGACGAGCCTACCTCGGCGCTCGATCCGGAAATGGTGAAAGAAGTGCTCGACACCATGATCGGCCTTGCCCGTGACGGCATGACGATGATCTGCGTCACCCATGAAATGGGTTTCGCCCGGCAGGTGGCCGACCGCGTGATCTTCATGTCGGAAGGCGAGATCATCGAGGAAGGCCCGCCGGAGGAATTCTTCAGCGATCCCAAGCATCAGCGCACGCGCACGTTCCTCGGCGAAATTCTCGCCCATCACTGAGGTTCGTCCATCTGCCCTCAGACTTGTGGCGACCTCTCGGCATACGCGACATCATCCTCGGGCTTGACCCGAGGATCCACTGATTTCAACGGGCTATGGATCCTCGGGTCAAGCCTGAGGATGATGAAGGAGAGGTCTCAATACCTCGCCAGCAACCTGAAGGCAGGCGGAGCCTGCCCCGAAACGACGAACGACACTTGATCATGATAGAGAAACAATCCTTCAAGGTCGGCCTGATCGGCGCCGATATCCAGCTTTCCAAATCGCCCGCGCTGCACATGCGCGAAGGCGCTGCCCACGGCCTCGATTATTCCTATGAGCTGGTCGACGTCACCGCCCGCGAATTGCCGGCAAGCGCCCTTCCCGATCTGCTCGATGAGCTGGAAGCGCGTGGTTTTGCCGGTACCAACATCACCCATCCGTTCAAACAGGCGGTCATTCCGCATCTGGATGAACTCTCCGACGATGCCCGCATGCTTGGCGCGGTCAACACCGTGGTCTTCAAGGATGGCCGACGCATCGGCCACAATACCGACTGGTACGGCTTTTATGAAAGTTTCGTGCGCGGCCTGCCTGATGCGAAACGTGACCGGGCGCTGCTGGTCGGCGCTGGCGGAGCGGGCGTTGCGGTGGCCCATGCGGCGCTGAAGCTCGATATCGCCCATCTCGATATTTTCGACCGCGACTTTACGCGGGCGGAGCGGCTCGCCGGTGAACTCAATGCCCGTTTCGGCGACGGCCGCGCTTTTGCCGTTGAAGACCCGGCTGCCTCCCTGCCCCTCGCCGATGGTCTCATCCATGCCACCCCCATGGGCATGCCTGCCCATCCGGGCATGCCGGTCGCGGCCGACCTCATCGAACAGCGGCACTGGGTGGCCGATATCGTCTATATGCCGCTCGTCACCGAACTTCTGGCGACGGCGGCGAAAAAGGGCTGTCGTACCCTGCCAGGCGGCGGCATGACGGTGTTTCAGGCCGTCGGCGCATTCCGCCTGTTCTGCGGCCGCGAGCCGGATGCGGAGCGCATGACGGCGCATTTCACCGAACTGTGCATGGCGGAGGGTGTAGCATGAGCCTTTTTACTGTTTTGAACGGACCCAATCTCAACCTGCTCGGCCAGCGCCAGCCGGAAATCTACGGCTATGAGACCATGGCTGATGTGGAAGCCAACTGCCGCAAGGTGGCCGATGCTGCCGGCCATGAGCTGTTCTTTGCCCAGAGCAACCGCGAATATGAGCTGATCGACTGGATTCACGAAGCGCGGGGCAAATCGTCGGGCATCGTCATCAATCCCGGCGCCTTTACCCACACATCAGTGGCGATCCTCGATGCGCTGAATGCCTTCGAAGCTGATGTCATCGAGGTCCATATTTCCAACATCCACAAACGCGAGGTTTTCCGCCACCATTCCTACGTCTCGACCCGCGCCGAAGGCGTAATCGCCGGTCTCGGCATCGAAGGTTACGAGGTGGCGTTACGCCATCTCATCAACCGTTTTTCCCGATCGTCGTGATATGGCCGGGCATCAGCACATAACGCAGTACCATGTCGCTGACATGCCGCGACAATGTCTCCTGACCCTTTTCGGTAAACAGGCTGTCGCCGAAGATGAACGAAAAGGTCTCGGCGTTCGAAACGTTGAAGAAGGACAGCGCGCTGATCTGCCAGTGCAGTTCCAGCGCATCGATGCCATCGCGGAAGATGCCGCCTTTCTGGCCGCGCAGCAGCACGCCTTCAAGCGCATCGATGGCCGGTCGGTTGAGCTGACGGATGGTTTCGGACGATTGCATGTGCCGGCCATGATGGATGTTCTCGATCATCACCATGCGGATGAAAGCCGGATTGCGACGGTGGTGATCGAAGGTGAACCGACAGAGCTTGTCGAGCGCCGCCGCCGGCTCCAGATCGTCCAGCTCCAGATCGCTCTCACCGCCGCGCACCTTGGCATAGGCCTCTTCCAGCACACGCTGGTAAAGGCTCTCCTTGTCGCTGAAATAGTAATAGATCATGCGCTTGGACGTGCGCGTCCGGGCCGCAATTTCATCAATGCGGGCGCCGGAGAGACCGTTCTGCGAAAACTCTTCCATGGCCACCGAAAGAATGTCGCGGCGCACTCCCTCCGGATCGCGCTTCGCCTGCCGGCTGTCTCGGGTTCCGTTCGAAGTAGCGCTTTTGGTCATGATCCATTCCATCGGTGGGGCGGCTGGCCCAAGCCCACGCCCTGATTATTAACCAATCAGTACATAAGGCTGAAAAGGAAGGCAATATGGCGAGCTATGACACAGGCAGACACGGCATGCCAATGCGCACATCCATTGCAACCGTATCGATCAGCGGCGAATTTCCCGAAAAACTGGCGGCCATCGCCAAGGCAGGCTTCAGTGGCGTGGAGATTTTCGAAAACGATTTCCTGACCTATGACGCCTCCCCGCGCGAGGTGAAGGCGCTTGTCGCCGATCACGGGCTGGACATCACGCTTTTCCAGCCATTCCGCGATTTCGAGGGCATGCCGGAGCCGCACCGCGCCCGCGCCTTCGAACGCGCTCAGCGCAAATTCGACATCATGGGCGAACTCGGCACCGACCTGATGCTGATCTGCTCGAATGTCTCGCCGGTCTCGCTTGGCGGCATCGACCGCGCCGCCGCCGATTTCCATCAACTTGGCGAGCTTGCGGCAAAACACGGCGTGCGCGTCGGCTATGAGGCACTGGCCTGGGGCCGCCATATCAGCGATCACCGCGATGCCTGGGAGGTGGTGCGCCGCGCCGACCACGCCAATGTCGGCATCATTCTCGACAGTTTCCACACGCTCTCACGCAAGATCGACCCCAATTCGATCCGCTCCATCCCCGGCGACAAGATCTTCATCGTGCAGCTGGCCGATGCGCCGCAGATCGACATGGACCTGCTCTACTGGAGCCGCCATTTCCGCAACATGCCGGGCGAAGGCGACCTGCCGGTGGTGGATTTCATGCGCGCCGTGGCCGCCACCGGCTATAGCGGCCCGCTGTCGCTCGAAATCTTCAACGATCAGTTCCGCGGCGGCTCGGCCCGCCTGCTGGCCGAAGACGGTCACCGCTCGCTCATCAACCTCATGGATCAGGTGCGCCGTCTCGAACCCGATATTCGCATCGATGTGCCCGCCATGCCGGAACGGGTGCAAACGCAAGGGGTGGAATTCGTCGAATTCACCACGGCACCGGAGGAAAAAGCCCATCTGGAGACATTGCTCGCCACGCTCGGTTTCGAAAGAACCGGCAAGCACCGCAATCGCGATGTCGATCTTTATACGCAGGGCGATATCCGCATTGTCATCAACACCAGCGATGAAGGCGACAGTTTCGCCGGCGCGTCCTATTCCATCCACGGCACCAATGCCTATGCCTTCGGCCTGAAGGTCGATAATGCACAGGCGGCCCTTGCCCGGGCCGAAGCGCTCGGCGCGCCGACCTTCACTGAACCGCGCAAGACGGGCGAAGTGGCCGTTCCCGCCATTCAGGGCGTGGGCAACGGCGTCATCTATTTCCTCGATGCCTCGCTGGCGCTCGCCTCCATCTGGGACAATGAGTTCGTGTCGACGCAGGGACGGAAGGCAGCCGAAGATGCCGGCCTGAAGCGCATCGATCACCTTGCGCAAACAACGCATTATGATGAAATGCTGACCTGGCTTCTGTTCTACACATCGCTGTTTTCCACCCGCCGCACGCCGATGGTCGACGTGGTCGATCCCGGCGGATTGGTGCGCAGTCAGGCAATTGAAAGCGTGCCCTCGCCGCATTTCCGCCTGACCATGAACGGCGCAGACAATCGCAAGACCTTCGCCGGCAAATTTCTGGCCGAGGGTTTCGGCACCAGCATCCAGCACATCGCCTTTGCCACCGATGATATTTTCGCGACGGCCAAGGCAATGCAGGCGCGCGGTTTCCACGCCCTGCCGATCTCGCGCAATTATTACGACGATCTGGAAGCCCGTTTCGGGCTGGAACCGGAATTTTCCGATGCCCTGCGAGAAGCAAGTATTCTTTATGACCGCGACGACAATGGCGAATATTTCCAGATATACAGCCGCACCTTCGGTGAAGGTTTCTTCTTCGAGATCATCGAGCGGCGTGGTGCCTATGCCGGTTATGGGGCCATGAACGCGCCTTTCCGCATTGCGGCCCAACGACGTCTTGCACCACCGGTCGGCATGCCGAAGGAATAATTGCCGTCGAAAACCGACAGTACGCAGCGACAGGAATGCCGCTGCGGCCGGCCGTTCTTCTCACGCCACCGCCGTTATTTCGTAATCCCGTGGAATGGCGGAGGTGGCAGCAAACCACTCCGATGCCCGCGTCCGCTGCTGATGAAAATCAAAGGCGGCGCGATCGACAAAAAGTTCCTCCACCCGCCAGATCAGAGGATCCTCGGTCTGAGTGACGTCAAAGGAAATGCAGCCGGGTTCCGCTCTGGTCAGACGAAGGTGCTCGGGAAGATGGGTTTCCACAAGCGGGATATCCTCCACCGATGCGCAACGCAGGAAGCCGGATAATCTGACTGCGCCCGTTCTATTCGTCATGTTCGGTATCCTCGTTGGATTATTGTTTATCCGCCTGTAGCACGGGCAACGATACAATCGTCTACCATTGCGACATCACGATAAAATTTGTCCGCTTACCCTTCCTCCGTCATCCTCGAAAGTAAGCCCTGAAGAGGCGTTGTACGCGCCCAGCACATTGAGGCACACCCGCGCCCAAAATAAATGCACTTGCGCATTTGTAGAGCAGTACACAAAAATTGTTCAACACTCTGGACATGATTGTCGGGTTTTGTTAGCTTTTTTGTAAAACAAGGGTGGGGAATACAATTTCATGCGCAACATCGATTCCGGGGCCGATGCCGGGCATCTTGCCGGCACCGACGTCGTGGCTTTCAAAGCCGGGGCAAGATCGCAATATCCGCGTCTACCGGCTTCATCCGATGCCCATTGCGCCTTCGGGGCGGCGTGAGCCACCATGCGCTTTTCCTTCACATTCGCCTTCTTTCGCGCAACGCCTGATGCCGGCGCCTGTCCGACGCCCTTTTGCCCTTCCATAATTCAGATGGCCGCGCCAGAATTGCCGCGCACGCCAAGCCGGAGACGCTGACATGACTGCCGTAAACCGCAACGCCCTCCTCTCGGTCGAAGGCCTGAGCGTCGAGTTCGGCGACAGCCGCGTCGTGGACGACATCTCCTTTTCCGTCGAAGCCGGCCGGACGGTGGCGATCGTCGGCGAATCCGGGTCGGGCAAATCGGTCACCTCGCTGTCCACCATGCGCCTTGCCGACATGATGGGCGCGACCTATCCCACCGGTAAAATCCTGTTTGAAGGCAAGGATTTGCTGAAGGCCTCGCAGAAGGAGATGCGCTCGATCCGCGGCAAGGAGATCGCCATGATCTTCCAGGAGCCGATGACATCGCTGAACCCAGTCTTCACCATCGGCGACCAGATTTGCGAAGTGCTTGTTCTGCATGAGAAGATGGGCAAGCAGGCGGCCATGGCGGAAGCAAAAAAGCTGCTCGACATGGTGCGGCTGCCCGATGCGGCCGAGCTTTTGCACCGTTACCCCCACCAGCTTTCCGGCGGCATGCGCCAGCGGGTGATGATCGCCATGGCGCTCGCCTGCCGACCGAAGCTCTTGATCGCCGACGAACCGACGACGGCGCTGGACGTGACCATTCAGGCGCAAATCCTCAACATCATGCGCGACCTGCAGAAGAAGCTCGGCATGGGCATGGTCTTCATCACCCATGATATGGGCGTGGTGGCTGAAATGGCCGATGACGTCGTCGTCATGTGGAAGGGCAAGAAGGTCGAGGAAGGTCCGGTCAAGGATATCTTCGGCAATCCGCAGCACCCCTATACGCGCGCCCTGCTTTCCGCCGTTCCGCGTCTCGGCAGCATGGAAGGCGAAGAGTTTCCCAAGCGCCTGCCGCTCACCGTATTGCAGGACGGCCAGCCGGTGGTGGTCGGCGAGGAACGCGTGCAGAACACCGCAAAATATGACGCCAAGCCGCTACTGTCGGTCAAAGATCTGTTCGTTCGTTTCGATATCCGCAAGAACCTGTTCGGCAAGGCGACACACCGTTGCAGCGCCGTCCAGAAGGTCAGCTTCGACATTCATGCCGGAGAGACGCTGGCGCTGGTGGGCGAATCCGGTTCGGGCAAATCCACCATCGGTCGCACCATCCAGCAGCTGCAATCGGCGGTGTCGGGAGAAATCTCCTTCAATGGCCGCAGCTATTCTGAGATGTCGGCGGCGGAACGGTTCCGCATGCGGCAGGAAGTGCAATATATCTTCCAGGACCCCTTCGCCTCGCTCGATCCGCGCAAGACGGT
>Ga0172374_1002437_pt1 | contig 11828 bp, 8 predicted proteins | sample LakKiv3m_FD_114536 | JGI IMG/M metagenome (GOLD analysis project Ga0172374, IMG submission 114536) | Freshwater microbial communities from Kabuno Bay, South-Kivu, Congo - kab_092012_10.3m | ecosystem: Environmental > Aquatic > Freshwater > Lake | place: Democratic Republic of the Congo... | reverse complement strand
GATGTGATTCGCGAGCAGGAAGGCCAGGCCGCGTTCGACCTGATCGAGCGCATCCGCCAGCTCTCGGTGGCGTTCCGGCGCGACGCCGATCATGCGGCCGACAAAACCCTGCACAAACTGCTACGGTCGCTCAGCGGCGACCAGACCGTGAGCGTGGTGCGCGCCTTCACCTATTTCAGCCACCTGGCCAATTTGGCCGAGGATCGCCATCACATCCGCCGCCGCGACTTTTATGAGCGCACCGGCAGCCTGCGTGAAGGCAGCATCGACCTGACCCTGCGCCGTCTGGCCGAAGGCGGCATCATGCCCGCAGCCATTGCGCAAACGCTGGCGCACAGCTTCGTCTCTCCGGTCCTGACCGCGCACCCCACCGAAGTGCAACGCAAAAGCATTCTGGACGCCGAACGCGACATTGCCCGACTGCTGACCGCGCGCGACGACATCCTGGCGCAGGCCAACGCCTACGCCGTGCCGCACGACGCACTGACCCCGCGCGAGCTGGCCACCAATGAATCCCAGTTGCGTGCCCGGGTGTTGCAGCTATGGCAAACGCGTCTGTTGCGCCTGACCCGGCTGACCGTGGCCGACGAAGTGGAAAATGCCCTGAGTTACTACGAAACCACGTTCCTGAACGAAATCCCGCGGTTGTATGCCAACCTCGAACACCGCTTGAACGTGCCGCCCGTGGCCGGTTTTTTACGCATGGGCCAGTGGATTGGCGGTGACCGAGACGGCAACCCGCACGTCAACGCGCAGACCCTCGAATACGCCCTGCGCCGACAAGCCGACGTGGCCTTGCGTCACTACCTCACCGAGGTGCATTACCTGGGCAGCGAGCTGTCGCTCTCCACCCTGCTGGTGAACTTCGGACCCGACCTGCTGGCACTGGCCCAGCGCTCGCCCGACACCAATGCACATCGCCAGGACGAGCCGTACCGGCGCGCACTGACCGGCATTTACGCCCGTCTGGCGGCCACCCTCAAGACGCGCACCGGCGGTGAAGCGGCGCGCCATGCCGTCGCCCCCCAGAATCCCTACGCCAGCGCGCAGGAATTCCTGGCCGATCTGCGCGTCATTGAAGCGGCTCTGACGTCTCATCAGGCGCAGGCACTGGTGGTGCAACGGCTGGCGCCGTTGATACGCGCCGTGACCGTGTTCGGTTTTCATCTGGCCACCATCGATCTGCGCCAAAGCTCCGACCGGCACCAGGAGGTGCTGGCCGAGCTGTTGACCACCGCGCGCATCACGCCCGATTACGGCGCATTGCCCGAGGCCGACAAATGCACCCTGCTGCTGAGCCTGCTGTGCGATGCCCGGCCACTGCGGGTGATGGGTGCGGCCTACAGCGCCCAGACCCAAAGCGAAATCGGCGTCTTCGAGATGGCACGGCGCCTGCGCGAACAGTTCGGCGCCCAGGCCATCCGGCACTACATCATCAGCCACACCGAGACGGTGAGCGACCTGCTGGAAGTGTTGTTGCTGCAAAAGGAAGTGGGGCTGCTGCAGGGCACGCTGGACCAGAACGCGCGCTGCGAGCTGATCGTGGTGCCCTTGTTCGAGACCATCGGAGACCTGCGCAACGCGGCACCGATCATGCGCGCCTTCTATCAGTTGCCCGGCATCCTGCCGATGGTGCAGCGCGGCTGCGCCGACCAGTATGGCGAGCAGGACATCATGCTGGGTTATTCCGACAGCAATAAGGACGGCGGCATCTTCACCAGCAACTGGGAGCTTTACCAGGCCGAAATTGCGCTGGTGGACGTGTTCCACCAGATCAACCGCAACCATGGTGCACCGGGGCAAGCCGGCTACGTGCAGATGCGTATGTTCCACGGACGCGGCGGCACTGTGGGGCGCGGGGGTGGCCCCAGCTTCGAAGCCATCCTGGCGCAACCGCCCGGCACGGTCCGGGGACAGATCCGTCTGACCGAACAGGGCGAAGTGATCAGCTCCAAATACGCCAATCCCGAAATCGGGCGACGCAATCTGGAAACCCTGGTGGCGGCCACGCTGGAAGCCACCTTGCTCAACCGCACCCAGGCAGCGCCCGATGCCTATCTGCGCGCCGCCACCGAACTGTCGGGGTTGAGCATGGCAGCGTACCGTCGGCTGGTCTACGAAACACCGGGTTTCAGCGACTATTTCTTTGCCGCCACACCCATTCGGGAAATTGCCGAACTGCACCTCGGGTCGCGCCCGGCCTCGCGCAAAGCCAACCAGACCATCGAAGACTTGCGCGCCATTCCCTGGGTCTTCAGCTGGGCGCAATGCCGGCTGCTGCTGCCCGGCTGGTACGGACTCGGTTCGGCGGTCGCGCAATTTCTGACGCCCGAAGGTGACCGGACCTCAGCCCGCCGGCGTCAGCAGCGGTTGGCCCTGCTGCGCCGCATGGGGCGCGACTGGCCCTTCTTCAAAACGCTGCTCTCCAACATCGACATGGTGTTGGCCAAGACCGACCTGGCGCTGGCGTCGCGCTACGCTGAACTGGTGAGCGACAAACGCCTGCGCAAGAGGGTGTTTTCCGCCATCGAGCACGAATGGGCGCTGAGCGTTCACGCGCTGGAGCTGATCACCGGGCAGTCGCAGCGGCTGGCCGGCAACCCGGCATTGCTGCGCTCCATCCGGCACCGTTTTGCGTACATCGACCCGCTGCATCACCTGCAAGTGGAGCTGGTGCAGCGGTTCCGGGCTGGTGTGCACGACGAGCGGCTCAAACGCGGCATTCACATTTCAATCAACGGCATCGCCGCCGGTCTGCGCAACACCGGCTGATGCAAAGGCCGCTTACAGCGCCTTGTGCATGAACAGGGCGTGACCCATGGCCGGGTCGAGCTGGTAATTCTCAAAACCCAGCTGGCGGTACAGGCGTGTGGCCGGTGCGTTGCCCGACAACACTTCCAACGTCAACTTGCAGGCCCCGCGCGCGCGGGCCATGTCTTCCACCTGCCGCAACATCCGGGCGGCCACGCCCTGCCCGCGGTGGCTGGTGGCCACCACCACGTCGTGCACGTTGACCAAGGGCCGGCTGGCAAAGCTGGAAAAGCCTTCGACGCAATTCACCAGCCCCACCGGCACATCGTGGTCAAACGCCAATACGCTAAAGACCGTCGGGCGCTCGCGCAACGCCTGCGGCAGATGCGTCAAGGCGTAGTCGGACAAGGGTTGGCCACCACCGGCCGGGTCGCGCGCATAGGCATCCAGCAGCGCCAGCACCGCCTGCATGTGGGTCGGGTTGCCGTAATCGGCCGGGCAGATCGTCAGCGCGATGCCATCCGTCTTCACGCCGGCACCGATTCGGTGAGGGTGTTGGCGATGCGCTGGGCGCAGGCCTGCGCCTGGCGGGCGTCGCGCGCCTCGACCATCACGCGCAACAGCGGTTCGGTGCCGCTGGCACGGATCAGTACCCGCCCGGCGTTACCCAGTTCGGCCTCCGCCGCGCGGGTAGCCTCGGCCAAGCGTGCGTTCGATTTCCAGTCCTGCCCGGCTTGCAAGCGCACGTTGATCAGGGTTTGAGGGAACAGCGTCACGTCTTGTAGCAGTTGCGCCAGGGTGTGCCCGCTGCGCACCATCGTCTGCAAGACCTGCAGGGCCGATACCAGACCGTCACCGGTGGAATGCTTGTCCAGCACCAGCAGGTGGCCGGAGCCCTCACCGCCCAGCAACCAATGGTGCTTCTCCAGCTCTTCCAGTACATAGCGGTCGCCCACCTTGGCCCGCACCAGCGCCACGCCTCGCGCGTTCAACGCCAACTCAACCGCCATGTTGGTCATGAGGGTGCCGACCACGCCGGGCACCGCTTCATTGCGCCGCAGTCGCTCGTCGGCCATGAGATACAGCAATTCGTCACCGTTAAACAGGCGCCCCTGGGCATCGACCAGTTGAAGCCGGTCGGCGTCGCCGTCCAATGCCACCCCCAGGTCGGCCCGGTGCGCCTTGACGGCGTCGATCAGCGCCTGCGGGTGCGTGGCCCCCACACCCTGGTTGATGTTGAGCCCGTCGGGCGCGCAGCCGATGGCCACCACCTCGGCGCCCAGTTCATGAAACACCTTGGGTGCGATCTGATACGCCGCACCATGGGCGGCGTCCACCACGATGCGCATGCCCTTGAGCGTCAGCGAATTGGCGAACGTGCTTTTGCAAAACTCGATATAGCGGCCTGCGGCGTCGTCCAACCGGCGCGATTTGCCCAGCGCCGCCGATTCCACCCACTGCGGATCGCACGCCAGCACGGCTTCCACATCCTGTTCCCAGGCGTCGGGCAACTTGCTGCCTTGGGCGCTGAAAAACTTGATGCCGTTGTCTTCAAACGGGTTGTGGCTGGCACTGATCACCACCCCCAACGAAGCGCGCTGGGCCCGCGTGAGGTACGCCACACCGGGCGTAGGCAAAGGTCCCAACAACACCACATCGACACCGGCCGAATTGAAGCCAGACTCCAGCGCGCTTTCAAGCATGTAACCCGAAATGCGGGTGTCCTTGCCGATCAGCACTGTGGGGCGCGCTTCGCTGCGTTTGAGCACCCGGCCTACCGCATGCGCCAGCTTCAAGACAAAGTCCGGGGTGATGGGGCTTTGCCCCACCTTGCCACGAATGCCATCGGTTCCGAAATAGCTGCGCGTCATCGTTGATCCTCTCCTGGTTGGTCACATCCGTGTGTGAGCGGCAATGTTATCTTGCCCAGCACCTGCAAAGCCTGCACCGTCTCTTTGACATCGTGCACCCGCAGCACGGCTGCACCCCGTTCGGCGGACAGCAACGCCGCCGCCACGCTGGGCACCAGCCGTTCCTGCGCCGACAAGGTCTGGCCCAGCGCGGCCTGCGGCGTCATACCCGCCAACGAGGACTTGCGCGACCAACCCAGCAGCAACGGATAGCCCGCAGCACACAGCTCCCGCTGGCGCTGCAACAAGGCAAAGTTCTGCTCGACCGTTTTACCAAAACCGATGCCCGGGTCAAGCACGATGCGCGACGGCGCCACACCCAAGGCTTTCAGTTCATCAGCCGCCTGCCGCAGAAAACGCAGCACTTGCGGCACCACGTCACCGGCCATCGGCTGCACTTGCATGGTCTGCGGTTCGCGGTGCATGTGCATCAGACAAACACCGCAAGACGGATGGGAAGACACCACCTGAATGCCCTTCAGATCGCTAAAAGGGGCATGCCAGCGCAGTGCCCAGACGTCGTTAAGGATGTCCACACCCAGATCCAGCGCAGCCTGCATCACCTGCGGCTTGTAGCTGTCCAGCGAAATCGGCACGCCCAGGGTCAGCGCATCTTTGAGCACCGGCAGCACGCGTGCCCGTTCGTCCTGCACGGACAGCGGCGGCGCACCGGGGCGGGTCGATTCGCCACCGATGTCCAGCAGATCGGCACCGTCACGCAGCAATTGCTCGCAATGCTGCAGGGCCGAACGGGTATCGGCATGCTGTCCCCCGTCGGAAAACGAATCCGGCGTGACGTTGACGATGCCCATCACGCGCGGGCGGCTCAGGTCGATCTGAAAACGAGTGGTTTGCCAGAAGGTCATCAGAAAAAAACGGGGCCGAAGCCCCGTGGATGGTCTGTGCTTGAATCAGGCCGCGTGCGGCGTAGCGTCGGGCTTGACTGCCGGTGTGCCGCCACTGCCGCCGTCCGACCCCGTGGGCGATACACGCGGCGACCAGTCTTTGGGCGCGCGGGGTGTTTTGCCCGCCATGATGTCGTCGAGCTGGTCGCCGTCAATAGTTTCCCACTCCAGCAGCGCCTTGGCCATTGCGTGCATCTTGTCGCTGTGCTCTTCGATCAGCCGCCGCGCCAGCGCGTACTGTTCGTCGATGATGCGGCGCACCTCGACATCCACCTTTTTCATGGTCTCTTCGCTCATGTTGGTGGTCTTGGTGACCGAACGGCCCAGGAACACTTCACCTTCGTTTTCGGCGTAGACCATGGGGCCGAGAGCTTCACTCATGCCGTAGCGCATGACCATATCGCGCGCGATCTGGGTGGCGCGCTCAAAGTCGTTGCTGGCGCCGGTGGTCATCTGGTTCATGAAGACCTCTTCGGCAATGCGCCCGCCAAACAGCATACTGATCTGGTTGAGCATGTATTCCTTGTCGTAGCTGTAACGGTCTTGCTCGGGCAGGCTCATGGTCACGCCCAGTGCCCGACCACGCGGAATGATGGTGACCTTGTGCACCGGGTCACACTTGGGCAGCAGTTTGCCAATGAGCGCGTGGCCCGATTCGTGGTACGCGGTGTTGCGTCGCTCGGCTTCGGGCATGACCATGCTCTTGCGCTCGGGGCCCATCAGGATCTTGTCCTTGGCTTTTTCAAAGTCCTGCATCTCCACCGTGCGGGCGTTGCGGCGCGCGGCCATCAAAGCAGCTTCGTTGCACAAGTTGGCCAGATCGGCACCACTCATGCCGGGGGTGCCGCGCGCGATGATGGCCGCGTTCACATCAGGGCTGAGCGGAACCTTGCGCATGTGCACATTCAGAATCTGCTCACGGCCGCGAATGTCGGGCAGCGTGACGTACACCTGACGGTCAAAGCGCCCGGGACGCAGCAGGGCGGCGTCCAGAATATCGGGCCGGTTGGTGGCGGCCACCACGATGACGCCCATGTTGGTTTCAAAGCCGTCCATCTCGACCAGCATCTGGTTCAGAGTCTGTTCGCGCTCATCGTTGCCACCGCCCAGACCGGCCCCACGCTGGCGGCCCACTGCGTCGATTTCGTCAATGAAGATGATGCACGGCGCGTTCTTTTTGGCGTTTTCAAACATGTCGCGCACGCGGCTGGCACCGACACCGACGAACATCTCGACAAAGTCGGAACCCGAAATGCTGAAAAACGGCACCTTGGCTTCACCGGCAATACTCTTGGCCAGCAAGGTCTTGCCGGTGCCCGGCGGCCCCACCAGCAGCAGCCCACGCGGAATGCGCCCGCCCAGCTTCTGGAACTTGGCCGGATCTTTCAGAAAGTCGACCACTTCCTTGACTTCTTCTTTGGCTTCATCACAGCCGGCCACGTCGGCAAACGTCACGCTGTTGGTGTTTTCATCCAGCAGGCGCGCCTTGCTCTTGCCAAAGCTGAAGGCACCGCCCTTGCCGCCACCCTGCATCTGGCGCATGAAGTAAATCCACACGCCAATCAGCAGCAGCATCGGGCCCCAGCTCACCAGCAACGTCATCAACAGCGAACCCTCTTCACGCTGGCGCACGTCGAATTTGACCCCATTGGCCAGCAGGTCACCCACCAAGCCACGATCCAGATAGGTGGCGGTGGTGCGCACCTTGCGGTCGTCGGTGGTGATGGCCAGAATTTCGGTGCCACTCTGGCCTTCCTGGATGACGGCGCTCTTGATCCGGTTGTTGCGCACCTCCTCCAGGAAATCGGAATAGCCCAGATAACCCGCGCCAGCGGTCGGCCGGGTGTCGAACTGCTTGAACACGGTGAACAGCACCATCGCGATCACCATCCAGACAGCGATTTTTGAAAACCAGGGATTATTCAAGCGACTCTCCAAGTCAAAACGCACTGCCAATGTCAGTGCCACGTCGCGCAGATTCTAGGCTTTCCGGTCTGTGGCGCGGTGGCAGCAGGCTTGATCCTTAAGCGGCGCAAGGAAATCCTCAGCGCGACTTCAACCCACGCCCCACCAGATAAGTTTCGGCCGAGCGATCGCGCGAGGCCTTGGGTTTGATCCGCTTGACGCTGGAAAACGTCGCCTGGAATTGTTTGAACAGCACGTCGTAGCTGGCCCCGTGAAACACCTTGGCCACCAGCGCGCCCTGGGGTCTGAGGTGCGCCTGGGCAAACTCCAGCGCCAGTTCCACCAGATGCTCCACCCGGGCCGCATCGGCCGAGGCGATGCCCGACAGGTTGGGCGCCATGTCCGACAGCACCACATCCACCGGGTCATCGCCCAGCAGTTGCGTCAATTGCACCAGCACCGCCTCGTCGCGAATGTCGCCCTGAATGAAGTCCACCCCTTCGATCGGCTCCATCGGCAGCAAGTCCAGCGCCACGATGCGGCCGTTCAAGGCACCTGCTGCGGCCCCACCGCCAGTCGCGGTTTTGGGCGCCAGCACGCGGCGCGCATACTGGCTCCAGGCCCCTGGCGTTGAGCCCAGATCGACCACGGTGTGTCCGGGCTTGATCAGATGCAGCGTTTCGTCGATTTCCTTCAGCTTGAAGGCCGCCCGGGCGCGGTAGCCTTCCTTTTGCGCCCGCTTGACGAACGGATCGTTCACGTGGTCGTTGAGCCACGCGCGATTGACCTTGCTGCTTTTGACGCTGGTTTTCATACTGCTCGAAGTCCTCCGATAATAGGGCCATGCCTGCCCTCCTGCTTACCCCCGCCCAACGCAAAGTCCATCGTGCTGACGCGCATCACCTCGATCCGGTGGTGATGATCGGCTCCGATGGTCTGACCCCCGCCGTTTTGAAAGAGACCGACGCAGCCCTCAACGCCCACGGTCTGATCAAGGTGCGCGCCCTGTGCGACGACCGCAACACCCGAGAAACCCTCTGGCAGTCTCTGGCCGACCAGTTGAACGCCGCGCCGATCCAGCACATCGGCAAGTTGCTGGTGCTCTGGCGCCCCCAACCCCCCAAAGAAAAAACGGTCGATGAAGACCGCATGCCGGGTCCCAAGGACGTCAAGGTGCTGAAGTTCAATCCGCGCGGCGGTCAACGCCCCGAGGTCAAGATTCTGCGCGTGCTGGGCAATCAGCGGCTGACCTCTGGCGGCCAGATCAAGCGGGCCCGCAAAAAACCGGTCAGTATCAAGAAACGCAATCAGTCAAGCTGAACGCAGCCGGTGCAGCACCACGGCGGCACAGGCCCACTGCACCGCATAAAGCGCCGTTCCGACGCTGTGCCACAAGGGCAGGTTGTCGCGCGCAATGATGTGGGGCGCCACGGCAAATTGCGACAGCAAGGCCGTCAGCAAACCGGCCAGCACCACGTAACGGGTCAACGCCATGCGATCGTCAGCGTAGTCCGCACTGGCATAGCGACTCGCCATCAGCAAGGCCAGTCCGCACGCCAGTGACACCCAGGTCTGGGTGGCGAACAGGCGGGCCGCCATCTGACCCGCCAGCGCCATCGTGGGCAGGTGGGCAAACAGCTGGGGCACCACCATGAATCCGACGGCGGTCAGGCTGCCCCACCACAGGGCAGCGGCCCACAACGGCAGCGCGCGCAGCAGCCTGCCCATTCAGATGTAGCGCACCGCCAGCACCTCGTAGGTGCGCACGCCGCCCGGCGCCTGAACCTCAGCCACGTCGCCCACTTCCTTGCCGATCAGGGCACGGGCAATCGGGCTGTTGATGTTGAGCAGGCCGTGTTTGATGTCGGCTTCGTCCTCGCCCACGATCTGATAGACCACGTGGTGACCGGTTTCTTCGTCTTCCAGATCAACGGTGGCACCAAACACCACGCGCCCGCCTGCGTTCAGCTCTGCGGGGTCGATCACCTGCGCGGCCGAGAGTTTGCCTTCGAGCTCGGCGATCCGGCCTTCGATGAAGCCTTGCTTGTCCTTGGCGGCGTCGTATTCAGCGTTTTCGCTCAGGTCGCCTTGCGCGCGTGCCTCGGCAATGGCGTTGATGACGGCGGGCCGCTCAAACGCCTTGAGCTGATGCAGCTCGGCCTTGAGCTTGTCGGCCCCACGTTTGGTAATGGGTAAAGTCGCCACGGCGGTCTCCGTCGATGAGTTTGCAAAATGAAACCGCCGAACGTTGCCGTCCGGCGGTGAGGCGTGATTATGCCGCGATCGCGTGGCGCAGTTGCGCGTGCAAGTCTTGCAGCGACATCACCTCAAGCTGGTCCAGGCAGCGCATGCCCTCCACCGCAGCCTCGGCGCCGGCCATGGTGGTGAAGGTGGTGACCCGGTTCAGCAGGGCCGAGGTGCGGATCTGGCGCGAGTCGGCAATCGCGTTGCGCCGTTCTTCCACCGTGTTGATGACCAGACAGATTTCGTTGTTCTTCAACATGTCCACGATGTGCGGACGCCCTTCGGCCACCTTGTTGACCACGCCGCACGGCACGCCGGCCGCATTGATGGTGGCCGCCGTCCCCTTGGTGGCCACCACCACAAACCCCATGGCCACCAGATCCCGCGCCACTGTCACGGCAGCCGGCTTGTCGCTGGGTTTGACTGAAATGAACACCTTGCCGGTGGGCTTGCCTTCGGGCGTGAACGGACGCGGCAAGCGCGTGCCTGCCCCCAACTGCGATTTGACGAAGGCCTCGCCAAACGTGCGGCCCACGCCCATCACTTCGCCGGTGGATTTCATCTCGGGCCCCAGAATGGTGTCCACACCGGGGAACTTGACAAACGGAAACACCGCTTCCTTGACGCTGAAATACGGCGGCTGCACTTCGTCACCGATGCCTTGGGTCTCCAACAACTGCCCGGCCATGCAACGCGCGGCCACCTTGGCCAATTGCACGCCGGTGGCCTTGCTGACGAACGGCACCGTGCGGCTGGCGCGCGGATTGACTTCCAGCACAAAGATGACGTCCTGCCCGTCGCGCTGCTGGATCGCGAATTGCACGTTCATCAAGCCGATCACGTTGAGGCCCTGGGCCATGGCAGCGGTCTGTCGCTTGAGTTCATCCACCGTGGCTTTGGACAGGTAATACGGTGGCAGCGAACAGGCCGAGTCGCCCGAATGCACGCCAGCTTGTTCAATGTGCTCCATCACCCCACCGATGAAGACGCGCCCCGAAGCGTCGCGCACGGCGTCCACATCGCACTCGATGGCGTCGTTGAGAAAACGGTCCAGCAGAACCGGCGAATCATTGCTGACCTTCACCGCCTCACGCATGTAGCGTTCCAGATCGCGCTGTTCGTGCACGATTTCCATGGCGCGCCCACCCAGCACATAGCTGGGACGCACCACCAGGGGATAGCCCAGCTTGACCGCTTCATCCAGCGCCTGGCTCTCCGTGCGGGCAGTGGCGTTGGGCGGCTGGCGCAGACCCAGTTCGTGCAACAACTTTTGGAACCGTTCGCGGTCTTCAGCGGCGTCGATCATGTCCGGGCTGGTGCCGATGATCGGTACGCCGTTGGCTTCCAGGTCCAGCGCCAGTTTCAGCGGCGTCTGACCACCGTACTGCACGATCACGCCGACCGGCTTTTCCTTGTCCACGATCTCCAGCACGTCTTCCAGCGTGAGCGGCTCGAAATACAGGCGGTCGCTGGTGTCGTAGTCGGTGGACACGGTTTCCGGGTTGCAGTTGACCATGATGGTTTCATAGCCATCTTCGCGCATGGCCAGTGCCGCGTGCACGCAGCAGTAGTCGAATTCGATGCCCTGGCCGATGCGGTTGGGGCCACCGCCCAGCACCATGATTTTTTTCCTGTCGGTCGGTTGCGCCTCGCACTCGCCGCCGTCGGCCTCGTAGGTCGAGTACAGGTAAGCCGTGTGGGTGACAAATTCGGCCGCGCAGGTATCCACCCGCTTGTACACCGGGCGCACGCCCAAAGCGTGACGGCGCGCGCGCACGGCGCTGTCGGTGGTTTTGAATTGCTTGGCCAGGCGCCGGTCGGAAAACCCCTTTTGCTTGAGCGCACGCAAGGTGGCCGCGTCGATGGCGTCCAGGGCCGAGCCCAGCGCCGGTTGCGGCAGGCGCTCGATTTCCAGTTCGAGCCGCACGATTTGCTCAATCTGCACCAGAAACCATTTGTCGATCTTGGTGATGGCGTGTACCTCGTCCACGCTCCAGCCGGCTGCAAAGGCGTCACCGACGAACCAGATGCGCTCGGGCCCGGGTTCGCCCAGTTCGCGCTCCAGGGTTTCGCGGTCCTGGGTTTTCTCGTTCATGCCATCGACGCCCACTTC
>Ga0172374_1002434_pt1 | contig 11840 bp, 11 predicted proteins | sample LakKiv3m_FD_114536 | JGI IMG/M metagenome (GOLD analysis project Ga0172374, IMG submission 114536) | Freshwater microbial communities from Kabuno Bay, South-Kivu, Congo - kab_092012_10.3m | ecosystem: Environmental > Aquatic > Freshwater > Lake | place: Democratic Republic of the Congo... | reverse complement strand
GACATATCGCCGATTTCCTTGTCCAGAAACTGCTTTGCTTCCTCCATTCCGGCGAAAGCGGAACCCGTCATTGCCAGCAGCATGGCTGCTGTCGTCGTCATCAGATGCCGTCGCATATCAGTCCTCCCAGGGGTTGCGATTGCATGAAGTCCTCCAGTGCGGTTTTCCTCCGCCGCACCGTTCTTTCTGCTCTAGACGAAACGGAAAACGCCGATGGCGTAGACCACGGACAGAGCGAGAGCCCACCACAGGTTCGGGCCGACCAGCCCGAGCCATGCGAGATGAATGAAGGCGCTGCCAAGCAGCGAGATGAACAGCCGGTCGCCGCGCGTCGTCTCAAAGCGCAAGAGGCCGAAGCGGGGATTGCCGCCGGGCGAAAAATATTCCCAGAACCACATGCCGACCAGCAGCACGGCGATGGCGCAGAAAAACGCGGCCGTCGCCCAGGTCCATGCCATCCAGGAAAAATCGGGTATCTTCATCATGGTCAAACCCTCCCCAGCGCAAAGCCCTTGGCGATGTAATTGCGCACGAACCAGATCACCAGCGCGCCCGGAATGAGCGTCAGCACACCGGCAGCGGCCAGCAGGCCCCAGTCCATGCCGGCGGCCGAAACAGTGCGCGTCATCGTCGCGGCAATCGGCTTGGCGTCCGTGGTCGTCAGCGTGCGGGCGATCAGAAGTTCAACCCACGAGAACATGAAGCTGAAGAAGCAGGCGACACCGATACCGGACGCGATGAGCGGCATGAAAATCTTCACGAAGAATTTCGGGAAGGAGTAGCCGTCAATATAGGCGGTCTCGTCGATTTCCTTCGGCACGCCCGACATGAAGCCTTCGAGGATCCACACCGCCAGCGGCACGTTGAACAGGCAATGCGCCAGCGCCACAGCGATATGCGTATCGATCAGGCCGAATGCCGAATAGAGCTGGAAGAAGGGCAACGCGAAGACGGCGGGCGGCGCCATGCGGTTGGTCAACAGCCAGAAGAACAGGTGCTTGTCGCCCAGAAACCTATACCGCGAGAAGGCATAGGCCGCCGGTAGTGCTGCAGCAACCGAGATCACCATGTTCATGACGACGTAGATGATCGAGTTGATATAACCCGAATACCAGGAGGAATCCGTGAAGATCGTCCGGTAGTTCTGCAGCGTCGGATGGTGCGGATAAAGCGTCATGGACGACACAATTTCCGCATTCGTCTTGAAGCTCATATTGACGAGCCAATAGATCGGCACGAGCAGAAGAATGATGTAGATCGTCGGAACCAGCCAGGAAAAACGCGATGGCCCATGGCGACGGCGCGACCGTGCGGCTAGGCCGGACAATCCCGCCGAGGCGGCTTTGACAGGCGAATTTCCCATCCGTTCCACGCTTGTGGTGACATCAGAGGCGCTCATGTCTCAAGTCTCCGCGTCGTGGCTGGTCATCACGGTGTAGAACACCCAGGACAACAGCAGGATGATGAGGAAGTAGATCAGCGACATGGCGGCCGCGGGCCCGAGGTCGAACTGGCCGAGCGCCATCTTCACGAGATCGATGGACAGGAAGGTGGTGGAGTTACCCGGGCCGCCGCCGGTCACGACGAAAGGCTCGGTATAGATCATGAAGCTGTCCATGAAGCGCAGCAGGAACGCGATCAGCAGTACGCGCTTCATCTTTGGCAGCTGGATGAACCGGAACACGGCAAAACGCGATGCGCCATCGATCCTTGCCGCCTGATAATAGGCGTCCGGAATGGAAACGAGGCTGGCGTAGCACAGCAGCACGACAAGGCTCGTCCAGTGCCAGACATCCATGATAACGACCGTAATCCACGCATCGAGCGGATCATTGACGTAGTTGTAATCAAGTCCGAGCTGATTGGCATAATAACCGAGCAGCCCGATATCGCTGCGCCCGAACACCTGCCAGATCGTGCCGACGACATTCCACGGCACCAGAAGCGGCAGCGCCATCGTCACGAGGCAGACCGGCACGCCGATGCCGGATTTCGGCATTTTGAGCGCAATGAAAATGCCGAGCGGAATTTCAATCGCCAGAATGATGCCGGAGAACAGCAGGTTGCGCCCCAGCGCATCCCAGAACCGGGCCGACGCCAGGATTTCCTCGAACCATTGCGTCCCGGCCCAGAAGAACTGGTTGTTGCCGAACGTATCCTGCACCGAATAATTCACAACGGTCATCAGCGGAATAACGGCGGAAAAGGCGACCAGCACCAGAACCGGCAGCACCATGAACCATGCTTTGTTGTTCCAGCTCTTTTCCATGGTCAGGCCCCCATCTTCACGCGCCAGGAATCGGCGAAGACGCCGATGGCGGCCGGGTCGAAGCGAACACCCGCTTCCGCCGGAATTTCCTCGTCTTCGGCAACAACGATCGCCAGCTTCTGGCCGGCAAACCGGGCGCGCACGATCTTTTGCCGGCCGATATCCTCGACCTTGTCGACCGTAATGGGCATGCCGCCCCGTTCCAGCCGGATGAATTCCGGGCGGACGCCGATCTCGATACGCTGGGCTCCATCGACCCTTGGCACTCCGGCAAGTGGCACACCAAGGCCGCCGACCATCGCGGTCGAGCCATCTATCTTGGCGGGCAACACATTCATGCCGGGCGAGCCGATGAAGTAACCGACGAATGTATGTCCCGGCCGCTCGAAAAGCTCGGCTGGCGTGCCGATCTGCACGATCTGCCCATCATACATCACCACCACCTTGTCGGCGAAGGTCAGCGCTTCGGTCTGGTCGTGGGTAACATAGACCATGGTAAAACCGGATTGCCGGTGCAGGCGTTTCAACTGCGAGCGTAGCACCCATTTCATATGCGGATCGATCACCGTCAGCGGCTCGTCGAACAGAATCGCATTGACGTCGGAACGCACGAGGCCGCGTGCAAGAGAAATTTTCTGCTTCTGGTCTGCCGTCAGCCCCCGCGCATGGCGCTTGGCCATGCCGGAAAGATCGGTCATCTCAAGGATGTCCCGCACCCGACGATCCACCTCGGCCTCCGGCACATGCCGGTTGCGCAGCGGAAAAGCCAGATTGTCGTAGACCGTCATCGTGTCGTAGACGACCGGAAACTGGAACACCTGGGCGATATTACGGTCTTCGGTGGCAAGATCGGTCACGTCAGTTCCGTCGAAAGCGATACGTCCTTCGGAAGGACGCAACAGCCCGGAAATGATGTTGAGCAGCGTGGTCTTGCCGCAGCCGGAAGGGCCAAGCAGCGCATAAGCCCCGCCATCCTCCCATTCGTGATGCACTTCTTTCAGGGCATAATCGCCGGCCGCCTGCGCCTTGGCGTTATAGGCGTGGCGGATATGATCGAGCGTGATGCGTGCCATGATCCATCTCCCTCAAGCCGCTTTGCCGATGGCGCGGCCATTCGCGTCAAAGGCCATCAAATGCCGCGTATCTAGAAACAGCTCAATGTCCCTGTCCGGCTCGATGTCGTGAATGCCATGCGCCAGCATGACCCAGCGCCGGCCCGAAAATTCCACATGCACGAAGCTTTCCGATCCGGCGATTTCCGAAATTAGCGTCCGCGCGCGGATGGACTGCCGCGCTTCTCCCTTCGCATACGGGAAGAGGTGGTGCGGCTGGAAGGCAATGGTGACGGGGCCATCTGGCATGCTGGCAAGATGTGCGGGGACTGCCACGACGGCATGGTCCGCACGGGTGAAAGCATTACCGGCCTTGATGACCTCAATGGTGTTAAGCGGCGGATCGGCGAAGATTTCCGCGGTCACGATGTCCACCGGATGCCGGTAAACCTCGATGGTGCGGCTGAACTGCGTCACCCTTCCCTCATTGAGCGTCGCGGTATTGCCACCCAGAAGCAGCGCCTCGGAAGGTTCGGTGGTGGCATAAACGAAGATCGCGCCGGATTCAGCAAAGATGCGCGGCAGTTCCTCGCGCAGTTCCTCGCGCAGCTTGTAATCGAGATTGGCCAGCGGCTCATCAAGCAGCACCAGATTGGCGTTCTTGACGATGGCGCGGGCAAGCGCCGTGCGCTGCTGCTGGCCACCGGAAAGGTTGAGAGGCGTCCGATCGAGATAGGGCGTCAGCTTCAGAAGCTCGGCGGCCTTCCTCACTTCCCTGTCGATGGTGGGCTGGTCCTTGCCGGCAACCCGCATGGGTGAAGCGATGTTTTCGTAAACGCTCAGCGCCGGATAATTGATGAACTGCTGATAAACCATGGCAACGTTGCGCTTCTGCACCGGCCAGCCCGTCACGTCCTCACCATTGAAGAAGATCGCACCGCCGCTCGGCTTGTCCAGCCCGGCCATCAGCCGCATCAACGTCGTCTTGCCCGAAAGTGTCGGTCCAAGCAGGACGTTCAGGCTTCCGCGCTGCAACGTCAGATCGGTCGGGTGAATATGATATTCACCGCCGGCCATCTTCGAGACGTTTCGCAATTCAAGCATGGTGATCCAAAGCCTCCTCCGCTTTTCGATCGGATCGTCAGATTGCCTTCAAGCGTTCCCCTGCAATGTCTTCGATATAGTCCTCGAGCCCGCGCACCTCTTCAGGGGTGAAAAAAAGCCCCTGTTTGGTGCGGCGCCAGAGAATATCCTCCGCCGTCAGCGCCCATTCCCGCGCCATCAGCCAGCGGACCTCAGCCTCATAAAGCGTGCCGCCGAAATGACGGCCCAGTGCCGCCTTCTCTGCCACATTGCCGATTATCGCCGCCGCATCCGTCCCGTAACAGCGGACTAGCCGCTTGGCGTGACGCTCATCGAGGAAGGGATAACGTGACTGAAGGGTCGTAACCTCGCCGGCATAGGCCTCAGCCCCGAAATTTCCACCCGGCAAATGCGAGCCTGCCGTCCATGGCGCGCCCTTTTCCCCCAGCGCATCGCCTATTTTTTCAAGAGCATGTTCGGCAAGCCGCCGATAGGTGGTGAGCTTGCCTCCGAAAATATTGAGAAGCGGCGCTTCGCCTTCCGCCCCTTCGGTTTTCAGCACATAGTCGCGCGTCGCCTCCTGCGCTTTCGACGCACCGTCGTCGAACAGCGGCCGCACGCCGGAATAGGTCCAGACGATATCGTCCTGCGTCACCGGCTCGGCAAAATATTCGCTGGCCGCGCTGCAAAGATAGCTGATTTCCTCCGCGGTGATCTTAACAGCGCGGGGGTCGGCGGTATAGTCGCGATCCGTCGTGCCAATCAGCGTAAAATCCTGTTCGTAAGGGATGGCGAAGATGATGCGCCCGTCCGGATTCTGAAAAAAATAGGCGCGCGGATCGGCAAACTTCTTGCGCACGATGATATGGCTGCCCTGCACGAGGCGGACATTGTGGACATTATTTTTGCCGAATGTCGAAGACAGGACCTTGTCCACCCAGGGGCCGGCGGCATTCACCAGCATGCGGGCCCGATAGGTCGCGTTTTCCCCGGCAGCACTTCTCGTTTCAACCCGCCAGAAGGCGCCTTCGCGTCGCGCTGAAACCACCTGCGTACGATTGAGGATCAGAGCACCGCGCTCGGCGGCATCTCGGGCGTTCAGCACCACAAGCCGGGCATCGTCCACCCAGCCGTCAGAATATTCGAAAGCGCGCGCAAAAATCGGCTTCAACGGTTTTCCGGCGGGATCCCGGCGCAGATCGAGTGAACGGGTCGCGGGCAGAAGCTTGCGGCCGCCGAGGTGATCATAAAGAAAAAGTCCGAGACGCACGAGCCAGGCCGGACGCACGCCGCCCTTCTGGAACGGCAGAACGAAACGCATGGGCCAGATGATGTGCGGCGCCATGGCCCACAGCACCTCGCGTTCCATCAGCGCTTCGCGCACCAGACGAAACTCGTAATGTTCAAGATAACGCAAACCGCCATGGATGAGCTTGGTCGCGGCGGACGAGGTGCCGGAGGCAAAATCGTTCATTTCCGCGAGTGCAACGGAGTAACCCCTGCCAACGGCGTCACGCGCAATGCCGCAGCCATTGATGCCGCCGCCGATCACGAAAATATCGTGGATTGCCTCGTCAGACATGAATTCTCCCGCGCTTTCATCGACGCTCTCCTCATCGATATATTGAAAGCACGATCATCTAATTCGAAGACAAAACGAATGTCAAACGAAATTCCAATGGTGCAGGATCAGGTCTCCCGCGCCTCGGTTTCAATCAGCCGAACGTCGTGATCGGCACAGATGGAACGGATCGAATCGACCGGACAATGATCGGTAATAAAGGTATGCACCTGCGAAAGATGGCCAATGCGAACCGGGGCCGTGCGCTCGAATTTAAGCGAATCCGACACCAGAATGACATGGCGGGCATTGGAGATGATCGCCTGCGCGACTTTGACCTCGCGAAAATCGAAATCCAGCAGCGCGCCGTCCTCATCGATGGCCGAAACGCCGATGACGGCGAAATCGACCTTGAACTGGCGGATGAAATCGACGGCCGCCTCACCGACGATACCACCATCGGAACCGCGAACGACGCCGCCCGCAATCACCACTTCAATGCCGGGAAAAACTCGCAACCTGTTGGCAACATTGATATTGTTGGTGATTACCATTAATTCGTGGTGGTCCGCCAGCGCTTCGCCCACCGACTCGGTCGTCGTACCGATATTGATGAAGAGCGACGAATTGTTGGGGATGAGGGCAGCAGCAGCGGCACCGATCGCCTGTTTTTCGACAGAAGCAATCGCCCGGCGCGCCTCGTATTTGACGTTTTCATTGCCGCTTGGAAAAAGTGCGCCGCCATGGATGCGTGTCAGCACCCTGGTATCGCAAAGATCGTTCAGGTCCTTGCGGATCGTCTGGGGGGTCACCGAAAAGCGCGCCGCCAGCTCGTCGACCAGCACCCGCCCGTTCGCTTTCGCCAGTGCAACGATTTCATCCTGACGCGGTGTGAGCAGCATTTCACCCTCCCTCCTCTTTCAATTTTTTCGTTTTATTGAAGAGCGAACGAAAAACCAATGTCAAGGGAAGGTTTTTAGCGGTGAGTTCTACCTGTCTGCGAATATGCCTGAAACATGCACCGGCGTCGCACGCAAACTTATTAGCCGGCTTTTTGAGCCATCATCGAGGCGACCCCCTGCATATCGATACCGGCGAATCCAGAAGACGCGGCACCGAACGCATCGCCGATACCGATCAGGACAGGTTCGTTCACGCCTAGCCTCTCGACCGCCGCAGCCAATTGCGCGAGTGAACCGCACCAGCGCTGTTCATTCGCCCGGCTGACGGAAATCATCACCGCAACGGGCGTCGAGGCGGGCATGCCGTTAGCGAGCAGGGAGGACTGGATATCTGCTGCGGTTCGGCCGCCCATATAAAAAACAGTGGTCACGGCGGGATTGGAGAGCGATGCCCAGTCAATATTCTCCGGTAACTTTCCCTGCCGCGAATGACCGGTGACGAAGCGGACAGACTGGGCATGGTCGCGATGCGTCAGGGAGATGCCGAGGCGCGAGGCCATGGCGCTCGCGGCGGTGATCCCCGGCACAACATCGACCGGGATATTTTCGGCTTCCAGCGCCGCGATCTCCTCGCCGGCGCGCCCGAAAATCATGGGATCGCCGGATTTCAACCGCACCACCCGTTTGCCAGCCTTGGCAAGGCGGATCATCATGTCGTTAATGTCTTCCTGCTTGCAGCTTTCCCGGCCGCCGCGCTTGCCGACCAGCATGCGCTTCGCCTCCCGCCGCGCCAGTTCCAGCACCTCCGCTGACACGAGATCGTCGAATAAAATGACATCGGCGGCCTGCAGGGCGCGAACCGCTTTCAGCGTCAGAAGCTCGGCGTCACCCGGCCCGGCACCCACAAGTGTTACAAGCCCGTGCCCTGAGCCCGTGCGCGCGGCCTGCGCTTCGATATCCGTCAGCAACCTTTCTTCGCTGCTCTCATCCAGCCTTTCGGTAAACGCCCGGTCGACGAATTTTTCCCAGAAAGATCGCCGCGACGGGCCGGGCGCGAGCCGCAGATTGACGCGCTCACGGATTGTCTGGGCAAGCGCGCCCCAATCCTTGAGGGCCAATGGCAGCAATGTCTCGATGCGCCGGCGGATAGCCTGCGCCAGAATGGGTGCGGCACCATCGGTGGAAATCGACACCACCACCGGCGAGCGATTGACGATGGAGCCGAACTGGAACTGGCAGAATTCCGGCTTGTCGATGACATTAACGGGTACGCCCGCCGCGCGGGCGGTATTGTAAAATTTCTCGGCGTCCTCGTCGGTTTCGCAATCCGCGAGCGCCAGCTCGGCGCCTTCGAAAATATCCGGACCCCACGGACGATCATGCCATGTGAGCATCGGGCTTCTTGAGACGAGCGCGGCAAAGCTTTCCGAAAGCTCGTTTTCCTCGCAATAGAGACGAAGTTCCGCCCCGCAAGCCAGCAGCAGCTCCGCCTTCCAGGCAGCCCCTTCCGATCCGCCCACCAGCACCACGCATTTGCCCTCAAGCCCCCAGAAGATTGGCAGCTTGGCTAATCTTTCCATACGGGCCGGTTCATTCCGCTGCGGTTTTAAGGCATCCATCGATGATCCCCCTGATTTCGGCGCGGCAGGAGCCGCAATTGGTTCCGGCGTTCAGCGCCTTGCCGATGGCTTCGACGCTGTGGCAGCCATTACGGATGGCAGCGGTGATCTGATTGACCCCGACATTAAAGCAGGAGCAGACAGTCGCACCCGGATCGGCCCGCCCGGCACCGGGGCGCCCGGCAACCAGCGCAAAGCGCATGCGCAAATCCTCATGGCGCTCCGTCAATTGCGAGATCGCCCAGTTGCGGGCGACAGCCACCGGTTCCTTGGCAATGAACAGCGCCGCCAGCAGGGTTTCGCCGTCGAAGAAGGCAAGGCGCAAGTCGCCGGTCTGCCGGTCGCTATAACCGAGCGGCTCGACCCTGACATCGATGCCGAAAACCTGCCGCGCCCAGAGCGTCCAGTCCTGCGGTTCTTCCTCGAAGGCCAACTCCATACGATAGCCGCCATCCGCCTTGGCGATGGCCCAATAGGAACAATCCGGTGCATTGGGTCGGGTGCGGGAAATGGCGAAGCCATAGGCCTTTGCCTCGAAAAGCCTTGCCTTCACCGCCACATTTTTCGAAGCAGGTTGGCCGGAGTGCGGATCCGTGACCGGCGCAACAACCACATCTATGCGCGCCCGCGAGGCGAACTGGTCGTTCCAGTGCATCGGCGCAAAGACCGATCCACGCGCCTGCCTTTCGCTCACCAGTGCGCGCAGCAGAACCTTGCCGTAGGGGCTTTCCAGTTCCACCAGATCGGCACTTTCTATCCCCAAGATCTGCGCATCACGCGGGTGAAGTTCAGCGAAAGGCTCAGCGATATGGGCGGTCAGCCGCGCACTTTTGCCGGTGCGGGTCATGGTGTGCCATTGGTCGCGAATGCGGCCGGTATTGAGCGTCAGCGGATAATCAGACGAGGTCCTGGAGGTTTCCGGCAAGACGGTGGCGATGAACCGCGCCTTGCCGTCAGCATGGTAAAAACGACCATTCGCAAAAAAGCGGGTAACGACGGCCTCGCCGGGCCCGGCTTTGGGCCATTGAAAGGGCTCCATCGCATCGTAGGAATCGTGCTCGATTCCACTGATATCGAAATCCCGACTACCCGCATTCTCGAAACCGGAAAGGGCCGCATGTTCGGCGAAAATCTCCGGTGGCTGGCCATAAGCGAAAGCAGCGTCGAAACCCATGCGCCGGCCCACTTCCGCCATCTGCCACCAGTCGGCCTTGGCTTCGCCGGGTACAGGGAGAAAACCGCGCTGGCGGGAAATGCGCCGTTCGGAATTGGTCACCGTGCCGTTCTTTTCGCCCCAGCCGAGCGAGGGCAGGAGGACATGGGCATGGCGGGCGGTATCGGTATTGGCCGTAACATCGGACACCACGACGAAAGGACAGGCCTTGATCGCCGCTTCGACGGCGCCAGCATCCGGTATCGAGACGACGGGGTTGGTGGCCATGATCCACAGCGCTTTAATGTGGCCATCGGCCACGGCCCGGAACATGTCCACGGCCTTCAGGCCCGGCTTTCGCGCAATCGCAGGTGACGCCCAGAAGCGCTGCACGCGGTCGCGATCTTCAGCATTTTCGATGGCCATATGGGCGGCCAGCATGTTGGCGAGCCCGCCAACTTCGCGCCCACCCATGGCGTTCGGCTGGCCAGTCAGCGAAAACGGCCCCATGCCCGGCCGGCCGATGCGGCCGGTGGCGAGGTGGCAATTGATGATGGCATTGACCTTGTCAGTGCCGCTCTCCGACTGGTTGACGCCCTGACTGTAGCAGGTGACGGTCTTTTCGGTGCGTTCGAACAATTCGTAAAAGGAAATCAGTTCGGCAATCGTCAGGCCGGTAGCCTCGGCGATCTCCGGCAGGCTGCGCTCACTTGCGGCCTGCACAGCGGCGTCGAAGCCGGCCGTGTGGTTTTGAACGTAAGCATTATCGATGGCGGAACTGCCGGAGAGATGCGTAAGCAGACCGGTAAACAGCGCCACATCCCCATCCGGGCGGATGGCGAGGTGCATATCGGCAATATCGGCACTCATCGTCCGGCGCGGATCGATGACGACGACCTTCATCTCCGGCCGCGCCGTCTTCGCCGCCGCCAGCCTCTGATAGAGAACGGGGTGACACCAGGCGAGATTGGAACCGGTGAGGATCACCAGATCGGCAAGTTCCATATCCTCGTAGGTGCCCGGCACCGTATCGGCTCCGAAGGCACGACGATGGCCCGCGACCGAAGACGACATGCAGAGCCTTGAATTCGTATCAATATTGGCCGAACCGATGAAACCCTTCATCAGCTTGTTGGCGAGGTAATAATCCTCCGTCAGCAATTGGCCGGAGACGTAAAAGGCAACGGAGTCCGGGCCGTGTTCGGCAATAGCTTGAGAGAACCGGGAGGCGACGAGATCGAGCGCTTCGTCCCATGCCGCCCGCCTGCCAGCGATTTCGGGATGGAGCAGGCGTCCTTCGAGATCGATTGTCTCAGCAAGAGCCGATCCTTTGGAACATAGTCTTCCAAAATTGGCGGGATGATCCTTATCGCCCCTGACGGAGACCGCGCCATCGTCGTTGACGGTGGCGATGACGCCGCAGCCGACGCCGCAATAGGGACAGGTGGTTTTGGTTTCAACGGGCATGGGTTTGCCCTCTCAGTGCGTGACGCTTACCCCCCTCTGTCCTGCCGGACATCTCCCCCTCAAGGGGGGAGATCGACAAGCGGAAGGATCCTCGTTCCCTCTCCACCGGCGACAACACCGGTCGTGAATGGAATTTTGTGCCGCGATTGATCTCCCCCCTCGAGGGGGAGATGTCCGGCAGGACAGAGGGGGGTAACGCCGCTGCCATCGCAATTCACTCCGCCGCAATCATCAGGGTTTCAAGCGCAATTGAGAGCCGTCCATCCATATTGCGGACGGGTATGGTCCTCACCTCGCCCTCATCCGCCCCCAGCGCCTTACCTGTCTCCAGAGAAATGACCCAATTGTGCAACGGACACGTCACCGAAGCGCCATGCACGATGCCCTGGCTCAGCGGGCCGCCCTTGTGCGGGCAATGATCCTCAATCGCGAAGACCTGATTTTCCGCCGTGCGGAATACAGCGATCTTGCCCATCGGCGTTTTTACGCACCGCGCGCCGCGCAGGGGAATATCGGAGATGTCGCCAATATCGATCCAGTTGCTGTCCATCGTTCTCACTCCGCTGCCTGATTGAAACCGATTGCCGCCATGGGCCTGAATTCGTGCTTGTCATGGCCGGATACGCGTTCCGACCAGGGATCGACCTGCGCGAATTTCTGGCTGAAAACGAAGCGGTCGAAATAGGCGCGACGTTTTCCGGCATCGTCCATGATCTGGCGGCGAACCTCGTCGT
>Ga0172374_1002433_pt1 | contig 11841 bp, 19 predicted proteins | sample LakKiv3m_FD_114536 | JGI IMG/M metagenome (GOLD analysis project Ga0172374, IMG submission 114536) | Freshwater microbial communities from Kabuno Bay, South-Kivu, Congo - kab_092012_10.3m | ecosystem: Environmental > Aquatic > Freshwater > Lake | place: Democratic Republic of the Congo... | reverse complement strand
GCTGAGACCAAAACTCGAACGACAAATCGAGGTAGTGCAGGTCAGTCACGCTGTCATACCGACCGCGCCCCTCCTCCACACCCGGCACAAGACGCACCGGAGAACACACGCGACCAACAACCACGGGCAGAACACCAATCAGAGACAAAACCCCATCAGCAAGCAGCATCAGCCCATCCGCATCAACCGCGACCACCCGCACGTCATACCGCCACCGAGTCCGCGCCCCCATGCTCTGCTGCTGAGTCAGACGCAGATCAAAATCGGCAGGCCCATCCGGGAACAGCACCACATAGTTCGCCCGCACCGGGGCGCCATTCGTGACCCGCACGTTCGAGAACACCTTGTTCGACAGGATCGACACCGCAACCAGAAGCGCCCTGAAAGCGTTGAAGTGACCGAGCATCTTCACCCCTTCTCAACGGCGGCACGAAGACCATCAAATATCGCCAACTCGAGACCCCTCACGAAGTCCTCCTCATTGGCTTCCTTCGCATCCCGGCCCGCATGCTGAGGTGCAGACCTCACCCCGCCACCGGCATCCTCCACGAAACCGAACGAACCCGAGTCACCAACCGTCGGCCCAATCTCGGCCTCAATCGACGACGCCTTCTCCTGGGTCTCATACGTGATATCCGCCGCGTACCGCGACAACCCCGAACGATTCGCACCCTTACGCCAGTCATCTTTGATGCGCTGCGCAGACACCTGCAACGCCTTACGGATGAACGGCCGAGCCTCAGCCGGCGCCCCCGCCAGATCAGCAGCCAAATCACGCAACTCAGAGAAGTCATCAGCCATCAGCTCAACTCCTCCAACGGATACCTGTACGCAGTCACCTGCCCCGCAGACGCACCACCAGAAACCTTGAACCGCCGACCCACCAGAAGCGGATCAGACGAAGCAACACACTCAACCTCGTCATCCGTGAAGAACCGCGCAGTACCAAACGGAACACTCAGGTACGGTTCCTGCATCGCCGCAGGAGAACCAGTCGCCTGCGAATTCGACACCTCACGCGAACCCCATCGGATGCGGCCAATACCGTCGTAACGCTCCGTCTCGATCACGCGCATCGGATCACCCGTCACAGGGTCAGTAGCATCCGTGAAGCGGCCCACCAGCACGACCTCAGTCATCCGCGACTCAGCCTCAGCACGCAACCCCGGAAGTGCCGCCGCAATATCCGAACCCAGAGTCATCAGTCCCCCAACTCGAAGATCGGGACACCCGCGATATCAACACCGCACGAACAGTAGTTCGCACCCATCATCAGCGAGCACCACGGAAGATGAGGGGCACCAGCCGACGCGAGCATGTCGATACCAAACGCCCCGCTGTCGGCCGGATCCGTCAGACCCAGCAGCTTCCACCACTCATCCAGAATCGTCACACGGCCCTTGCCCGACTGATACGAACGCGACGTCGTGCCATCATCCACCGTGATCGAAACCTGCGTCGCGTCATCCGGCTTCTTCACCTGAGCGACCACAGCTTCGCGCACCACATAGTCAAGCTTCGCCTCACCAATGCCAGCGAAATCCACGCCCAACTGCTCGGCACGCAACTGAATCAGCATCATGGCGTCATCAATCCACAGGTACCACTGCTGATCCTGAATCGAACCAGATTCGGGGGCGGCCACACCAAGAGCAACCGCAATCGTTACGGGAGTCACAGTCATGACCGCCCCCTTCCCTTGCTACTTACTTGCCGGCTTCGACGCAGCCTTCTTCGCAGGCTTCTCGTCCTTGACGATCTCCCACTCAGATCCCATGCGCTCAGCCTTCTCGTCTGTGACCTCGACGATTGCTCCCGAGTTCACGTTCTTCAGGCGAGCCACGGTCACACCAGGTCGTGGATCTTGGCGAACGCGTTCAGGTCCGCGATGCCCCAGCCGTAGACGACCTCCGCGCGGAACGCGACCTGGTTCTTGCGCTTCAGGTCACCGCCGCCGTCCGGGTCACCGTACTTGATGACCTCGAGGCCGATCTGCTTCTGGACGCCCCAGCGGATGGCCGAGAAGTCGCCGACGAAACCGAGCACCTTCGTGTCGACCGCGAGAACGCCGGTTCCGCGAACCGTGTTGGACACGGATGCGCGGTGGCCGTCCAGCTCGCTCGTCTGCACGCCGAGGCGGAAGTTCGGGTAGAGCTTCTGCTCGGAGTTGACGCCACGCAGCGCGGAGAACTTGGCCGCGTAGGTGGGGTCCAGTGCGATGTCGCGCGGGACAAATCCGTCTGCGAGGACGAGGCCGTCAGCCGCATCGAGGCTGACGTACGGCTTGTCTGCCGCTGCGTACTCGACGAGGTTGGTCGTGTCCGTGAGTCCACCGTTCATGGCGGCGACAACAGCGCCACCGGTCGGGTTGATCTCGTGGAACACTCCGAAGTCGAGAGCGCGGGAGAGCGCCGGCTGGATAAGGTCAAGAATCTCGTCCACGACCTCAAGCTGGCGGTCCTCGTCCGCCCACAGAACCTCTTCGGTGAAACGGAGGGTCTTGTGGAACTTGAACGGCTTGACCGTCTTGCTCGTCGGAACGATCGTCGAAGCGCCCTTGTCGCCACCCTCAGCGACGTACTCAGCCTCGCCAATGTCGAACGTCCACGACTCGCCCTCACCGAACGTCATCGGGGTCTGGTCGGACAACTCAGCGACTGCCGAGCCGCTCTTGATCTTGCCAAGCCACGGGGTGAGCTTCTGCTTGGGAATCGAAAGCGATCCCGTTGCGAATGATGCCATGATGTTGCCTTTCGCTTAGTCGGGGCGGTTGAAGAGGTTTCGCGCGAACTCGCGCATCTCCTCATCCCCGCCACCATTGGTCTTGTTGGCGCCCTCTTTTCGGGCGACGTTGCCTGTCTTCTTCTGATCTGCGATGCGCTCAGCAAGGCGCTTGGCCTGAGCTTCGAGAGCATCCGCATTGGAACCGGTCAAGAACAGGTCACGGTCCTCGGCAGTGATGCCGTGACGTGTGGCGATCTCGGATCGCAGCGCGCGGGCTTCCGCCTCCGCATGCTTGGCCTCGAGATCAGCAAGCTTCTGCTCCACCGTCTTCGCGCCCTCCGCTTTCGCCTTCAGATCGTTGTAGTCCGCGTACTTCGCCTCAACCCGCGCAATGCGGTCCTTGACGATGCGATCCACGTCAGCCTGAGTCAGACCTGTTTCCTGCTTGCCATCGCCACCATCGGTCGTCGTAGTAGTAGCGTCCGTGGTCGTGGTGGTGTCACTCATTTGGTTCCATCCGTTTCTGTGCCGTCGCACGTCAGAACCCCGAAACTGTCGGGTACAGCCCGCCAAAGACAGGAAGTCAATCGGGGTAGTTCCCCTTGAGGTAGTCGCTCAGGAAAGCCTTCTCCTTGGCGGTGCGCCGACGCTTCGACGCCATGTACTGCGCGGTGTCTGCCTCGGGGCCGATGTCGCCACCCTGGAAGACTGGGGCCGCAGTGCACATACAGTCGTCGTGAGACGCGAATGTGGCGGTCTCCTTGCGGTACACGGCGCCACGGTCAGCGAGCATCCGGCAGAAGCCGCAAGACTTCGTGCCACGCGTGATCCGTTTCCAGCCGATCGCCTGCGGATCCTGCTTCCGGTTCGTGATGATCGTGTCCCGGTACGGGCGCGCCATCTCCGTTCGCATCAACTGGGCGAGCCGAGACGCCGCGAGTTCGTCATCATCGATCGACAGCGGCTCAGAGGCCCACACGACGCCGCGGCGGATTTTCACCGTCCGATCGAGAATGACCGGCGTGGCGCGGTAACCCCCCACGGTCCCGGTGCGCGCGTCATCGTAGAAGTCCGCCGCCAAAGCAGACGAACCCTCCGAATAAAACGCCACCACACCGGGAACCGTGTCGAGAAGCTGCAAACGACGCGACTCCCACGACCCGGACGATCGGCGCAGCATCCACCGCACCTGATCTTCCGCGTCATCACCGAGAAGCGTCAGTTGCGCCTTCGACTCGAGTGCTGTCACCATTCGGAACCTCCGCCTGACGTGCAGCAATCAATGACGCCGCAGACTGGCGTCCAACGCTCTGACGATGCTCCTGCAACGCCTGATCGATCTCCTGTTGAGACCAACCCAGACGCTTCATCGCCACGGTCGTCTCCTTCACCCACTCGGGCAGAGAAGCGATCTCCTTAGCGCCGGCATCAGCCTGAGCGGCACGAGACAGATACACCGGGTTGCGCCACTTCGTATCGATCGAAGCCCACTCCTTCGGGATCTCCGACAACCCGTTCTGGATCGCGAGAGCCGTCTGAATACGGCGACGAATCGGAACCGACCAGTCGTCCGTCGCACCCTCAGCCTCCGCGATCAGATCTTCGCGAGACGCGTTGTACGAGTCCGCCGAGGTCGGGTTCGCCATGTCTGTCAGCGCGAACGCCGAATCAGGAAGGTCGTACTCACGCGCCTCGAGCTTCGCCAACGCGTTCAGGTCGGCAAGGTGAGGCGCAGGCGACTGGGCCGCAATGTGCTTCACATCGGCGCGGCCGCCCTCGATCACATCACCACGATCATCGACAGCATCCGGCAGAACCAGAGCGCGACCCAGCGCGATCTTCCACGACGCCTTGTACGAGCCGTCCTCGTTCTTGAACATGCCCTCATTCGCCCCCAGAAGGATGAGCTGAGGGATCGTGAACACGTCCATGTGCGCCTCAAGACGCACAAGCTCGCGGATCGCCGCATACTGGTGTGAGATAGCGGCAGGAGTGATCCTCGAACGCCCCATACGCTTCGACGAACGCGGCTTGTAGACCAGCGGGTCAACCGGAACATTCCACGGGTGCTCAGAACGATCCGTGAGTTCCCACTTGCCGTCAACCCGGTCAGCGTTGATCGTCTCGCCATCCAGATACAGGACGAAGCCCGTGATCCGATTGCGATCCCACGACGTAACCGACAAGAGGTTGTCCAGCCGGCGCTTCCGGTTGTTCCACTCGCCCGTCGCGTTCAGCGCATCCTTCGCATGAACAAGTGCCTTCGGCTCATCCGCGTCACCCTGCGTCGTGATCAGGTACGAAATCCCATGAATCAGCGAGTCGGTACGACCCTGAGAAAGCTCCGAGTTCAGGAAGTTCGAATCCTCAAGCTCCCGCATCCCCAGAGAATCCAGATCGCCATCAGCCCACACCATCTCGTCCAGGTTGCAGCGACGAGCAAGGCCATCCACACCCTTCGCAGTCCACCCCAGAGCCAGCCCAAGATTGTGATACTGCGGCGGAATGATCGTCCCAACCTGACGGAGAGCAGACTTCCCGTCATACAGATCCGAACGCTTCCGGTTGTGACGGAACTTGTCCTTGAGCTGCTTCGCCAGAAAGTTGACCGTCACAACCTCATCGTCTGAGAGTCCCGGGACTCGCAGAGTCTCATCAACCATGCGGTCCCCCATCCCTACAGCACCAAAGCCGTACGTTCACTAGCGCGGCGCCGAGTCGGGCGTTCCACGTCATCCTTCTGAGCACCCCAAAGGGCAAGAGTTGCCGACACCACAGGAGTGATATCGGACGACTCATCGTTCGGAGTCCAAGCCCAACCACCCGAGCGCATGACACGCTTGCGGGCAACCGAGACAGACACATTCAACTGAGGCTGATCGACATGACGCACACGAGGCTTCGGCTCCATAACAGCGTCATAGAGTTGCCCAGAAGCGATAGCCATGTCTCGCCCCTCCGACGCCGCCAAAGTCACCACCACATCAGTGCCGATGAGGTAGTTCCGCCCCTTGCGCTCCTCAACAAGACCCGAAAGCTCGTCAATCACGACTGCATGAAGGCGGTTCTTCTCCGCGCGAGCAGAGACCCATCCGGCCACCCAGTCCGTGTGCTTACGGTGCTGATCGAGCTCCACATGCCACAACCCGTCAGCGCGCTGACCAGCAAGTGAAACAGCAGCAACGCGACGGTCAGGAGAAACATCGATCGCCAAAGTCAAACGATCAACCGGCATAGAAGCCGGGTCAGAAACCGCAGCCCAAGACGCATCATCGATGACTTGACCGGAATCCAAGGCATCATAGATCCCCAGCGCCTCACGCTTGAACGAATCCTCATTCTTGAGCTGCTTGCGCATCCGCAACATCGACTCAAGCGGCGTACGGTGCGGAAACGACGGATTCGCCTTCGCCCACTGGGCGCGGTCGTCAGAGTCAGCATCCTTATCGGCCGAGAACTCGACGTAAACCATGTCATCCGACAGGCCCACGACCTCATCGTCGGGCTTCGTGCTCAGTGCATCGTTCCGCCGCCCCAGCCACTCCTCACCCGGGTCAGAAGGCCTCGGCGGCGTCCCCATGAAGAACAACAGGGCGCCAGCCTCCTGGCGAGACTGGTTCGTCGCCGCAACCATATCCTCGAGCGCCTTCTCCGAGAGGATCTGCGCCTCATCGAAGACCTCAACATCGACCTCATCGAACCCGCGGCCAAACCCGCCCTCACGGGCTCCGAACATGATCACCGAGCCATTACGGAAGCTGATCTCCTGCTCGCCATTCGCCGTACGGATACCGTCGTTACGCCCCGCCGCTAGATGCCCACGAATCTTCTTCTTCTTCACCATGCCCTGCATGGTCTGGAACGTCTTCGTCGCCGTCTTCGTGCGGTGAGCCGTCCACAGAACAGTCATCCGCGGGTTCAAGATGCACAGCGCAATGACGATCATGCCAACCAGAAAGGTCTTGCCGACCTGCCGGGGAATGGAGAGAACAACCCCGCCGATAGTGGCCGCATATTTGCCGTTCTTCGACTTACCCAGCGCCACCGTGCCAACACCGTGCTGCCAAGAATCGAACTCCACACCCATAGCCGCACACTGTGCAACCACACGCGGCCATGCAGTAGAGACAATCCCGGACGGATACACCACATGCCGCGCAACCTCAGATAGCCGCGGCTTCGAACTCTCCATCTTCGACATTTGCGCCGCCCTCCGCGCCTTCCTCATCGCCCCGCTGCAGGCCCTCAATCTCCTTCGAAAGAAGAGAGAGCTGACGGTGCAGAGCAGCCTTCGCCGGCCCCTTCTCGTCAGGAAGATCCGCCGCGATCTCACGACGCTGCGCAAGAAGGATCTGCAGGTAATCACCTGACTCGATCGCCTCAGCAAGAGTCAGGATCTTCGGCGGGTCGGGAGTCTCATCCGGAGTCACCGCGCGCAGAACAGACTTTCGAACACCCACAGCAGCACCCCCAAACGAAACGAAAAAAAGACCAGAGAGAGACGATCCCAAGACCCGGAGACCTACAGGCGAAGGGGGGCCGGGGGGAGGATGGGGTGGGGTTGAAGACACGTTCGTCGGCTATCATGCCTGTGCTTCGATGAGAGCGTGTCGTTGGGCACCGCGTAGTGATGCGATGGTGTCGTTGACTTGCCACCATCCGTGCTCGCGTAGTGTTGCGGCCTTGGCTTGTGCCCCTCGCCCTGAGTTGCAGGCCATACATGACGGCACTAGGTTCTCGGGACGGTTGTCATCTCCGATGCCGTTGACGTGGTCCGGGTAAAGCCCGAGCGTGTCGCCTCGCGTTGACCAGTGTGGCTGGTTGCAGTTGTTGCAGGTACGGTTGTGCATATCGAACTCCTCCTGTGGAGTCGGTCGTGACCCCGGACGGTGGCAGCCGTTGCGGGGTTTTTCCTTGCTTGGTTCAGTCGAGTGCGCCGCTACGCCGGATGATGGGGGCGTATGCTCGAGCGCGTTTCTTGGAGTTGCAGGCGTGGATGGTGCGCTGCCTTTTTATTGGACAGCGCGTCTGAACCTCCGTTCGCGATGGCCACAACGTGGTCGACGACGAAGCAGTCTGGATCTGGGTATGACAGCGTGTAGTCGATGGGCTTGCCGCAGATGTGGCAGGCCGGCTGTGCTTTGGCGATGATGGCTCGGTGTTTCTTGCGGAGCGCATCGCTGCGACCTTCGCGCATGGGCGCACCTCCGCTGTTGGTGTGTGGGTGTGGAGTTCAGCCGATGCGTGTTCGGTAGTTGTGTTGGATGTGTTTGCCGTATGCGTGGAGGGCGAGGGCGGTGGTGGTGGCTAGTGCGGTCCAGTAGAGGGCGTGTCGCATTAGTCGTCGCCGGGGATGTAGCTGACTCGTCCGCGTGAGGGTGAGTAGTAGCGGTCTTCGGCGCCGCAGTCGCATCGTTCGGCGGCTGCTTCGGATGTCCAGCCGGTTCCGCAGTCTTCGCATACGAACGTGTCAGTCATTGGATGCTGCCGTGGCGATCTGTCGCACCAGCTCGCGAAACATGTTGGAATCGTCAACATCGTTCAGGTCGAGACTTATGATGTCTTCCAGGCGAGGCTCGAGCACTTCCCAGATTGCGTATTCTGTTGGTGTCATCACGTCGGCCACTTGTTCGATTCCGTTCTTCCATGTGCGGTACTTAGGCCCGGTGTATTCTGCGGGCAGGTTGTGTTCTGCGTACGCTTCTAGGCGTTTCGGTAGGCGCAGTGGGAGTTTGTTGTTGAACGTCCCTGCGATTACTGTTTTCCATGCCATCTTCACGATGATGACGATGAGCAAGGTGCTCGCAGAGCCGATCGTCATGTGTTTATTCACTGTGGTGCCACGTGTGTTTGACGCCGCACCAACAGACGGTGATGCCCTCTTCGAAGATCCTGATTTCTCTGCCGCACCCGACGCAGCTAACTTTGCGTCGGCGTTCACGTGTCTGCGCGTGAAGCATGATCAGGGATAGTGACAGCGTACCGAGACCAACGAATACCATCGGGCCGTCCGCGGTGGACAAACCTAGCGTGTTGATGATTGCGATTGTTGCCCAGAAGATCGCGCGGTTAGTCTTCATCGTCGTCGACCTCGCCGTGTTCGCGGGATTTCAACCATTGGTGGAGTGTGAAGATGCCGAGCGCGAATGTTCCGAGTGCGCCGGCTGTGACCCATCCGAGGATTGTGCTGAGCGTGTCAGTCATTGGTTTCTCTTAGGTAGTAGAGTTCGCGTTCGAGTGAGCGTGCTTCTTTGCGACGCTGGTATGCGACCGTGTTGGCGAGTGTCCGGTATGAGTCGGCTTGGTCGTTGTCGTTGCGGTCGATTGCTTGTTCGGCTTTGTCCCAGAGTCGTAGGATTCGTTCATCCATCGTCGTCTTCCACTTCGACCGAGTTGGAGTTGGCTGCGAGTTCGATGTACAGCATGTCGGGTTCCTCGCCGTACTTTGCGCGATACAGCATGCCGATGAGGATGTCCTTCTCAAGGACCCACCAAACTTCTTTGGATGGCTGTTCAGTCGTCATTGTCTTCACCAACTCGGCATTGGTCGGATGCGCAGAGAAGGTAGTCGCCCTCGCCGTCTGTGTATCTGATGGCGAGGTCGTCGATGATGTCGCGGTCGGTGAACATCGGGTGCTCCTATGCCGATAGTTCGTACAGGAATGCACATGCGAAGTTCGAGGCCGTCTGGCATGGCGACGTAGATGTGCGCCATGCAATCACCACGCCCAACTCCACCGCGCCAAACTCAACGAGCTTGGCGCATAGCCGTCGCATGATCTACTGCGACGCCGAACGACGCGCCCTCGTCATGCTTCTACTTCGAACTCGTCTTCGAACTCATCCACAATCACTCCTCGTCGAGACCGTAGTCATCCTCAATGGCCGTTCGGAGGTCGCGTTGTTTCGCGGCGTCGACGAGGCTTGATGTGTAGTAGGCGCTTGGGGGTTGTGCCCTGTTCGCACATGTAGCAGTCGTGTGAGTGGGACACGCGGCAATCTGGTTCTTTGCGGATGATTGGTACGCGCCCACCGTCTGCGTCTAGGCGGTGGATTGCTGATGGGAAGCTGCGTTTTCGGCTTCTGCTCACATCGGCCCCTGTCTATCCGGTTTTGTGGATAGCGGGCGCGTATCCGGGAAACGTAATACGAGTGTTTGTTACGTGCACCGAACATGTGTGTGATGTTCGGTGCGCGTAACTTGGTTGTCCCCACCTTGCCTCGACGCCTGTTTGCCTAACATGTGGCTGTCTGCCTTATGGCTGTTCGCGTGGGAGGTGGGAGGTGTGTGGGGGTGGTTGTGCGGCTCTGCCCGCACTCGTTGCCTTCGACGCCACCCGCGCCGGTCATCCACGGGCCTGTGCAACCCTGATGACGTTCGCCGTGCTAGCACATGCGGCCGATGTCCGTTCACGCACCCAAAGGTTGAGTGAACGGCTTACGGTCACCTCAGGCGACCACTTCTTCGATGAGCGTTGTCCCGCCCCAGTTCGTAACATTCCGATGCCACCAGGTAGCCATCCTCGCTACTGTCCGTGAACGATAGAGTGCGGTCCAGGATGATGGCCCCCGAGTCGTACGCCAAGTCGTAATGGACAAGCCAGCGCATGGGAGTTTCCTATAGGTGTGTTAGTAACCGCCGGCGTACTCTCACTTACGGGTCGCAGATGAGAGTGTGGTCGTGCTGAAATCGCGGATACTTCCTGTCATCCGGGAACGGTGTGCGCGTGAAGCTGATGCGTCCACCAAACCAGTAGTGCCAGAGGATGGGAATGCCTCTGGTTCCTTGGTATCGCTCCGAGAATGACTTGAACTGTTCTCTTCCGAACCGCACGCCGTACCAGTTACTTCGGGTCACGAGGACCAACAGCGGCCTCATCCTGTCCCGACCCTCGTTGCGCTCGTTGCGCGGCATCCATCGAACATCCATCAGAGCACCGTCAAACTTTGTAGATCGAATCCCTCTTCGGTTATGTCGAAGACGAGCAGCCCGGCGTCGGAGTCACCGGGGCCGATGTTGCGGAACCAGGACGAACCGTTGTCCGTCGTGCACGCCTGCAACCACCACTTCTGCCGCCCCGTGTTCGGGTTGCGACCAGAAGGGATGACGGTCAGGTGGTGGTAGTGGCCGCTCAGCATGATGTCCGCGCGTGCCATTGGCATGCCGCCGTGCTGCTGTTTCTGCCACCATGTGACGGCTTGTCCGGGTGAGAACTGGTTTCCGTGGACCATGCCGAGGACGGTGCCGAGAACGTCGAGTGTGACGGATTCGTCGTACATGTCACTGAACTTCCATGTCGCGTCGATCCCGGCAGCTTCAGCAACCTTGCGGACCTGCTTGTGGACGAACATGCCCAGGTCGTCTCCGGGTCGTCCAAGGTTCTGTTTCCCGTTGCGCCAGGCTGTGTGGTTCGACGGCGCCGACATGACGTCAACGTGTCCGTGGCGGTGCATGACCTCAAGGAACTTGTACAGCTCGGTGCCGGCTAGATCCATCTGTTGCGCCAACGACAGGTCGTTGGTGAACATGGGGTTGCCGCCGGATTCGAAACCTTCGAACAGGTCACCCACCTCAGCAAGAACCGTCGATTGTGGTTTCCGCTGCTTGAGGTGTGCGGCGAGACGCTCACGCATCCCTGCGAGCCGGTCTATCAGCTCGGGTGTGCCACCGCGGCGGTCAACCTTGCCCGCTTGCACGTCGGAGAGGGCTACAACGGTGGCCCGGTTAGCGGGCGCCGTCTTGACCTGTGCACGCGGCTTACGACGCGCCTCCGCATACAACGCGGGCAGTTCAACCTCAGCGCCCGTGAGACGCCGGAACTGGGCCCTGTACGAGTACAGGTTGATGATGTCCCGGTCGCCGTTCTCGGTGCGTTTCGACGACTGCCAGGTGGACATGCGTACGGTGTCGTCGACGATGGCGAACGATTCGGGATCTAGTCCGAACCGGGAGAAGATCTCGTTCCAGTCGGTGATGGGGGTTTCGGACTTGATGTCGCGGAACTCTCCCCCATCCGGTCCAACGTCGACGGTTCCCATGTTGGTGGGTGGTGTGGGTGGTTCGGAGAGGCGGTTGGCGATGCTCATTTCGTGTATCCCATTCGTCTGCGCCAGGTT
>Ga0172374_1002430_pt1 | contig 11844 bp, 14 predicted proteins | sample LakKiv3m_FD_114536 | JGI IMG/M metagenome (GOLD analysis project Ga0172374, IMG submission 114536) | Freshwater microbial communities from Kabuno Bay, South-Kivu, Congo - kab_092012_10.3m | ecosystem: Environmental > Aquatic > Freshwater > Lake | place: Democratic Republic of the Congo... | reverse complement strand
CGCTCGGGGCGCAGCGTGGGCGCGCTGCCGCGGGCGTCGTGCTCGCCGCGCTCTTCGGCCCATTCGGAATCCTGATGATGATGATGATGCGCGACGAGTCCCAGGCCGCAGACGCCCGTCGCATCCGCGAGGCCCGCGCGCTTGCAGCGGTCGAGACGATGGCGGCCAAGCTGTCGGGATAGCCGCCGTCCGGCCTTGACGCGGATATACCTGCGGGATATGTTGCGGTCATGTCGAACGCGACGCCAACCCTCGCCAGCATCCGCGCCAAGCTCGCCGAGCTGGACGCCCGAGCAGACGCCCGCCGAGAGCGGGCGCGACTCCTCGAGGACGAGCCGCGCGCCGAGGTCTTCACCCGCGAGGCCGGCGCAGCGTGGAAGGCCGCGCACGGCCGGGACTGGCTGGCAGAGGCGCGGGAGGATGTCGGGCTGACGGCCGCACCGGTCGATCCTGTGCTGGCCCCCGCGGAATCGGCCGCGGCCCCCGAAGAGCCGCCCGGCGCGGTCGAGCCCGGCGTCGATGCGGCCGTCGAGGTTGGTACATCGGTACCGACCTCGCCTACCCGGCCAGTTGAGGACCGCCACATCGCGCGCCCGGCCGTGGGCCGCAGGCCCCGCCCTGCGCAGCTCGCCACCGGCCCGCCCCGTCGCCCGAGTCGAGGTATCACACACGATTCAAGACCCGGAGAGGCCCGCGGCGGCGGGCCATGGAGTGCGAGATGGACTGGTTTCACGTTGGCCTGGTGTTCTGCGCTGGGTTCGCCACGGCGGTCGTCGTCGGCGCACGCAACGGCCGCGAGCTCGCCGACGAGGCACGCGGCATCGTCGAGACGTGCCAGGATGTGGCGCGGTGGGACGCGGCGGCCTGCGAGCAGCGGGCGGCCGAGCGGTTTGCCCTCGTCGCCGATGCGCTCGCGGTGCTCGGTGACCGCTGCGTCCTCAGCGTGCCCGCGGGTGACCGCCTGCGGGTCGTCCGGGTGCCGCCCGTCGTCCTGCCCTCAATCCCGGACGACCCGGAGGGATGACCGTGCAGGACGTCACCACGGCCGCGGCGGCAGTCGTCGCAGCGGCCAAGCCGGACCGGGCAGACCACGGCCGCACCGTGCTCGTCCCGCGAGAGCTGATCGACGCGCTGGTCGCGGCGCTCAAGGCTGCGCGGGCGGCGGAGGGGCGGCCATGAGCTTCGAGGCGGGCGTGCGCCGGATCATGCGGTCGCACATCGACTGCGAATCGAAGGTGCTGCTTGTCGCCGTCTTGCACCACGGCGACGATGCCGGGGTCTGCCGCGTGACGATGGACAAGCTGGCAGAGACGACCGGCCTCAACCGCCGCACGGTGCTGCGCCGGGTTGCCGAGCTTGCCGACTCCGGGTGGCTGAGTCGTCCCGAGCGCGGGGTTCTTGCTGTCGGCGACGGTGACTGTGAGTCACCGCGCAAGGTGACTGTGAGTCACCATGGTGACAGGGAGTCACTTTCGAAAGTGACTGTGAGTCACCATGACGGTGGCTGTGAGTCACTTTCGGCGCAAGCCCCCCCCACACCCCCCTATAATGTACTTAGTGGTTTACACATGAAGACGGCGACGCCGCACGCACCCGAGCGCGCGCACACGCGAGAGGAAGCACCGCCGACGCCGGCGCCGATCCGACGCAAGCTCAGCCCCGTCGAGGACATCATCCGCGGCCACCCTCTGGCCGACACCCTGCGCCCCTACGTCGAGGCCTGCCTCGCCATCGTCGGCACCGTCCCCGACGTCTTCACCGTCGAGAGCTGGCACGCCCGCGGGTACAGCCTCGCCCGGGTTCGGTTCGGCCTCGGGCAGGCCCGCCAGGTCATGGGGCCGAACGTCCCGGTCGGCCGCGTCATCGTCAGCGCTGGGAACTGGATGAGCCGCGCGGAGCGGCACGAGTACGCGCACCTTGAGCCAAAGCCGGCGGAGACGGCGCCGTCCCGACCCACCCAGGTCGAGATGACCGCCGAGGAGCGCGCGGCGGCTCTGGCGCGGCTCGATGCGATCTTCGGCGACGAGCCGCAAAAAGAAGGCCTGCGGGAGGGATGCGCGTGAGGTACGACCCCTCCATCCCCGAGCTTGCCGTGCTCGGGGCTGGTATGCTCGACGGAGCCGTCGTCGGGCAGCTCGCGGACGTGCTCGACGCCAGCCACTTCGCCGACCCGCAGCGGGCCGAGGCGTGGGCGGCGATGGTGCGGCTTCACGACGCCGGCCGGCACATCGACCCGGTGAGCGTCGGCGCCGCCGTCGGAGAGCTGCGAGCAAGGGCCGACCCGAAGCGGCCGGCACCTCGCGGGCTCATCGCGCACGATGCCGATCTCCTGGCGTGGCTGGTCGAGGTTAGCCAGAACGCGATGACCTCGGTGAACGCAGACCAGCACGCCGACATCATCGTCGGGGCCGCGCGACTGCGACAGGTTGCAGCGCTCGCTGACGGCATCGCCAAGGATGCCCGAGAAACGGCCCCCGCTGACTCACTGAGCTTCGTAGAGGGGGCAATCGACCGCTTGGGTAGGCCATTCGATTCGGCGGCCTCTACGGGGCCGCTGGCGGCCTCTCTCGTCGCGAAGGGCATGCTCGACGATGTGCGGGCCCAGATGCGCGGCGAGTACTCCCCCGCCGGACCGTCGACGGGCAACGCAGACCTCGACGCCATGATCGGCACACTTGAGCCCCGGACGCTGGTCCTCATCGGCGCCAGGTCTGGACATGGCAAGACCGCGATGGCGGTGTCGATGGCGCAGGCCGCAGCCCGCCAAGGGGCCCGGACGCTGTACGTCTCGCTCGAGGTGAGCGCCCGTCAGATCGCCGCCCGGATGGTCGCGGCAGAGGGGCGGTTTCCCTACTCGGCCATTGAGCGCCGGCCGTGGATCAACGAGCACACGCAGGCACTCGGCGATGGCGTTGCGCGGTTCGGGCAGTACGCGAAGAGCATCGACATCTGGGACCCGCCGAGCGCCACGGTGCCGATGATCGGCCGTCGCGTCCGTCGGGCAGCTCGAGAGGGCCGGCCATACCGCGTCGTCGTGCTCGACTACGGGCAGCTACTCCGACCCGTCGGCCGTCACCAGTCCCGAGAACAGGCGGTGGCAGAGGTCGCCGACGCCGTCCTCGAGCTGGTGCGCGATTGCGACCTCTGCGCGCTCGTCCCACTGCAGCTCAACCGCGAGAACGAAAAGCGCGGCGCCGAATCTCGGCCGCGAATGTCCGACCTGCGCGAGTCGAGCCGATGGGAGCACCATGCTCAGGTCGGTCTGCTATTGCATCGTCCGGTCTTGACAGATGACACCGCGCCGGTGAATCTGTGTGAGGTCGTCGTGGCCAAGAATCGCAACGGTGCTCTCGGGGTCGTCAAGACCTACTACGAGCCTGCGCAGAACAGGTTTGCCCTATGGCAGAAGTGAACACATCGGCCATCGTCGCCAAGGCTGCAGACGTCGCATTCCGCGGTGTCAGCGGCCCCGGCAAAAACCAACTGATGCAACTGTTGCGCGATGCGCTGGCATCGACCCGCCCCGCCGATGTATCGGCTGAGCGATGGGTGGGCGAGTGCATGCGGCGACACATGAAAGGTGGTGAGTGATGGTCGACGTGGAGAAGCTGCGTGCGCTGCTGGCGGCGGCAACGCCGGGGCCGTGGAAGGTGCACGACGAAATGGCTCACGACGACATGGCTTTGTCTGTAGCGGCCCGCAACGCCCTACCCGAGTTGCTCGACGAGGTCGAGCGGGCGCGCACCGCGGCGCTGAATGGCGCGACGGTAGGGGTCTGCTCGTGCGTCCCACGGTTCGGGGCTGCGGATTGCCCGGACTGCGGCGGCACCGGCGCGGTCATGGTGGAGGGGCCGAAATGACTGACCGCCACTTCCTGTTCACCGACGAGATGGTTCGCCGCATCCTGAGCGGCGAGAAGACGCAGACGCGGCGACCGATGAAGGACGCCCAGCACCAACTACCGCCCACCGACGCGTTCTTTCGCGAGTATCACTGGTCCGTCCCGGCCGCTTGCTTCGACGCACCGTCGCTCGAAAACGGGCTGCAATGGTGCGCTCGCATTGTCGCGCCAGGCGACGTGCTCATCGGGCGGGAGTGCCATCGCGTCTTCGGCGGCATCACGGGCGTCCGTGTCGACTATCGGGCCGATGGTGAACATCGCATCGTCGAGCGAGAGACAGAGCGCGTCGGCGGCGCCCTCGTCCACTACCTGCCGGACGTGTCGACGATGGAGCGACCGCGCGGTCAGTGGCGCCCATCAATCCACATGCCCCGGTGGGCCGCGCGCATCGTCCGCCCCATCACTGGCGTCCGGGTCGAGCGGTTGCAGGACATCAGCGAGGCGGACGCGGTCGCGGAAGGGTTCCAGCGTCAGGTGCAGGGGAAGCTCGAAGGGCTCCCACTGCATGGCGAGGGTGAGCCCTGTGACTGCGGAGACGCGGACTGCCCGCTGAGCGCACGCATGGAGTTTGCGTGCGTGTGGAACACCATCTACGCCGACCGCGGCGTCGTGTGGGACGCCAACCCGTGGGTCGTCGTGGTCGAGTTCGAGGGTGCAAAATGACTGACCGCCAAACCATCATCGCGCACGCCAAGATGTCCGGCGGGGCGCGGGTGCTGCTCACGTTCGTCGCCCGGCACGGCATGTGCGCGTTGACCGCCGCAGAGATCGCCGGATGGCTCGTACTGTGCGAGCGCACGGTCCACCGAGCAGTCCGCGAGCTTGACGCGCTCGGGCTCGTCACCGCGACCGCAACCAGGGGCCGCGGCGGGTGCCTGCGCATCGAGATTAAACCGGACATCGACGCAGTTTTGAGGCGCCTGTGTCAACATATCGGCCGAGAAGACGAGCCTCCCGCCGGGCAAGAGTACACGCGCCTGACCGACGAGGACGCGGCCCGCCGCGACCGGGCTCGGTACTGCCACGCGACCGGGACCGGCCCGAAGTGGGCGCGCGACCTCGGGGCGCGCATGGCGAGAGGTGAGGCATGAGCCGCGACACGACGAGAGTCTACACGTCGAGCCGCAAGTGGCGGCCGGGGGGCGTCGAGTGCCCGCTTTATCGCACGCTCTTCATCCCGGCCTTCAAACCGGCGTGCCAGCGCGGCACCGGCTCGACCTGCGGCGAGTGCGCGGCTCACCACGCGCCGCAGGGGACACAGGCTCTTCTGCCCCTCGACGAGGGTCACGGCGTCGAGCGTCGCCCGCGCGACGTCAGCGCCGACCCCCTGCCCCGGTGACCCATGGCCGGCATCAGCAAGATCAACGGCGAGGCTTTGGAGAGCGCGCTCGACGTGTACCACGGGCACCTCGCGACGCAGCGCCGGGCGTGGGTGAGGCGCGTCGGAGTGCCCGTCAAGGTGCTCGGCAAGCCGTCCGTCGGAGAGCGCGGGAGGTGGTACTTCCGCGCGTGCTTCGACGGGTTTCAGGGCGCGGACTTCGTCGGGCACGACAACGCCGGCCGGGCCATCGTCCTCGAGGCGAAGAGCCACGCCGGTCCGTCTCCGTGGGCGTCGGGCATCGACGGCAAGGGGTGCGCGATGCCGTCCGGCGCACTGGATCACGCACAGTGGGCCGAGCTGCTGACCGCAGAGTCGGCAGGCTGCATCACCCTCATCATCCTCAGCGCGTGGGGTGCCGTCTGGTCGATGACGCCCCACGCGCTTCGCATACACACGGCCTCGGTCGGGCGAAGCACCATCAAGCCCGACGAGGTCCAACACATCGCCCGCCGTTTGCGCGGGGTGGAGTGGCTGGTATGACTCCCATCGAGAGGCGCGCGGGTCAACCTGTGCCGGAGACGGTCGAGCAGGCACAAGAGCGGTTCCGCTGCGAGGGCTTGCAGGCGACCATCGGCGGCCGGCAGTGCGGGATGATGCACTCCAAGGCCCGCAAGACGGGCGACAGCCTGCATCTACACGTCTGCGTCGACTGCCCGGCCGGAATGGCACGGGCGGCGCTGCTCGACATCGGCGAGCCCTTGTGCGCGGCCCTTGTGCTCGGCAAGCCCTGCGGTCTGCCGGGTGCTCACGGTTCGCGGTTCTGCTCGACGCACCGCAGCGCCGGCGCCCACATGCATCAGCGCCTCGGGCAGCGGCCAGTCTTCGCTGTCGGCGGCGCCATCGAGCGCAGAGAGCGGGCGCAGCGGCCGCAGCCGATACAACCCCGCGCGTGCCCCCGGTGCGAGTACGTACACACGCCCCGGGCATCGACGCCCGAGAGCGTGCGGGACTGGTGCATCGGGTGTCGCACCCGGGCGAAGGAGATGCTGCAGCGGCGGAACCGAGCGTGTGACGTCGAGAGCATCGCCCGCATCCTGGCGAGCAAGGCCGCGCGCGCCGAGCTGCTCGGCGAGCAGACCGAGGCGCGGAAGAGACTCATCGCCGAGAGGCGCGCGGGTCAACCCGTGCCGGAGACGGCCGAGCACATGGAGGGGCGTCCGGCAGACTTGCGCGGGCTCGCGGAAAGGGTCGACGGATGAACCTCCCGTATACCCTGCATGCGGGCGACTGCCGCGAGGTCATGGCGACCTTCGACGCCGAGAGCATCGACGCCATCGTCACGGACCCTCCCTACGGCCTGAGCTTCATGGGCCGCGAGTGGGACCACGGCGTTCCCGGCGTCCCGTTTTGGGCCGAGGCGTTGCGCGTCGCAAAGCCCGGGGCGCATCTGCTTGCGTTCGGCGGGTCGCGCACGTTCCACCGGCTGACCTGCTCGGTCGAGGATGCCGGGTGGGAAGTGCGTGACGTGCTGATGTGGCTCTACGGTCAGGGCTTCCCGAAGTCGCTCGACGTGTCGAAGGCCATCGACAAGGCGGCGGGTGCGGAGCGCCCCGTGGTGGGCGTCACACGAAAGAGCATCAAAAGCATGGGGGTAGGCGAGGGTGCGTTCAGTGATGACAACTATCAGTGGCAGGCCGAGTTCAATCGGACCGCCCCCGCCACCGACGCCGCCCGTCAGTGGACCGGGTGGGGCACCGCCCTCAAACCCGCCTACGAGCCCATCATCCTCGCCCGGAAGCCGCTGCGGGGCACTGTCGCGGCAAACGTCCTCGCGCACGGGACGGGGGCGCTGAATGTGGATGGGTGCAGGGTTGCCGCGGTGGCGGGGGACGAGCCGCTGAAGTGGGCGCACGGGCGGGGCATGGGCTTCCACGGCGCGGATAACCGTGGCAAGTGCGAAGCGACGACGACGTCCGCCGGCCGCTGGCCCGCCAACGTCCTGCTCGACGAGGCCGCGGCGGTTTTGGTCGACGGGCAAAGCGGGGAGTTGAAATCGGGCGCACCGGGGATCAAGCGTGCGGGGAACACCGGCGCGGCCTATGGCGCGGAGAGCCGCCAACCGGGCACACAGATGAGCGGGTTTGGCGACTCCGGCGGCGCCTCGCGCTTCTTCTACACGAGCAAGGCGAGCGCCGAGGACCGCGACCGATGGGCGGGCAACGACCATCCGACAGTCAAGCCGACCGACGTCATGCGGTGGCTCTGCCGCCTCATCACGCCGCCGGGCGGGCTCATCCTCGACCCTTTTATGGGGTCTGGGTCCACCGGCGTTGCTGCGGTCGAAGAGCGGTTCCAGTTCGTCGGCATCGACCTTGACCCGCGGCACGTCGACATCGCCGAGCGACGGTTGCAGCATGCGACGCGGCAGCCGGACCTTTTCGGGGGCGCGACGTGACACAGGCCGACCGACGCACCGTGCTGCTCTGACCCGTCACCCGATGATGCGCGCGGGGGCTCCGTCGAGCGTCTCCGCGGCGTCGGCGACGAAGGCGTATCCGCGCGTCTCATCGGTGTGCCCGGCGGCGTCGTAGGCGTCGAATCGGATGGTGTCGCCCGCCGACAGACCGTGCGCCGCGGCCGTGGTGATGGTGTTCCCGACGCGCGTCAGGATGGTCGTCGCCGTCCGTCCCGCCCAATCGCCCGCAGGGACGCAGACAACCGGCGTCCCGGCGGCGAAATACTCCGCGTCCGTCTGCGGCGCCTGCGTGACAGGGTGCCGGTCGGACGTGTATTTGTTGGCCTTGACGACGACGGTGTCGGCGTCAGTGACGCTCTGGACCTGCATCGCCGGGACGTACCCGGCCGCCTCGCCGGGGCGCGGGACGAGGTCGAGGTCGAGGCGCCGCCGGTTGAGGTCTCGGGTCACGGCGAGCACCTGGCAGGCTCGCCCGACCGTGCCGATGGTGCCGTCGATGTCGAGGGCATCGTCGGCAGTGAGTCGCACGACGTCACCCTCACCGATGGTCAGCAGCTCCTCGACGTCGGAGTCGACGGCGATGGACCACCGGGCGCGCGTGTACCCCAAGCGCCCGCGGATGCCCGAGAGCGACGGGATGAAGGCCTGCAGGATGTCCCCCGCGCCCCCCTCGACGCGGATGCCGACGAGGTCGAGTTCGAGTGGTTCGCCCGCGTCGCCCCCCTGCTCCGCAATGGCATCGGCGTCGATGAAGGTGGCCTCGTCGGGCTCACCGTCGCCGATGGGGTGGTTGACCCTGATCGTGTAGACCCGCACGACACGGCCGTCGGTCGAGAGGCGCGGGCGACCGTCGACGCGGATGTCGCCGTCTTCGATGCTCGCGACGGCGTCCGACCCGTTAACCACGCCGAGAGGCACGAGGGCGAGCTGCCAGGAGTTCCACTCCTGCGACCATCGCTGAACGACCTGCGCGCCGGCCAGCATCAGGATCGAGCGCATCTGATCGGCGATGGTTTTCGTGGGATCGCCCCGCCACGTCTGCGCGGCGAGCGCCTCGGGCAGCGCCAGCGCCTCGAACGACTCGACGTTGACCTCGGCGCGCGCGAGGTTGCAGCCGTAGGGCAACACGTCGTAGTCGGCGTCGTTTGTGCCGGCGCCCGTGCCCGAGAGGAGCAGCGAGAGCAAGAACTCGGCGGCCGTGACACCATCCGCCCGCAGCGACGGCGTCACCACGAAAGGCGAGTCGCCTGCCATCTGCAAGATCGGCCCGCCCCGGCCTCGCCCCCCGTCGACCGCGCGGTCGACTTCGAGGACGTACCCGACGTCTGCGCCTTCGGAGTCCTGCACCAGGGTCGACCCCTTGATCGCCACCTCGACGTCGGTGTCGACGCCGGTCACGCGGACCCACTGCGTTGCGCCGCCGGTGCCCGTGTAGATGTCGTCGACGACCGGGCCGAGGTAGTGCTCCCCGGGCTGATACCAGACGTCGGGGATGCCGATGATGGGGGTCTGGTCCCATTGCCCGTCGGCCGACGATGAGCGCCGGATGGTGAGCAGGGGGGACGGCGGGTTGATCGCTGCGTCGATACTGCCGCCCCGGATGGCCTGCAGGGCGTCGGGCGGCGCGAGGCAGATGCCGAGCCAGCATCCGAGCCGGCGCTCCAGCGGGATGGGGTGCACCTCGACGGGCGGGTTGTGCGGCTCCCAGTTCAGGAGCCCTCGCAGAAGCCAGCCCTGCGCCATCGGCGCGATGAGCACGCGGGCGAGGCGGCCGACCTCGGTGTCGATGAGTGACGCGCCCCATGTGTCGCTCTCGGGGTGGTAATCCGATTGCCACGCGACGCCGAAATTGCAGACGTCCTGCACGCGCGACCACCATCGCACGAGTTCGTGAGTACCGCCCGGCGGCTGGTCGATGAGGCGCAGGGGGGTGGACTCGGTCTGCGGCGTGGAGATGAGGTACGTGGCAGCGGCGAGCGGGCCGGCCGGGTCGACCTCGATGGTGTCCGGCGCGGTGAACCCCGTCGGGTAGTCCTCGACGGTGGCCTGATTCCTCAGCATCGTCCGGCGCGGGTGGCCGTCCGGCAGCGTGAGGTCAGTGGCCGCCACGACCGAGGCGTATCCGTCGAGGTCGTACACTTCGAGGTTTCCGCCGCCGGCCGCCTGTACCTGCGTCTTGAGCACGCACCCCACGGGTGCGTGCAGCTGGATGTCGACCTCGCAGGCCGCGTCCGGCCCGAGGTAGTGCCAGCCCCGAACGAACGTCGTGCGCATCTCGGACGCCCCGCCGGCCTGCAGCCGCCATCCGAGGACGGACGTCAGGGGGGCGACGCGGACGGAGATAGTGAGCGCGTCGGCGGACACTTCCGGGTCATGGTCGAGCAGGCCCCGCCAGTACTGACGCCACCCGAGCGCCAGGCCATCGGGGCTGACCGCGCTGACATAGATGGCCGCGCGCCGACCGCGCCAGGTCACGGGCGCAGACGTCACGAACGGGTGCAGGCCGCGCGCTGCGTCCCGGACGTGCGCCTGGACCTGGGTGCGCGCGACGGCCCGGGTGCAGTCGACGAATCGCCACGGATCGCCGTCGGTGCCGTCGCCCGCCGCCGAGTCAGCCCAGAGCGCTTCCTGCCCGATGTAGATGAGGCCGGGCAGGTCCCACGCGCTTACGTCGTCGTCGACCTCGATGTCTGTGACGGCGAGCGCGTGCGGCAGCGACGCGGCGAGGCGCGTGCGAAGGGTCGAGCCCCGGGGGGTGATGCGCCGCAGCGTCGACACCGGATCGACCATCGCATCACCCGGCGCGCGGCCGGCGTAGCTCGCGTCACGCGCTCGGATGGTGACCTCGACGGGCGACTGCTTTGCCACGGCGCCCGTCTCGTCGATGCTGCCCCGGATGGGTCCGACGCTGACGAGGGCCTCGACGTCGCGGTAAGTCGCATCGGTGCTGAGCGGCACGCCGCCGTCGAGGTCCGTACCGGGGGCGACGAGGGAGTAGTACCGATCAGAGAGGCCGGAGATGACCAGACACCACGCCAGCGGGCGGTCACGGATGGCTTCCCACGTCATTCCGGGATCTCCGTCTCGGGCCACTCCCATGCGGTGACGGAGAGGACCGCGGCCGATGCGGTGGTGACGACGAGCATCAGGACATCCCCCGCCTTGTCCTCGACGCTGAGCAGGCGGGGCTGAGTCGGGATGCCGCCGGCGATGAGGGAGTCTTGCTCGACGGCGCCGGTGTGCAGCACGGCCGCCGGGCATCGCCATCGAGTCGTGCCGGCGTTGTCGTAGCGGAACGACTCGGCCGGGAACGTGCCATCGTCACGGCGCCAGATGACTCCCGGGTCCACCACGCCGCCCGACGCGGTCTGCAGCGCAGCGGTCACGGTCGGCGCAGTCGACCCACCCTGCGAGCGAGCGCAGGCGTTGACGACGAGGGCGAGGTGTCGAGCCAGGGGCGACGTCGGCACGATGTACCGGTGCGTCTGGTTGTGCCCGTCGGTGTTATAGAAGAACCCACTGTCGCGCCCGTCGCCCGGGTCCCACGCCGGAGAGTACGAGGCCGCAGGGGTCCAGTGCCGGCCGCGGGTGTATGCGAGGTAGTTGAGCGCGCCTGCAAACGTCCCGAGCGTGGCCGACGTCACGGGCCGGCCGGTGTGAAGCTCTTCCCTCGTCGGCACGACGAGGCGGGTCGGTGCAGGGACTCCCATCAGCGCCCCCAGATGGCGAGGGACATGACCGTCGCCGTGGTCATCGAGTCGGGCAGCAGGTTGCGCAAGGTGGCCGGGCCGATGGCGGCGCGTCGATAGGTCGCATCGGGCCAGACCCCGATCAGGGTCGAGCGCAGACCGGGACCCATCGGGATCAACTGCTGATCGCGCCCGTCGGCCTGGGTCTCCTGTAGCTCGATGGTGCCGGTGTGCCAGCCATCGCCGCCGAGGCCGCCGGGGACGGTGATGATCTCTCGAGAACGGGCCGCGCCCGGCGTGGTGCCGGAGAGGACCGACACGCGCGTCTCATCGACGGGTTGCGTCACCCGCGCGTGCACCGCCAGAGTCCGGCCGGCCGCCTGCGTGCCGTCCCACACCGGCCCGGCAACGAAGTGCTCCCGGGCGTGCATGGCGTTGTTGACGGCGTTGGCGGCCT
>Ga0172374_1002429_pt1 | contig 11848 bp, 9 predicted proteins | sample LakKiv3m_FD_114536 | JGI IMG/M metagenome (GOLD analysis project Ga0172374, IMG submission 114536) | Freshwater microbial communities from Kabuno Bay, South-Kivu, Congo - kab_092012_10.3m | ecosystem: Environmental > Aquatic > Freshwater > Lake | place: Democratic Republic of the Congo... | reverse complement strand
TCAGAGCCGTTCGAAACCACGGATGCGCTCCCAGTCGGTGACGGCGGCGTCGTAGGCCTCGACCTCGATGCGCGCCTGGTTCAGGTAGTGGTCCACCACGTCATCGCCGAACGCCTCCCGCGCGATGGTCGAAGCGCTGAACAGCTGCGCGGCCTCGCGCAGGGTCGTCGGCAGGTGCTCGACTCCGGACTCGTACGCGTTGCCGGTGAAGCGCTCGGGCAGGGGCAGCTCGTTCTCGATGCCGTACAGGCCGCCGGCGATGATGGCCGAGATCCCGAGGTACGGATTCACGTCTCCCCCCGGCACCCGGTTCTCGACTCGCAGCCCCGAGCCCGATCCGATCACCCGCAGCGCGCAGGTGCGGTTGTCGATGCCCCAGGCCACCCCCGTCGGGGCGAAGCTGCCCTTGGCGAACCGCTTGTACGAGTTGATGTTGGGCGCGTACAGGAGGGTGAACTCGCGCAGCGTGGCGAGGATGCCGGCGATCCAGTGCTCCATGACGGGACTGAATCCGTGCTCGCCGTCTCCGGCCATCACCGGGGTGCCGTCCGCGTCGCGCAGGGAGAGGTGGATGTGGCAGCTGTTGCCCTCGCGCTCGTTGAACTTGGCCATGAAGGTGAGCGCCTGACCGTGCTGCTCCGCGATCTCCTTCGCGCCGTTCTTGTACAGCGCGTGCTGGTCGGCGGTCTCGCGGACCTCGGCGTAGCGGAACGCGATCTCCTGCTGCCCGAGGTTGCACTCGCCCTTCACGCCCTCGCAGTACAGCCCCGCGCCGTCCATGCTGTTGCGGATGTCGCGCAGCAGGGGCTCGAGGCGGGTGGAGGCGAGCAGGTTGTAGTCGACGTTGTAGTCGGTCGCCGGAGTGAGTCCCTCGTACTTGCGGGCCCAGGCGTCGCGGTAGGTGTTGTCGAAGACGATGAACTCGAGCTCGGTTCCGGAGAACGCCGTCCAGCCGCGCTCGGCGAGTCGGTCGCGCTGGCGGTCCAGGATCGCCCGGGGCGAGGGACCGACCGGTTCGCCGTTGCCCCACACGAGGTCGGCGATGACCAGAGCCGTTCCCGCCAGCCAGGGGATCCGGCGCAGCGTGGCCACGTCGGGACGCAGCACCATGTCGCCGTACCCGCGGTCCCACCCGGACATCGCGTAGCCGTCGACCGTGTTCATGTCGACATCGACCGACAGCAGGTAGTCGCACGCCTCGGCGCCGTGATGCAGGATGTCCTCCTGGAACAGCCGTGCGGAGACGCGCTTGCCGACCAGTCGTCCCTGCGCATCGGCGAAGGCCACGATCACCGTGTCGATCTCGCCGGCGGCGATGCCGGCATCCAGTTGCTCGATGCTCAGGTTTCCCGCCATCGTCTCGCTCCCGTCGTCGTGGTGAAGCGATCGGCCGACCGGCTTCGCCATCAGAGTAGATCACCAGGACGTTTAAAGGTAGACGAAACCACCATTGGCTGTCACAATCATGCCCAAGGTGCACCCGGCGCCTGCGAGCGTGGGAACGGAGAGCGGATGTCTGAGCAGAGCAGTGAATCCCGCAAGGTCGCTGGAGCGACCTATACACGTGCCGGGAGCGAGTATTTCGAGAAACGGACGCTGAAGCGGTCGGCCGGTGTCTGGGGGCTGTGGGGTCTCGCGGTCGCCGCCGTCATCTCCGGCGACTTCTCCGGCTGGAACTTCGGCATCGACTTCGCGGGCTTCGGCGGCATGCTCATCGCCTTCGTGATCCTCGTGCTCATGTACTACGGCATGATCTTCGCGATCGGGGAGATGGCGGCCATGATGCCGCACACCGGCGGCGCGTACTCGTTCGCCCGATCCGCCATGGGACCCTGGGGCGGCCTGGTCACCGGAGCCGCCGAGACGATCGAATACGTCGCGACCACGGCGGTGATCGTCTACTTCTCGGCGTCGTATGCGAACGGCATCACCAGTGAGCTGCTCGGACTCGAGCTGCCGGGATGGCTCTGGTACCTCATCCTCTACATCGTGTTCATCGCCCTGAACTCCGCGGGCGCGGCGATCTCCTTCCGTTTCGCGATCATCGTGTCGATCATCTCGATCGGGATCATCCTCGTCTTCTCCGTCATGGCGATCTTCTCCGGTGCGTTCAGCTGGGATGCGCTGTGGGACATCGCCCCCGACCCCGGTCAGACGGAGTTCCTGCCGCACGGCGTGCTGCCCATCCTGTTCGCCCTGCCGTTCGCGATGTGGTTCTTCCTGGGGATCGAGGAGCTTCCGCTGGCCGCCGAGGAGTCGCACAACCCGACGCGCGACATCCCGAAGGCGGGCTTCTGGGCTCGCGGCACGCTGATCGTCACGGGCCTGCTCGTCCTCTTCCTGAACACCGGCGTGATCGGTGCCGAGGCGACCGGAACCGCCGGCGAGCCGCTGCTCGACGGGTTCCGCGCGATCGTCGGCGACCAGCTCGCCGCGGTGCTGGCGCTGTTCGCCCTGATCGGTCTGCTCGCCTCGCTGCAGGGCATCATGTTCGCCTACGGCCGCAACATGTACTCGCTCTCCCGCGCCGGCTACTACCCGCGGTTCCTCTCCCTCACCGGCAAGCGGCAGACGCCGTGGGTGGCGCTCGTCATCGGCGCGGCCATCGGCTTCGTCGCCCTCATCGTCCTCGATGTGCTGGCGGCCGTCGACGCCGAGGGCGCGGGGTCGGTGGCCGGCGCGATCGTGCTGAACATCGCCGTCTGGGGTGCGGTCCTCGCCTACGGGCTCCAGCTGATCTCGTTCATGATCCTGCGGAAGAAATACCCGGACGTCGACCGCCCCTACCGCAGCCCCTGGGGCATCCCTGGTGCGGCCGTCGCGCTGGTGATCGCAGCGCTCATCTTCGTCGGCTTCCTGCTGAACCCGACCTTCGGTCCGGCGATCATCGCCATCGCGATCGTCTACGTGGTGATCCTGCTCGGCTTCGGGCTCTTCTTCCGGCACCGGCTGGTGCTCTCGCCCGAGGAGGAGTATGCGATCTCGGGTGGCTCGCACGGTGACCCGCAGGCCGAGGGCTACGACGCGATGGAGGACGAGGTGTTCGACGGCGGCAGGTGATCCGCACCACCGCCGGCAGCGCCTCGACGTCCGCGTCGGGGCGCTGCGTCGTGTTCTACTTGCGGTCGAAGTCGAACGCCTTGAGGAGTTCCAGGACGGCCTTGTCGCGCTCCTCGCCGCCCTCGTCGAACATGTGGGTGACGTGCGTGCGCAGGTGGTTCTCCAGCAGCAGCCGGTTCAGCGACTCGAGGGACCGCTGGATCGCCCGGGACTGCGTGATGATGTCCATGCAGTATTCCTCGTTCTCGATCATCCGCGCGACGCCGCGCATCTGCCCCTCGAGGATGCTGGTGCGGTGCAGGGCACGCTTCTTGATGTCTTCGATCACCCCTTGAGGCTACTCGCCTCGTGAAAGGATGACCTCATGCCGCGAACGCCGATGACGCAGCTCTCACCCGCCGACCAGGAGCGCCTGCGCGCGCTCCGACGCATGAAGGCCGTCGCGCTCGGAGCGCTGGTGTTCATGGCCGTCGTGTTCGTGATCGCCTTCGCGTTCCAGCAGCGGATCGGCTGGCTCGGATACGTCAGGGCCGCCGCCGAGGGCGGCATGGTGGGTGCGCTGGCCGACTGGTTCGCGGTCACCGCCCTGTTCCGCCGTCCGCTCGGGCTGCCCATCCCGCACACCGCGATCATCCCCAACCGCAAGGACGAGATCGGCCGCACGCTCGGCGAGTTCGTCGAGACGAACTTCCTCGCCGCCGACGTCGTCCGCACCAAGCTCGCCAGCACGCGGATCTCCCTCCGCGCAGGCGAATGGCTGCGCGAGGCCCCGCACGCCGAACGGGTCGGGGCGGAGGGCGCGACGATCGCGACCGCGGTGCTCAACGCGCTGAGCGATGACGACGTCCGCGACCTCATCACCGACCTCGCGCGAGAGCACCTGGTCGCCCCGGAATGGGGCCCTCCCGCGGGAGCGTGGCTCGAGAAGATCGTCGAGGCCGACGCGCACCACGGCGCCGTCGACCTCGCCGTGGACAGCATCGGCCGCTGGCTCGAAGCCAACGCCGCCTCGTTCACCGGGCTCGTCTCGCGGCGTCTGCCCGGCTGGGTGCCGAAGCTCGCGCACCGCCTGGTCGACGACACCGTCTACAACGAGGCGATCAAGTTCATCCACGCCGTCCAGGCGGACCCCCGCCATCCCGCCCGGCTGGCGATCGACGGCTACCTCGAACGGCTGGCCGACAATCTGCAGAACGACCCAGCGACCAGGGCGAAGCTCGAGAGCGCGAAGGCGTCGCTGTTCGACAGCCCACGCGTCGGCGCCCTCGCCGCCGAGGCGTGGAACACGGCGAAGAACGGACTGCTGACCGCTCTCGCCGACCCGGAGAGCGGGCTGCGCCGCCGCGCCGTCCAGGCACTGCAGGAGGTCGGGGAGCGCCTGACCACGGATACCGCGCTGCAGCAGCGCGTGGACACCTGGGTGTCGGATGCAGCGGTCTTCCTCGTCGACCGCTACCGTCACGACATCGCCTCGATCATCACCGACACCGTCGAGCGCTGGGACCCGGCCGAGACGACGGAGAAGATCGAGCTGATGGTCGGCCGCGATCTGCAGTACATCCGCCTGAACGGCACCTTCGTCGGCGCGCTCGCCGGCCTCGTCATCTTCACGATCGCCCACGCCCTGATCCCGGGAGTCTGACATGGTCTCGGCCGCTCACCTCAGTCACGACCCGCTCTGGCCCCGCGCCGGTTCCTGGCCTGCGTTCACAGGAACGGCCGATGCCGTGCTGCTCGGCGTCCCGACCTGGCGCACCTCGCTCTCGCCGACCGGCGCCCACGCGACGCCCGCGGCGATCCGCGGGGCTCTCCCCCGCTACGGCACCACGGTGATGGGTCCGCCCGCGGTCGAGCTCGACGACGTGCTGCGCATCGCGGACGCGGGCGACGTGGCGGATCCGGACGGCTCAGCGGGCGAGGCGAGGGTGATCTCCCGCGTCCGCGAGATCGCGGCGGCCGCACAGCTCGTGATCGCGCTCGGCGGCGACAACTCGCTCACCTACCCGGTCGCTCTGGGCGCCGAGGCGACCGGCCTGATCACCTTCGACGCGCACTTCGACCTCCGGGACGGGATCTCCAACGGCACGCCCGTCCGTCGCCTCGTGCAGGACACCCCTGCCGCGTCGTCCGTGCCGACCGCGAGGATCGATCCGACGAGGATCGTGCAGATCGGGATCGCCGACTTCGCGAACTCGGCCGCCTACGCGCGACGCGCGACCGAGTGGGGCATCCGCGTGGTCACCCTCGACGAGCTCCGCCGCCGCGGTGTCGACGACGTGGTCGCCGAGGCACTGGAGGTCGCCGGCGCGGGAGCCGACGCGCGCATCCATCTCGATATCGACGTCGACGTCTGCGACCGGTCGGTCGCGCCCGGCTGCCCGGCGAGCGTTCCCGGCGGCCTGCAGGCGTGGGAGCTGCGCGCGCTCACCCGCGCCGTGGCTGCGGACCGACGCGTCGTGAGCGCCGACCTGGCCGAGGTCGATGCCACCGCCGACACCGCTGACGCCCGCACGGTGCGCCTCGCAGCGCTCTGCGTGCTGGAACTGCTCGCCGGACTGGCCTCCCGCGGATGAGGCCCCGCGTCGGCCCGGCTCCGTGCCGACCGATGCCTCCGCGCCGTCACACCGGCTGCAGGCGCTCCGACTCCACCGCCACGTCGAGCGCGCGTCCGCCGCGGAAGCGCGCGGCGGGGTGGGTCTCCGCCACGCGGGGGCCCGCACCGTGCACACGCTCGCGCAGGGTCTCCCTCGGCGTGTAGGCCTCGCGGAGCCGACCGCGGCTCCGCAGTTCGGGCACGGCGAACTCGATGAAGTCGCTCGCCGTGTCGGGTGAGTGGTACTGCACGAGGTTGATGCCGTCGATGTCGTGCTCGTCCAGCCAGCTCTCGATCTCGTCGGCGACGTCCGCAGGCGAGCCGACGGCCATGAACGGCTGCCGGTGGAAGCCGCTCATCGTCGACAGGAACTCCGCGATGGTCTTCTCCTGTGGGAGGAAGGCGGCGGCGAGATCGTCGCCGCGCCCCTCGCGACGCAGAGCCTCCCCCAGGGTGATGTCGCCCGGGTGGGCTGTCGGATCGAACGGCAGACTCGCGTGCGCGAGCACTCCGTCGATGCTCGCGGAGCGGTCGTACTCGGCGAGCTTCGCCTCGGCCTCCTCCCTCGTCGCCGCGACGATGACCGTGGCCCCCACCACGAACTTGATGTCGTCCCGAGCGCGCCCCTGCCGCTCGAGCTCGTCGCGGATTCTCGCGATCGTGCCGCTGACCTGCTCGAACGAGCGCCCTCCGGTGAAGATCAGCTCCGCGTGGCGGCCGGCGAATTCGATGCCGCGCGACGACTGCGTCGCCTGGATCAGGAACGGCGTGCGCTGTCGCGACGGGGAGGAGAGGTGCGGGCCGGCCACCGAGTATCGCGGGCCACGATGGTTGATGTAGCGGATCTTCTCCGGATCCGCGTAGACGCCCTGCTCACGGTCCTCGACGATCGCGTCATCGTCCCACGATCCCTCCCAGAGCTTGTAGAGCACGTCGAGGTACTCCTCGGCGATCTCGTAGCGGGTGTCGTGGTCGATCTCGCCGTCGAGGCCGAAGTTACGCGCCGCGTTCGGCAGGTACGACGTGACGATGTTCCATCCCACGCGCCCCTTCGTGAGGTGGTCGAGCGTCGACATCCGCCGAGCGAACGAGAACGGCGGCTCGTACGTCGTCGAGAACGTGATGCCGAATCCGAGATGCTCCGTGACCGCGGCCATCGCCGGCACCACCAGGAGGGGGTCGTTGCTGGGGATCTGCAGGCCTTCGCGGATCGCGGTCTCCGGTCCTCCGCGGAACACGTCGTACGCGCCGACCACGTCCGCGAGGAAGACCGCGTCGAAGCCGCCGGCCTCGAGCTGCCGTGCCAGATCGGTCCAGTACTCGATGTCGTTGAACTCCGTGCGCCGATTGCCGGGGAGCCGCCACAGGCCGTGGGTGATGTGGCTGACGCAGTTCATCTCGAACAGATTCAGGATGAGTCTCTTGGGATCCGTCATGCGGCGGCGCTCCTTTCGTCGGCACGTGCGTGCCGCAGACGATCCTGGCGCGGACGACGCCGACCGGGGCATCGCATGTCGCTGCATGAGGCCGGATGACGCGATGTGACGTCCGACTGCCCCGCGTGACGGGCGGGGTGTGCGCGGATGTCGTGCTCGGGAGGATCGCTCCAGCACCGTCTCTCCGATGAAAGGCACCCGAAGCCTCATGAACGCACCCAGGACCCGCCGCACGCTGGCGGCGACCGCCGCCGCGGCCGCTCTCGCCCTCGCGCTGTCCGCCTGCAACAACGGATCGGTCACCGTGCCGTCCGCCGACGCCGAGCGCGTCGACGGGGGCACGATCGTGTACGCGCACCAGCAGGAGCCGCAGTGCCTCTTCGGCGGATGGATCGAGCAGGCGTACATCTCCTACCAGTTCCTGGACAACCTGTTCTCCCTGACCGAAGACGGCGAGGCCGTCCCGTGGCTGGCGGAGGACTGGACGGTCAGCGAAGACGGCCTCACGTACACGCTCACGCTCAAGGACGGCGTCGAGTTCACCGACGGCACCCCCGTGGACGCCGAGGCGGTGGCGTACAACTTCGACTACTGGGTGGCCGGAGGCAACAGCACAGCGGCCGTCTGGCTCGGCGGCTACTACGAGTCCGCCGAGGCCGTCGACGACCTCACCGTCGCCATCCATCTGTCCCGCCCGTACCCGCGTTTCATCGAGAACCTGACGCAGGGCTACTTCGGCATCCAGTCGCAGCAGGCGCTGGAGACCCGCACCGACGAGGAGAACTGCGAGCAGCCGATCGGATCGGGGGCCTTCGTCGTGCAGGAGTGGAACCGCGGCGAGAATGTGGTGCTCGTCCGCAACGACGAGTACACGTCGTGGCCGGAGAACGCCGAACACACCGGACCGGCGTACGTCGAGAAGGTCGACTGGCGGTTCGTCGCCGACGGCGTCACACGGGTGTCGGCCCTGCACTCCGGCGAGGCGGATGCGATCTACGACATCCCCGCGATCGAGTGGGACGGGCTGGACGGCGAGCAGTACGAGCTGCACAAGTACGTGACGCCGGGCCGGCCCCAGCAGATCTCGTTCAACACGACCCGTGCGCCGTTCGACGACGAGAATCTGCGCAAGGCCTTCATCTTCAGCCTCGATCGCGAGAGCATCGTGGACACGATCGGCCACGGCGTGATCCCCTTCGAAGGCAACGGCGGGGTCAGTCAGGCGACGCCCGGATACAGCCAGAAGGCCGCCGACTGGTACGCCGAGGACATCGACGAGGCGAACCGTCTCCTGGACGAGGCCGGCTGGACCGACCGCAACAGCGACGGCTACCGGACGAAGGAGGGCAAGACCCTCGAGGTCGTGTTCCCCTACAACGCCGGCACCATCATCAACGCCGACGGAGCCTCGATCTTCCAGGCCGTGCAGGAGCAGGCGAAGGCGACCGGGTTCAAGGTCGACCTGATCCCCGTGCCGCCGTCCGAGACCTGGGCGGGCACCTACAGCGGCCCCGACTCCTACGACATCTCGGCGGGCTACTGGACCTCGGTGAATGCGGGGATCCTGTACATCAACTGGCGTCCGAGCACCGAGGACGACCCGAACTACTCGAACAGCGCCTTCTACGACAGCCCCGAGCTCGAGTCCCTGATCCTGGCCGCAAACTCCGAGTCGGATGTCGACGCGCAGAACGCCCTGTACGGCCAGGCCCAGGAGTACATCGCCGAGCACGCGCTCTCGTTCGGACTGTACGACCGTCTGAGCACGCTCGGCGTCAACCCGCGCCTCCGGGGAGTCTGGCAGGAGCACGCACAGGGAGGACCCACGTTCTATGACGCCTACTTCGTCGAGTGAGGCGCGGCGGGCTGACCGGATCACCTCCGTTCGGCCGGTCGCTCCCCGCCGCTCCCCGCGACGGTCCCGTCGCCTGGCGTCGAACGTCGTGGGCGCGGTCGTCGTGCTCTGGGGTGCGGCCACCGCCGCCTTCCTCGCGCAGATGGCGCTGCCGGGCGACCGCGCCACCGCGATCCTGAACATCCGCACGGGACAGGCGCAGGAGCGCACACCGGACGAGCTCGCCCCGATCGTCGACGCCTACGGTCTCGATCATCCCGTGCTCGTCCAGTACCTGGACTACATCGGAGGACTCCTCCGCGGTGATCTCGGCACCTCGTACCAGCAGTTCCGCCCCGTGTGGGACCTGATCGGCGAGCAGCTCGGTTCGACGCTGGTGCTGACCCTCACCGGCATCCTCCTCGCCTGGGTGCTGATGATCGTCTGGGTCACGCTCACGGCGGGGCGAGGACCGCGGGTGCGTGCACTGGGTTCGGCCGTCGACACCGTGACCGCTGCGCTCCCGCCGTACTGGCTGGGCATCCTGCTCCTGCTGTTCTTCGGGCTGACCCTGCGCTGGTTCCCCGTCATGGGCGGCAGCGGAGTCAACGGCATCGTGCTTCCGGCGCTGACACTGGCGATCCCGCTGGCGGGGTTCATGGGTCAGTCCGTGCGGGCGGAGTACGAGCGAGCGCTCGATCAGCCGTTCGTGCTCAGCGCCCGCATGCGCGGCATGGGCGACCTCGGCATCCGGCTCCGTCATGTGCTGAGACATGGATCGATCCCCGCGGTCACCCTCACCGGGTGGGCCCTCGGCGCCACCGTCTCCGGCGCCGTGATCGTCGAGCAGATCTACTCCCGGCCGGGAATCGGCAAGACCCTGGTCTCCGCGGTCGGGGCGCAGGATCTTCCCGTCGTGACCGGCATCGTGGTGCTCGTCGCCGTCCTCTACGTCGTCGCCAACCTGCTGGTCGACCTCGTGTACACGCTCACCGACCCGAGGCTGAAGACGTCATGACCACCGCACTCCCCCGGAAGCCCGCGCATCACGAGCGCACGAGCCCGACGCGGCGTCGCCGTCGCGTGAGCTGGTCGCTGATCACGGCGATCGTCTTCGCCGCGCTGTTCGCCCTCGCCGCGATCGCACCCGGAGTGCTGGCCACGGACGACCCGACCGCGCAGAACTTCGCCGATGCGCTCCAGTCGCCCTCGCTCACGCACTGGTTCGGCACCGACGAGGCCGGGCGCGATCTCTACAGCCGCATCGTCCACGGAACGCGGGAGTCGCTGCTGATCGGCATCGGAGCCGCCGGGATCGCGCTCGTCGCCGCCCTGGTCCTCGGCTCCGTCGCGGCGCTCGCGGATCGCGTCACGGCGTCGATCGTCAACCGGATCATCGAAGTCGCGTTCGCCTTCCCGAGCCTGCTGCTCGCCCTCCTGCTCGTGTCGATCCTCGGTCCGTCGCCCTGGACGCAGGTCGTCGCGGTCGGCGTCAGCACCGCACCCGGATACGCCCGCATGGTCCGCGGCCAGATCCTCTCGGCGAAGAACGCCGGCTACGTCGAGGCCGCCCGCGCGCTCGGTCACGGCTGGTGGCGCATCCTCGGGCGGCATGTGCTCCCGAACGCGATCCGGCCGCTCGTGGCCGTGTTCACCATGGCGATCGGACAGTCGATCGTGTGGGCCTCCGGACTGTCGTTCCTCGGTCTCGGCGTCGCTCCGCCCTCGTCCGAGTGGGGAGCGCTGCTCGATGCCGGACGCGCCAGCATCCTGCAGGCGCCGTGGCTCACCTTCATCCCCGGCCTGGTCATCCTCGTGCTCGCGCTCACCGCGACCACGATCGGCACCCACATCCAGAACAGTCTCGAGAAGGGCAGGTGACATGAGCGTCGCCGAACTCACCACGGCATCGTCTCCGGCGAGCGGGAGCCCGCGGGAGCGTCTCACGGTACGGAATCTGCACGTGGGCTTCACGCGAGACGGCGAGACCAGGAGCATCGTGCGCGACGTGTCGTTCACGCTGTCCGCCGGGCGATGCGTCGCGATCGTCGGCGAATCCGGTTCGGGCAAGAGCGTCACCGCCCGGACACTGGCGGGACTGACCGGCGCGGGCGCGATCGTCGAGGCGGAGGAGCTCTCCCTCGGCGATGCCGACCTCACCGCCCAGACAGCGAGGTCGTGGCGAGGGATCCGCGGCAAGCGCATCGGCTTCATCCAGCAGGACGCGCTCGTCTCGCTCGACCCGCTGCGCCCCGTGGGTCGGGAGATCGAGGAGGCGCTGCGCCTGCACGGCTGGCGTGATCGGTCCGTTCGCCGACGGAAGGCGATCGAGCTGCTCGCGAGCGTCGACGTGCCGCAGCCCGAACTCCGCGCGCGGCAGCGACCGGGTGAGCTGTCCGGTGGGCTGCGGCAGCGCGCTCTGATCGCCTCCGCGATCGCCCTCGACCCCGAGGTCATCATCGCGGATGAGCCCACGACCGCCCTCGACGTGACCGTGCAGGCGCAGGTGCTCTCGCTGCTGGAAGACGCGAAGGCGCGCGGCGCATCCATCATCCTCATCAGCCACGACCTCTCCGTCGTCGCGCAGCTCGCCGACGACATCCTCGTGATGCGCGAGGGCGAAGTGGTCGAACAGGGCGCCGCCGCGCAGGTGCTCGGAGCCCCGCGACACGCGTACACGCAGAGCCTGGTCGATGCCGTCCCCAGCGGACACACCCGCGGCGAGCGCCTCGCCCCGCAGGAGCGGACCGTCCCGAACCTGCACATCGCCCGGCCCTCATCGGGAGTGGACGGAGAGCCGGTGCTGGAGGCCCGAGGTCTCGTGAAGCGATTCGTCTCCCCCGACGGCAGGCTGAGCACCGCGGTCGACGACGTGTCGTTCACACTGCACCGCGGAGAGACGCTCGGGATCGTCGGCGAGTCCGG
>Ga0172374_1002426_pt1 | contig 11854 bp, 14 predicted proteins | sample LakKiv3m_FD_114536 | JGI IMG/M metagenome (GOLD analysis project Ga0172374, IMG submission 114536) | Freshwater microbial communities from Kabuno Bay, South-Kivu, Congo - kab_092012_10.3m | ecosystem: Environmental > Aquatic > Freshwater > Lake | place: Democratic Republic of the Congo... | reverse complement strand
GTCACTAAGGGAATCAAGGAATTAATTATCATCGACCGGCGGGAGAATCTTTTCACTTTCATCATCGATTTATTCTATATGCCGATTATCCTGGTCGGCCGCTGGCTGTCGCGCAATGTCTCTAAGGTTAATATTTTTATCTTCATCTTTGATTTTATCATTGAAGCCCCTTTCAAGATATTAGTAGAAATCGCTGAGGATTGGACGAAATATATCCGGGAACGTCGCGACAATCTCCAATAATCTTATGGGCATTTTAAGTATCGTCGCCACACCAATCGGCAATTTAGAAGATCTCACTTTCCGCGCCAAGCGGATTTTAGAAGAGGCTGATTTTGTGCTTTGCGAAGATACCCGGGTTACTAAAAAGCTTTTAGATCATTATCAGATAAAAACCCCAACCATCTCCTATCATCAGCATTCGGGAGACCTGAAAACCGACCGTCTTTTAGAGCTATTAGCCTCCGGCAAGCATCTGGCACTGGTCAGCGATGCCGGCACGCCCGGCATATCGGATCCCGGCGGAAAATTAGTCAGTGCTGTTCGGGAAAAGTTCGGCGCCAAGGTTAGACTAGAAAGCATCCCCGGCGCTTCAGCTTTAACCACTCTTTTGGCTTTAGGTGGAGCGGGCGTTGATCGTTTTTTGTTTCTCGGTTTTCTGCCCCATAAAAAAGGCCGGCAGAAGATGCTTCAGGCCATTGCCGCCAGCCCCTATCCGGTCGTTCTCTATGAATCAAAGCATCGTATTATTAAACTATTAGAGGAGCTTGATAGGCGGACTGATAAGGAAAATCTCAGAGTCATGCTTGGCCGGGAGCTTACCAAAATGCATGAAAGCTTTTATCAAGGAAGCCCCAGCGTCGTGCGCCAGACCTTGCTCCAATCGGAGAGTAGCTTGAAGGGGGAGTTCGCCCTAATTATCAGCCCGATAGATAATAGATAAATAATTATTTATGCCAAAAAATAGCTCTACCTCAGACAAAAAAAATTTCTATATCACGACGACTTTGCCTTATATCAATTCTGAACCGCACATCGGCTTCGCGGCTGAGATTATTAAGGCCGATGTTATCGCCCGCTATCAAGCTCAGCGCGGCGCCCAGGTATTTTTTAATACCGGTACTGATGAGCATGGCCTGAAGATCTACCAAAAAGCTCAGGAATCGGGCCTATCAGTCCAGGAATATTGTGACACCTATTCAGAGAAATTCCGCCCCCTGAAAGAGAGGCTGAATTTGAGTTACACAAATTTTATAAGAACAACCAATCCGGAGCACCAGGTGGCCGCTCAGGAATTCTGGCGGCGGGTGTCGGCCAGCGGCGATATCTATAAGAAAAACTACCGCGTCAAATATTGCGTCGGCTGCGAAATGGAGAAGACTGATTCGGAATTAGACAATGGCCGCTGTCCTCTGCATCCTAATGCGGCTTTGGAGATAATCGACGAAGCTAATTATTTCTTCCGCTTCTCTAAATATCAGGATCAGCTCCTTGCTTTTTATGAGAAGAATCCTGATTTTGTCAGGCCGGCCAGCCGTTTCAAGGAAATAAAGTCTTTTGTGTCCGGCGGTTTGCAGGATTTCAGCATCTCGCGGCTTAAAGAAAAAATGCCCCATGGCGTACCTGTGCCGGATGATCCCAGCCAGGTGATGTATGTCTGGTTTGATGCTCTGGTCAACTATATTTCCACTTTGGGCTGGCCGCAAAATACTAGTGATTTTGAAAAATATTGGCCCGGCGTCCAGGTCTGTGGCAAAGATAACCTCCGCCCCCAAACGGCTATGTGGCCAGCGATGCTTATGTCCGCCGGTTTGTCAGCCCCTCGCCAGGTCTTAGTCTTTGGTTTTTTGACAGCTAATGGCCAGAAGATCAGCAAGAGCTTAGGAAACAGTGTTGACCCGTTCGCTCTAGCCGACAAATATGGAACTGATGCCTTGCGCCATTATCTTTTGACGGAAATTGCTCCTTTTGAAGACGGCGATTTCTCGGAAGAGAAGTTTAGACTGCGCTATAATGCCGACTTGGCCAATGGCTTAGGCAACCTTATCGCTCGGCTGTCTAACCTATTAGAAAAGAATGATTTGGCTACCGACCTTAAAGTAGACCTGTCAGAATCCGGTCTGAATCCGACTCTTGTTGCTTTTGAGGAGAAGATGAAAGAGTATCGCTTCAATGAGGCTGTCCAGGTTATTTGGGAAAAAATCCATCAAGCTGATGAAACGTTGAGCCGAACAGCCCCTTGGAAGATTACTGATCCAGTTGATTTGATTAAGGTCTTGAAGCCACTCGCTCAAGATGTTTTAAACCTGGCTTATTTGTTAGAGCCTTTCTTGCCGACTGTCTCGCAAAAGATCCAGGCTCAGTTTTCTGCTTCCCGCATCAAGAAAGGGGAGCCTTTGTTCCCGAGATTATAATTTAATTAATAAGAGAGCCATAATTAATCCTTCATTTTTTGAGGAATTATCCATATGTCAATCTTTGATATTAGTTTGCTCGTCATTCTTGCTGGTTTCGTCTTCAACGGCCTGTTTAAAGGCTTAATCCGTCTGCTCGGCCACATGGTCGGACTGATCATCGGCGCTTACGTCGCCAGCCACTATTATTTAGTCGTCTTTGAATGGGGCAAGAACCTGGCGAGCGGCCACGACAACATCGGCAAGATTGTCGCCTTTATCATCCTTTTTGTAGTTGTGACCCGACTGGTTGACTATCTTTTCCTGTTCGTAGAAAAGTTTTTCAAATTTTTAGCGGTTATTCCGGGCAGCAAATATATTAACAACCTTCTCGGCGGTATTTTAGGGTTTATCGAAGGCGCCCTCTTCCTCGGCCTCATCCTTTTTGTTATCTCCCGCTACGCCTTTATCGGCAACTTTTTCGGTGACCAGCTGATTAATTCTCAGATTGCCCCCTTTCTCCTGAAGATCGCAACTATTATCATGCCGGTCTTGCCGGAAGCTTTGAAAGCCTTGAAGGCGATCATCTAAATATTATCCAGAACTTTAATGCTTTATTTTCACGAAAAAGAGCAGAGAATCAAAGCGGCTAGTCTGGCGGCTTTGGCCGCTTTATTGAAGCAGGGGAAAGTAGTTGTCCTGCCCACCGATACACTTTACGGGTTGAGCGGCTTAGCTTCTAAGCCGGCAACCCTTAAGAGAATCAATCGTTTAAAAAGAAGAACCGCTAGCCAACCCGGTATCCTGCTGATGGCAAATTTAGCCATGCTTAAGAAGTATGCTTTTGTCTCTCGGACTCAAGTTAGTCTCTTAAAGAAAATATCGGCTACTTCTTCGCGACCTATCACCTTTATCCTGCGCGGTCGTGGCCTTTTACCACCCCCCTTAGAACGCCCCTCAAGAGGTTTGGCCTGCCGTTTGCCTAAAAAGGAATTTTTAATTAAAATATTAAAGAAAGTTAAGCAGCCGCTTATTTCTACCAGCGTCAATCTGAGCGGCCAGCCGCCCTTGTTGGATGTCAGCCGTTTAGAGACAGTTTTCCCTAAAAAAGCTAAGCAGCCGGCAGCGGTCCTGGATATTGGACCGAGCCGGCGTTCCCAGCCTTCCCGCCTTTTAGATATCCGCAATCCGCAAAACATCATTATTTTAAGAAATTAATTATGAATATATTCGCCACTAATTTTAAAAAGAGCGGTCTTATCGCTATTTTTTTAATTCTCCTGCTCGGCGCCTTTTGGTTCGGCCGGTATGTCGGTCGGGCCAGTCAGCTGGCGGACGACCTCTCCCTAAATTACGGGACTGATGTTTTAGCTGACGAGCAAGCCGCCGGTTTTGATTTGAGCCTATATTGGGAGGTTTGGGATGCCCTGAAGCGAGACCATGTCGAGAAGAATAAGATCGATGATAAGGCCATGTTTTACGGCTCCCTAAAAGGCTTAGCTGCTTCTTTGGATGACCCCTATACTACCTTTATGACCCCGGAAGAGAGCCAGGAATTCACCGCTGACTTAGCCGGCACCTTTGAAGGCATCGGCGCGGAAATTGGCATGCGCCAAGAGGTGATTACCGTTATTGCGCCTTTAGACGGCACCCCCGCTCATAAATCTGGACTCTTAGCCGGCGATCAGATTTACGCGATTGATAATGAATCAACCATCGGTCTGACCGTTGATGAAGCTGTGAAAAAGATTCGCGGACCAAAAGGAACAGATGTTATCTTGACTATAATCCGGGGCCAAGAGAAGCCGCGGGATATTACGATTACCCGTGAAGTAATTGTTATCAAAAGCGTGACTACGGAACTGCGCTCCGATGGTATATATATTATTAAAGTAAGTAATTTCAACGATGACACCCTAGAGTTGTTTAACCAGGCAGTAAACACTGCTCTATTGAAAAATCCTCAAGGAATAATTTTAGACTTGCGCAATAATCCTGGCGGCTATTTAGATACGGCGGTTGCCTTGGCTAGCGAATGGATTGACGCTGGCCCAGTAGTCGCCGAACAGTTCGGGGAGAACAAGCGGGAAGAATATCCTTCCAACGGCCGGGCGCGCTTAGAGAATTATCCGACGGTTGTCCTGATTAACGGAGGGAGCGCCTCCGCCTCTGAAATTTTGGCTGGAGCTCTAAGGGACTATAAGAAGGCGACCCTGATCGGTGAGACCACTTTCGGTAAAGGCTCGGTCCAAACTTTACGGAATTTGAGCGACGGTTCCGCCCTGAAGATTACTATTGCCAAATGGCTGACGCCCGCTGGAGATTTCATTAATGACAAGGGGATAGAACCGAATATAAAAGTGGAGATGACCCAGGAAGATTTTGATAAAGACCGAGACCCGCAGTTTGATAAAGCTTTAGAGATTCTGCAGAAGTAATAAAAAAGCGGTTAGTTTTTAACCGCTTTCCTAACAAGTTGTTATTTCTCAACCATACCTTTTCTTTTTGGTAAAAATTTCCGCGAAATCTTCACCTTTCATAAGGTGGTTAATGTTTTCTTCCAGCGTCTCCGCGTCATTTGGGGTGATTGGGGTTAACCTGGCCTTTAGTAGGCAAGAACACTTTTCACAGGGGTTATCCTGTAAATTAAATTGGCCACTTTCATAGTTGTCATAATGGTTGTCAACTATTTCCTGAGCCATGCCTTCTAAATGACTGTTGTCCTCCGGCTTGATTGGCGATGGCTCTTTGTAGATAATTTGGCACTTTGCCCCGCGCTCTTCGTCGTCCCCTGTTTCCTGTTGTTCCTGTTCCTCCTGCCCCTCTGTAGTTTGGCACTCAATAAGCACCAGTTTATCGTAGCCGCTGATAGCGGACTGGGCCACAAAATAATTCGTTTTTGTCTCCATTTTTTCCGTTTTTACTTGTTAAAGAATAAAATTATTTTCCATTATTTAGATTATATATTTATATCACATTAATATTTAAATGTCAATGATTATGCCTTCTCAAGAGAAAAACATCAAGAAAAACAGGGTAATAAAGAAAGCCAAGGAGCCGGCTGAAACAACTAAATATATCTTTGTGGTAGGCGGCGTCATGTCCGGCGTCGGCAAAGGAGTGACCACGGCCTCAATCGGCCAGATTCTTCAGGCTCGGGGCTATAACGTCAGCGCCATCAAGATGGACCCCTATATCAATGTTGACGCTGGCACAATGAATCCGGTTGAGCACGGCGAGGTTTTTGTGACCGAGGACGGCGATGAAACGGACCAGGATATCGGTAACTATGAGAGATTTTTGAATAAGGATATCTACCGGGAGAACTACATGACGACCGGCCGCATCTATCAGTCAGTTATCTCCAAGGAGCGGAATCTAGAGTATCGCGGCAAATGCGTCCAAGTTGTGCCCCACATCCCCCAGGAGATTAGAGAGCGGATTGAGAAAGCGGTGGCCAAGACCCAGGCCGAGATCATGATAATTGAGATCGGCGGGACAGTCGGCGAATATGAAAATCTCCTGTTCTTAGAAGCCGCCCGGGTAATGAAACTCTATCATCCTAAGGATGTTCTGTTCGTAATTGTCTCCTATCTGCCGATTCCTAATAAGATCGGCGAAATGAAGACTAAGCCGACCCAGCATGCCGTCCGCAATCTGCAGGGCGCCGGCATCCAGCCGGATTTCTTGATTGCTCGCAGTGAGAAGCCGATTGACAATGCCCGGCGGGAGAAACTGTCAGTTAATTGTAATGTTGCCGTGGAAAGCGTTATCGCCGCTCCGGATGTTGATTCAATCTATGATATTCCTTTAAATTTTGAGAAAGACGATTTAAGCGCCCGGATCCTAGAAAAGTTCGGTCTACCGAGCCGGACGAGGAGCGATAATCAGGCCTGGAAGAAAATGGTCGCTTCGTCTAAGACCAAGAAGCCGGTGGTGAACATCGGGATTGTTGGCAAGTATTTTGCAAGCGGCGACTTTTCCTTGGGCGACTCCTACATCTCCGTGATTGAAGCGATTAAGCACGCCGCCACCTATAATCACTGCCGGGCTAAGATTCATTGGCTTGGAGCCGAAGATGTTGATAAGGAGGGCGTCCGGATTTTAAAGAACTTGGACGGTATTATTGTCCCGCAAGGCTGGGGCGGACGAGGAGCGGAAGGGAAGATCAAGACTATCAAATATTGCCGGGAGAATAAGCTACCCTATTTCGGCCTGTGCTATGGTATGCAGATGGCGGTCATTGAGTTTGCTCGTAACGTCGCTAATCTTAAAGACGCCAACTCCGCGGAAGTTGATCCTAAAACTACCAATCCAGTTATCCATATTATGCCGGGTCAGGAAAAATTGATTAAGGAAAAAGGCTATGGCGGTACGATCCGTCTCGGTGGCTGGCCTTGCCGGATTCAGCCTCAGACCCATTTAGCCGAGGCCTATAGCAAGTTTACCAGCAAGAAAACCGTCTCTGAACGCCATCGCCATCGCTATGAGTTCAATAATGATTATCGGGAGATGTTTGAAAATCTCGGCCTGACTATCGCCGGCACCTCGCCGGACGGAAAAATCGTTGAGGCCATTGAGCTGGCCGGGCATCCTTTCTTTGTCGGCGTCCAATTCCATCCCGAGTATATTTCCCGGCCGCTTGCTCCGCACCCTCTGTTTGGAGAATTTGTCAGAGTGTGCAAGGCTGGAAAATAGAGGAGAATAGCAGTATATAACAAGAAATCAGGCTTAAATCGGCCTGATTTCTTATATATTGACATTTAGGTTGTTATATGATATAATATTATCAGTAATTTTAAAAATTTATTTTGATGGAAAATGAAAAAAATGCTTGTCAAAGCACGGAGGAGATTTATGAAAAATGGCTTAAGGAAGCAAAAGAAGAAGAAAAAACGCTCGGGCTTTTAGGCGGAGTATCATTAGCGGCCTTCTTTGCGGCCGACGCTATTTACCTAATCCAGCTTTACGGTATCCTGTGCCAGCCCGTCTGGCGAGTTTTCCGGGATAGCTCTTTTCTCCTTTTTTGCCTAACTTTTGCCAGCCTGCTGGCCGTGTCAACCATTTCAACCATCAAAATCAGAATTTTTATAAATAAAAACAAGCACCAAGAAAGCCTCCCCAACCCGGAGGCTTTTCTATTATAATATTGCCGCTCGGCCGGAAAAGAGGTATAATAAGACAGAGTCATTTATTAATTTATATATTGCGGCGGGCCGGGCTTGCCTGCCAGCGACTAATTAATTAATGCAAAAAATATGAAGAAAATCTTAATTCTTACTCTCCTTCTTCTTTTCGTCCTGCCCGCGGCGCTCTTGGCGGCCGAAACAGAATTAGAGAAGATTCCTTCGCCTGATCAGATCAAGTATTTTAGGGTTGTTAAGAAAGAAGACGGCGCCCTATTCGGCGTACGGATAAATAAAGCGTTAAGCGTATCTAATGCCGTCTCGACGGCTGACACCGCTGCGGGGACTGGCGTCTCAGCTACGACCCTAGAAAAGATTTCCGGGCCCTGGGACCTGCCTTTGTTTGAAAAGATAAAAAAAGTCGGTTCAGCGCTGTGGGGCTATCGCAAGGATGCCGGCCAGCACCTGGGCTTCATGAATGCCGATAAGATAGTTATTTCTCCGGAGATACGCGCTTGCTTAAAGACGGCGATTAATACTAAGGATACCGCCTTAAAAGCGACTGTGGAAACGGATCGGACCAGACAGCTGGCTGCTATAGAGAAGCGCAATGTTTGCGAGATAAGCGCTTTGTCAGCCACTAGCAGCGCGGCCGTCATGAAAGATTTCAAAGCCTGCGGGGAAACATTCAAACAAGATATCAAGGCGGCCCAGAAAGCAATCCGGGAGGCTCGGGAGACCTTGCAGAATACCTATAAGGAATCTCTGCGCGCCTGCTATAAGCTCGGCGTTGCTTCTACGACCGTCGTAGCTAATCCCGTCTCTACCGGCAATGTCTTGTTAGAAGATTTAAGCGATGATCTGTCCCTTTAAGAGTTAGTTGAAATCGTTTTAAATAAACTAAAAGGCTCTTTATGTAAGAGCCTTTTTGTTTTCTAAGGGGTGAACTGAGCCACCAAATCTCGAACCAAAGTAAGAATCTGAATGAGGATTTGTGAAGCGAGTTCACCGACTTCCGGAGGAAGCAGCCAGCGGAGGATAATCAGGATAACAATAGTTGTTAAAAATGTGTTTAATAGTTTAAACATATTTTTAAGGTAGTTAGGGGCAGAGCGAAAATCTAGGCCCCCAGTATGTTAGATACTGTGGAGTTGCTCCGCGGCGGCTTTCCGGCAAGCTTTTTAAAGAACACTATAATATAGCAATAAGAAGAGAATATGTCAAGGATTGGCCGGTTAGGCCAGCCTTGATTTTTTAGCTGATTTTCAATTAAAACATTTAATATATTGACAGCCCCGCATAAGAATGTATAATTTAAAGTCCATAGTTATTTGAAAATTAATAGAACGATTATAGTACTAACCTTAAAAACGGAAAAAAATGAGCAAAAAAAGAGAACCAAACTACACCCTGCAGTTAGTGGACCGCTGGCCGATTAATGATGCCCTAATTTCTATCAAGAATCGAGAGGAAAATCTTAAGGGATTTATCCCCGGGCTGATGAAAATTTGTCCAAAGATTAAAATTCATGCCCCAATTGAGACTCTCCAGGCAATTGATGAGATATTAGAACACCGCTATCCGGCGAATCTAGTCTTAATTCGTCACTCCTTGTATCAGCATTATCTGCGTCATGCGGATAAGATTAACTTAGTGATTGTTGACCCTTATCCCTTGGAAGTTTTGGAAGGCCGCCCGGAAGTCCATCTGCCCAACTTTCAAAGAATTTTTGACAAAGATAGCTTGCTTGTCCTAACTGAAGCTATTCTGGAGTTTCCCAAGAAAATGGTCATGACTCAAGAACTGTCCCCCTCTTATGGCGCCTTACTCCAAGAATTAACTGAAAATCAGGGCCGCACTTTGGCAGAGAGCCGGATAGAGGCGTTCATGGATAACCTCCAGAAATTAGCCGGTTATTATAAGTTCGGGGCTAAGTATATTAATAGCGCCTCGCTAGAAGATTTGGAGAAGCAGTGCCTTATTCATAGAGTAATCCGCTGATAGCCGCCGCTGATTATCAGGAACCGGGCTTGATAGTCTTAAATCTTAGAAATCCGCTGGCCAAGAACCAGCGGTTTTTTTATTGATTTTAAAAGATTTTTTTGGTATAATAAGAATATTATAAAAAATAATTTGGCGCTCTTGGCGCCTCTTAAATTAAAAAATTATGAAAAAAACTCTACTCATCATCTTAGCCATCATCGTCGTCATCGGCGCCTGGATGTGGCTATCCTACAATCGCCTGGTCGTGGCCAATGAAAACGTCGATACGCAGTGGGCTCAGGTAGAAGCCCAATATCAGCGCCGTTTTGACCTCATCCCCGGCTTAGTGGAATCCGTGAAAAGCGTCCTGACTCAAGAGCAGAAAGTCTTCGGCGACTTAGCGGCCGCCCGGGCCAGCTACAGCGGCGCGGCGACCGTTAATCAGAAAGCTGAAGCCGCTACTCAAGTGGAGGGTGCTTTAGGCCGTTTATTGGTGATCATGGAAAATTATCCTCAGTTGAAATCTAATGAAACTGTCCAGACATTCATGAGCCAGTTGGAAGGGACGGAGAACCGGGTAAGCGTGGAGCGCAATCGGTTTAATGAGAAGGTTAATGTCTATAATATTATCATTAAGCGTCTGCCGACCAACATTTTAGCAGGCATATTCGGTTTCTCAGAACGAGTTTATTTCCAAGCCGCCTCTGGCGCTGAATTAGCTCCTCAAGTTGACTTGAATATTAACTAAAGATTCCGGACATGCGCCGCGCCATATTGCTTCTTAGCCTCACTCTCTTATTATTGTTCACAACAGCGGCTCAAGCCTATTCTAATCCCGGCCAGCCAAGCGGTTTTGTTAATGATTTTGCAAACCTGCTTAGCGCAACGGAAAAGGAGTCCTTAGAGAATAAATTACAGCAGTCTTCCCAAGAGTCTAGCAATGAAGTAACGATTGCCATAATTAAGAATCTGGGCGATGATACGATTGAAAATTTTGCCGTCCAGCTATTTGCTGATTGGGGAATTGGTAAAGACCAGAAAGATAACGGCGTCCTTCTCCTGGTTTCTTTAGAAGACCGCCAGGTCCGCCTGGAAGTCGGCTACGGCCTAGAGGGAGCGCTGACTGACTCGGAAAGCAGTGCTATCATCCGCAATATTATCCGTCCCGCTTTTCAGGCTAGCAACTACTACCAAGGGCTGGATCAGGCAGTAGATCGGATTATTGCAGTTACTAAGGGGGAATATACCAGCCCGTCTGAGACGAAAGAGACAACTAAAATATGGCCCTGGAAATTTAATTTTGATACTTTTTTCTGGCTGTTAATCGGAGTCTTCTATGGATTAGCCGCTTTGCGCCGCTACCTGGCTAAAACCAGTTCCTGGTGGGCTGGGGGCGCCCTAGGTGCCGGTTTGGGTTTAGTTATTGCCGCCATTTTTTTCAGCGGTTTAGCCTATTTCATAATCTGGCCCCTGTCTCTAGCTTTTTTCGGCTTCGTCTTTGATTATCTGGTATCGCGCGTCTTCCCTAAGCCCAAGAAGGTGAAAAGGCCGGGCGGCGGATTCTTTTGGGGCGGTGGTTTTGGCGGCAGCCTCGGAGGAGGCTCAAGCGGCGGCAGTTTTGGTGGTTTTGGCGGCGGCAGTTCCGGCGGCGGCGGCAGTTCTGGCGGCGGCGGCAGTTCCGGTAGTTGGTAGAAACCGAGTGAACCAAAATTAATTCTATAGTTTTATAAAATAAAAACAGGCGGTGAGGGCCTGTTTTTTTGCATTCAATCTTACATAACTCAGCGGCTTCAATCAAGCTGCTAGAGGTTATTTTCTTGGGAATTATTAAGCCTTCTCAGAGTGGACTTCAAGGAGCTCACTTTCGGCGCCAATTCGTCCTGATCCAGGATTAAGTTTATTTTGCCCAGGATGGTGGCGGAGGACTTATAGAAATCCGGAGAGAAAGTCTCCAGTTCATGAGAGATGCTCATGAAACATTCTTTAAAAAGGCTGGCCTCATTAACATCCTCTTGGCCGAGAGCTTCGGCGACAGCCTGGATGTCGTTAAGGATTGCCACGCAGCGATTTTCATCGGGACCATTTTTTAATTTCAGGTTGACAACCTGGAAAAAGACGCGGAGATTCTTAGTTTTTTCCATTTTTCATTCCGTTTTTATTAAAGATTATTTTAAATGAACTGCTTATTAGTTTTTTTATAGTAATAAATTGTTTAAAGATTGTCAAGCTGTGCGCAATGGTTCAGCACCTTGGAAACACCTAGCCCATAAAGTGGTATAATCAGGGATTAATATCAACACATATGGCATATACCACAAACCCCAAGGTTCCTCGTCTCCGGATGGAGGCCGT
>Ga0172374_1002425_pt1 | contig 11861 bp, 13 predicted proteins | sample LakKiv3m_FD_114536 | JGI IMG/M metagenome (GOLD analysis project Ga0172374, IMG submission 114536) | Freshwater microbial communities from Kabuno Bay, South-Kivu, Congo - kab_092012_10.3m | ecosystem: Environmental > Aquatic > Freshwater > Lake | place: Democratic Republic of the Congo... | reverse complement strand
TTTGCCTGCGAGCCATCAAATTCATGCAATTCACGATGTACCATTTTGATTTTAAAAAACCACAACATCTTGGGGGTGGTGGAGTCAAGTGCATACCCCCGTTAGGATATTAAAGAAAGGTGACATGATGACGAATGCAGACGACAGACAACAGCGCTCGATCCTGCAGAGAATTGCCCATCGGGCGATGCTGGAAAAAGGACTTTTTCCGGATTTTCCGGTCCAGGCGCTTGCCGAGCTCGACGGGATCTTTGGGCCGGCGACGCGAACTGGGGAATCGATGCGCGATCTCAGAAACCTTCTCTGGTGCTCCATAGACAACGATGAGTCGCTTGATCTGGACCAGCTTACCGTTGCCGAAGGCCTGCCCGAAGGGGCCGCAAAGGTCCTGGTCGCCATTGCCGACGTTGACGCTGTCGTCAAAAAGGAATCGGCCCTTGACGGTCACGCGCGACAAAACAGCACTTCGGTTTACACGGTCGCTGAGACGTTTCCGATGCTGCCCGAGAAACTCTCCACGAATCTTACCTCGCTCAACTATGAATCAAACCGCCTAGCCATCGTCATTGAAATGGTTTTCGCCGGAGATGGATCGCTACAGAGTTCGGACATTTATCGAGCGACGGTGCGTAATCAGGCCAAACTGGCCTACAACAGCGTTGCCGCTTGGGTCGAGGGTAATGGCCCGATGCCGGAAGGGATAAGCACGGTCAAAGGTCTCGACGAAAACCTTCGACTTCAGGACCGCGTGGCACAGAAACTGAAAGCCCTCCGGCACCTGCACGGTGCGCTGGATCTCGAAACCATCGAAGCCCGTCCGGTCTTTGACGGAGATGAGCTCAAGGATTTGGAAGCCGATAAAAGGAACCGGGCTAAGGAAATTATTGAGGACTTCATGATCGCTGTCAACGGCGTTACCGCACGATACCTCGCGTCTAAAAAGGTTGCATCGCTGCGGCGCGTGGTTCGCACCCCCAAACGCTGGGACCGGATCATCGAGCTTGCCGCAGAGCGGGGCTCAACGTTGCCCGGTAAACCCGACGCAAAGGCCCTGGAGCAATTCCTGGTATCGGCGAAAGCCGCCGATCCTATCTGCTTTCCCGATCTCTCTCTCAGCGTCATCAAGCTCCTGGGTTCGGGTGAATACCTCGTCCAACTTCCGGGAGGCAGTGTCTCCGGGCACTTCGGTCTTGCGGTCAAGGATTATGCCCACTCCACCGCACCGAACCGCCGGTACCCCGATCTGATTACCCAGCGGATGTTGAAAGCGGCAATGGCGGGACGTGCCCAGCCCTACGAGAACGATGAATTGGCCGCGCTCGCCAAGCACTGCACCGAAGCGGAAGACGCAGCGAAAAAAGTGGAACGGCAGGTCACCAAATCCGCCGCCGCCATGCTGTTGGAATCAAGGATCGGTGAGCAGTTCGATGCCATCGTCACCGGCGCAGCAGACAAAGGCACGTGGGTTCGTCTTGTGCATCCGCCAATTGAAGGAAGACTGGAGAGCGGTTTTGAAGGCATGGACGTCGGCCAAGGGCTCCGCGTGCAACTGGTCCGCACGAATGTGGAGCGCGGATATATCGACTTTAAGAGAGTGGTGTAAGTACAAAAAAGGAGAAAAACAATGAGTACGATTACGACGAAAGACGGTACCCAGATCTATTACAAGGACTGGGGCACAGGGGAGCCTGTGGTGTTCAGCCACGGCTGGCCCCTCAGTGCGGATAGCTGGGAGGTTCAGATGGTGTTCCTGGCCTCCGACGGCTACCGCTGCATTGGCCATGACCGTCGCGGCCATGGCCGGTCGAGCCAGCCCTGGAGCGGTAACGAGATGGGCACCTATGCCGACGACCTCTCGGAACTCATCGAAACGCTCGACCTGAAGGGCGCCGTGCTGATCGGCTTCTCAGCGGGCGGCGGCGAAGTCGCCCGCTATATCGGCCGTCACGGCACGAAACGGGTGGCCAAAGTCGCGCTGATCTCCGCCGTTCCGCCGCTGATGCTGAAAACGGCGGCCAATCCCGGCGGCTTGCCAATTGAGGTGTTCGACGGGATCCGCCAAGGCTCCATCGCCGACCGCTCGCAGTTCTACAAAGATCTCGCCGGCGGACCGTTCTTCGGGGCCAACAGGCCCGGGGCCAAAGTCTCGCAGGGCATGATCGACTCGTTCTGGCTCCAGGGGATGCAGGCCGGGCACAAGAACACCTTCGACTGCATCAAGGCGTTCTCCGAGACGGATTTCACCGAAGACCTCAAGAAGTTTGACGTGCCGACGCTGATCCTTCACGGCGATGACGACCAGATCGTGCCGATCGGCGCCGCGGCTCTGCGCTCATCGAAGCTGATCAGGAACGCGACTCTAAAGATCTATGCAGGAGCGCCCCACGGCCTCGCATACACGCATAAAGACCGGCTCAACGCCGACCTGCTGGCATTCCTTAAGACCTGAGGTCACTTTGCAGGTGCGGTATTGGAGCCGTACCGGTCGGCCTCCCAAGTGCTATCAGCGGACGGACTTCACGCGGCGCGCCGCTGAAGGGTAACATTTAAACTTATACCCCATCACATAGGAGAAAAGAATGATGAACGCCGACAGGATCAAAAGTACACCGCCCCATGTCCTACCGCCCCTGCCCTACGCGGATAACGCGCTGGACCCCGTAATCTCAGCAAATACGATTGGTTTCCACTACGGCAAGCACCACAAGGGATATGTCGATAACCTTAACAAGCTGTTAGCAGGAACGGATTTTGCGAACCTGCCGTTGGAGAAAATCATCACCCAGACGGCGGGCAAAGCCGACAAGACCGCGATATTCAATAATGCAGCACAAACCTGGAACCACACGTTTTACTGGCGCAGCCTGAGGCCGAAGGGCGGTGGTGGACCTCCCGCAGTGTTGAAACAAAAGATCGAGGCTTCCTTCGGCACCGTGGATGCATGCAAGCAGGAGTTGGCGGCTGCGGCAATGGCGCAGTTCGGCAGCGGCTGGACATGGCTTGTGCTGGATGGCGCCAAGCTCAAGGTGGTTAAGACCGGCAATGCAGATGGACCGATGACCACTGGCATGAAACCGTTATTGACCATCGACGTGTGGGAACATGCCTACTACTTGGATTACCAGAACCGACGCAAGGACTATGTCAACGCAGTGCTGGACAACCTGATTCATTGGGATTTCGCGGCAGAGAACCTTGGTTAAGGAGATTAATCATGAGCAAAAAACAGACGATGAACAATTCCAACGCGGGCTGAGCCCGCAACCCAGTATCTGAAAAAACTACTGTCACGAAAAACATCGGAAAGCCGCATCGGGTAAGGATCTCCACACCTGACCAAAACTTTCCTTGTTTTTTGTGACAGGGTTACTGGCAATAAGGTACTAACCCTCAGTCCTCAGAAAAACAGAGCGTCCGATGCCGGGTCGCCCCACCCGGCGCCCGCCAGCCCCGCAAAAAAATCGGCTACGCAGCTCTGACGAAAGGACACTGAGATTCGAGGGCGCCATGTTTTTGAACGGACTGGTATGGCGGCTCGAGTTGACCACGGTAGAGTGGCCCAAGTAAGTTACCCTTTTACACGGAATGGGGAAAACAGGTTCCCTCAATATATGGAGGTTCCACCAAATATTGAGGCCAAACCAACCGTTTCACCCTTCTCTACGCCTCTCTCCCATTCATCTAACATACCGTTATCTATACATGATTCCAGCTTCCTTCCCTTCACCGGTTGTTGGCAGGCCACTTGCAACGATGATCTGCATGATCCTGGTCATCATACGAATGAAGGTTCTTCCTGAGAAGTGCATGGAGCTGTCTCAGGCGATCACTTCCCTGATCGGCCCGATACGGACAGAGAAGGGATGCCTGCGCTGCGACTTTTGCCGGAGTATGGAGGATGAAAATGAACTCTGTATTCTTGAAGAATGGAATACCCGGGAAAACCTGAGTAGCCATCTGAAGTCTGATCGGTTTCGAGTACTTCGCGGGGCGATGAACCTTCTCCAGGAGCCCTACGAAATGGTGTCCCACACCGTAGCAGCGGGAAAAACAATAAGAGAAGCGCGGTCCCAGCCAGCAGTTTAATGACCGGGATGACGGGGTCCCAGTAGGGTGTGTTGCTTATCGGCAAACAAGTAGGCCTGCAATCAAAATACATTCTATTCCGTGTATCGCGGGAAGCAGAGAGACAAACTTGAGAGAGAGAGGGGAGGATTAGCCATGACAGTTATCACACTTCTCATTGCGATTGTTGCGTTGATCATTGCGGTTCTGGCATTTCAACGAACTGGGGGGACTAAAGATCTGAAGAAAACCACAGCCGAGCTTTTAGCCAAAATGGAAAAGAGGATGCGAGAAGAAGAAGCATCTAAGGTGGAAAAGGAAAAGGTACAGCCATAACCGGAACCATATAAAAGGCATTAAATTCCACCAAAATGTGAAATAGCATACTTATGCGTGTCAGCCGTCATTTTTTGAAGGCATTCCTTCTCGAGGCGGCTCTGTCACGGTCCTGAGGGAGGATAACCATGTACCTTTCATTAATCGTCACCTTTATACTTCTTCTGGTAATTATCGTCACTGCGATACAGAACAGTATGCCTTTGGATTTCAAATTTTTCACATGGAATTTTCAGACATCTATTACGGGCTTGATTTTTTATTCCTCTCTCATGGGTGGAGCCATCGTGGCAATTTGGACCTTACCAAAGCTGGCAAAGAAATCCCTTCATGTGAGGAGCATGAACAAAGAGATCCATGAATTGAAGAAAAAGATTGCAGCATGAGAACAAAGATGTCGGCAAGTCTCAGATAGAATAGCCCCCCTTGAAAGGGATAGATAGACGGTTGGATTTTTTGATGGTTCTAATGTCTGCAATTCCCGACAGGGATGGGGAATTTAAATTTCGTAAGCGTTCACAGGTTCCCGGTTTCCCGCTGCAGCGGGATTCAAGGTTGGGAAGAAGGACAGAATTGATGACCCGAAGATCTGGCAAATCCCGCTGGAAGGCGGGACTGTCTTTGCCAAATGGCCTCCAATGGCCCTCGGTTTTTGGGGTTGGAATGGTTGGCACGGGGAGGGTTGAGGGAGGGTGCACATGTGAGCTGGTATCCGGTGGGGAAAAATGCAACCTTGAACCTCTGAACCTCTGAACCCGTGAACGGTTACAGAATTTCATTGAACGAAAACCCAAGAATGGAGGTTCGAAATGGCGGAAAGCAAATTAACAGAGATCGGCAGAGTTACCAAGAAGGCAGTTATTGGAGCGCTCAAGGGCACTGGGGCGAAGGCGCAATCCATTGCGGAGACGAGCAATGACCTGGTCAAGGCGACGATTGAGGGGGTGGGCGATTTCACGGTTGCCATTGAAAAAAGGGTGGGAGAAATCGTCTCAGGGGCAATCGAGGGCGCAAATGAAGTGGGCGAGGACTTGTTCATGACCATAAAGTCCACTGTCAGTGGAATTGTGAAAGCGAGTTCAGATGTGGGGGCAGATGTGGCCAAGACTGCTGTTACAGCCACTGAGGGGGCCATCAAGGTGGCAGCCAGGGCCGGCGCCGATATCGGCAAGGCAACCAAGGAAGCGGTCACCGGGGCTGTTGAAGCGGGTGATCAAATCGGGACACAAGCGTCCAAGGCCGTAAGGGAAGCCCTGAAAACGTCAATCAAAGGCGCCAAGGACGTGATCAAGGGGCCGCCCAAATAGACAAGGGCTGAACTTTTGTCATTTTCTTTCTTGTTTCAATTCTAAGTATGGCTATTACGCCGTAGGGATAATGGGGCAAATCAAGAATAGTGAAGGAGGGGTTCAATTGAAAAATGTCATGTTCGTAAGGGGGTTACTCGCAGTCATGTTGTTGGTCCCGGGGCTATTGTCGGGTTGCGGTGAGAAGGACCAAGCCCAGAGCAAGCCCGCGGCCGTATCCAAGGATGATGTCAAGAAGGAGGCCAAGGAAGCCTATCATGCAACCAAGGCCTACACCCAGGAGCAGATGCAGGCCGTTCGAAAACAGATGGAAACCAGACTCGATGACTACGGGAAGGAAATTGATCAACTGAAGGCAAAGGCGGAAAAGTTGGAAGGGGATGCCAAGGCGAAAGCGGAACAGCAACTGACGGCATTGCGTCAAAAACGGGATGAGGTTTCTGAAAAGGTGAAGAAGCTGGGTTCTTCCAGCGGAGATGCGTGGGAGCAACTGAAATCAGGCATTGATGCGGCCATGGAGGATTTGGGCAACGCCTATAAAAAGGTTGCGGCCGAGTTCAGCAAATCCTGAGGACAACGATCTATTGTAGCGCGTTCAGAGAATCCTCTGCGAAAGGAGCGCTCCCCATGTCTTTTATAGAAAACCTTAAGGCCAAAATCAAGGCCGACGGGCTTTTGCGGAAACTGGTGTCCACGATGAAAGAGCCGCCCGGAAAGTGGTGGGTGGACAAGGCCCTCATCCAGGAACTTGTCGAAATGACGGATTTTGAGCACAAGAAGTTCAGGGACCTTCATCTCTACGTACGCCCCCTGGAGGGCGAGATCATGGAAGTGCTGGTTTTCGACAACGAATTGGCCATCTACCACACGACCGTGGCCGACGTGGGCCTTCGCAAAAGCCCGTTCTGGCAGGAAATGATCAGCATTAGAAATATCAAGATGATAATGAATCATCATGATGTGCTGGTGAGCAAGGGAAAGGAGTCGCTTAAGAGAATACACGCCAATGCGCTGGCGCTCCTAAATCTCACATATACCAGGGATGACCTGATGCTGCTCCTGGAAGATGCGCGCAGAGGCCTGGAACGGGAATCCATCGAGCAGGTGCAGGAATCGTTGGATCTATTTGTCGATTTGCTGGCTTTCGAGCCCTTGCTTCTTGACGTGGTGGAGGGGGATTTACAGATTTTTGCCAGGCCTGCACATCAGAACGGAGCGGTTCCTTCGTTTGAGAACCTCATCCTTTTCGGCAAGGAACCCCTGTCCCTGGGTTTAAAGAAAGGGTCCTTTTCGCCGGAGGACGATCTGGATCTTGCGTGGGTCATGCAATATGTCCGCGGTAAGAAAACCGCCGATCTCAAGGGCGTCGATGTTTTCAAATTTCTAACTGAACTGGCGCTTGAAAAGGCGCAAGCGGTCCAGTAAATGCGGTGATCTACCCGTGGACCCAAACCAAAAATTGAATCTGAGCGTCAGATTTCACTAACAACATCCAAACAGGCAAGCATCAGGGGATAGGTTGCGGGCGGTTTATAGATAGATCTGACCCATAGTGACATGAATAGCATGCACGATAACAACAAGGAGGAGAGGTATGGGAGAGACGAAACGACAGGCCTACACCTTCACTGTCAGGGAATATGGGGATGGCACCCCGTATATAGGATGCGTACCGGTTGGGAGAGAATGGAACGTTTTCGGCAAAGGCTCTCTCAGTTTTGTCCTCCCTGCAGATACGACCTTGAAGCGGGCACAAGAAGCCAATGCATTTTTTAACAGCAACATCAAGTACATTTCATTTATTGAAACCTCTGCCCCTGACAAGTAATGACGAACGAGAGCAAACTCCAAACCAGTTCCTGGTGGAGATGGACGGATTCGAAACGAATAAGGGGGTCATCATCAAGACTGCCCTCAACAGGCCGGAAATCCTGGATACTGCCTTGCTGGGGCCTGGGCGGCCTGATGGGCAGATCCGGGTAGACGGACCGGATATCAACGGGGGATAAGCCCCCGAAAATCCATTCCAAGCATGTTCTGTTGCCTTCCGCTGTCGATTTCCGATGGTCCCGAGAAACCTGTTTGGGGACCGTCGCTCAACCACTGAATATCCCTCCGAAAGCTCCCTTCTTCGGAAATTGGCTGGATGCTGATGAAAAGTTGAATAGGTTTATTTTACATTTATTTTACAAAGATATTATTTACTTTACTGTATAATTATTTATATTACTAAAATTATATTAACTGCTTAACATTTTAGAGCAATAAACGGCTGAATTCCGAATACTCCCGCACGTGCGGGATGTCCCGTGAGGGTGTCATCCGATAATACAAATCAAAAAAATATCAGTAAGGGAGATCGAATGAAATTATTGCTTACTTCTGTATTCGGGCCATATGGGGTGGACGATGAATATGGTGAAAAGGAAAACAAGATGGAACTCTTTCACAATCAGGTGACTCGAGAGCAGGGCATCTTTTCCTACCGGTTCAATCATGGAAGCCAGGGACTCTATTTTTTGGCGGAAAATGTGGACATGCCCACGGCGATCCTGGATTTCCCAACATTTAAGCGTTTCAAAAAGGAACTGAAAAAGGGCTATGACTACATTGGGATCAGCTTTATCATACCCAATTTCAAAAAGGCAAAGGCGATGGCACGCGCCATCCGTGAATTGGCGCCCAAATCAAAGATCATTCTGGGGGGCCACGGGGTCAATATCCCCAATATCGCGTCCATGATCGATCATGATGTTATCTGTCACGGCGAAGGCGTCTATTTTTTGAGAGAGCTTTTTGGAGAGAAGGTGGACAAACCCATCCGGCATCCCCTTGAATACAGCTCTTTCAACAGACAGGTCATGGGCGCGCCATGGGCGTCCGACTCGGGCATCCTGATACCAGGGGTGGGGTGCGCGAACAAATGCCGTTTTTGCGCCACCTCACATCTCTTTGGCCGTTATATTCCGTACCTAAAGACCGGTCAGGAGATCTTTGATGTCTGTTGCCGTTACGAAGATGAAAAAAATATACATGAATTCGGCGTACTGGATGAGAACTTCTTAAAAATGAAGGACCGTGCCCTGGACCTGCTGGACCTGATGGAGAAGAATGATCGTCATTTCAATTTTTCGATCTTCAGTTCTGCAGAAACCCTGAAAGGCATCGGTGATCTGGATATCCTGGTGCGCATGGGCGTGACGTTTGTGTGGGTCGGCGTTGAAACGAAGAAAGAGATCTATGCAAAGAATAAGGGCACCGATTTTGAGGTTCTTTTTATGGAATTAAAAAAAAGGGGGATCAGTGTCCTGGCATCATCGATCCTGTTTATCGAGGAACACGATCAGAACACGATCTGGGAAGACGTAAATTTTGTGACCTCGCTGAATCCGGACTACGTGCAATTTTCGCCGCTGGGACCGATCCCCGGGACAAAGCTGTACGATGACTATGATAAGGAGGGGAAACTCCTTAAAACAATCCCTTACCAATCCCAGCACGGCCAGAAGAAAATCTGGTTTCATCATCCCCATTTTACAAGAGATGAATCCGAGGGCTTTTTACGTCTTGCCTTTAAAAAGGATTACAACAGAAATGGCGCTTCCCTGTTGCGGGCCATAAAAACCACCCTAACAGGTCATTTATATTGCAGGAACCATCCGGATGAACGCATTCGAACACGTTCGAAGGATTACGAAAAGAGGGTTGACATGATGCGATATTTTCTTAAGGCATCGGCCCTTTTTGTGGAAAACCGGCAGAGCAGGATCCTGTTGGGGGAGATCAAGACATCGTATCGGTCACAATTCGGCAGGATGCGCATCCCCACGCTCCTCACATCGCTGCTGGTCGTTTTCTTCAGTGTTAAAGAATACTTGCGATGCCGATTTCTTGGAGATCTCAGGACCCCGAAAACATCCTATCGCCCATTAACCAAGCCTCACCCACCTACGGCTCAACGGGCCATTCCCTCATACGCCCATGTCGCCATGCCAAAAACGCCTTATCCCTGGATCCAAAGGCCTGCGCCTCAATACGTATTGAACACCGACCCCTATCCTGAACAAGGCCGCACCTCTTCAGAATTTTAATCGTTGAGTTCATGCCTCCGTGGGAATAGAATCATGGATGAAAAGGCTGGCATATATCCTTTACCAATGCAGGTGGGACTGCCATACAGGTCCCTACCGGGGTTGTCGGCGATGCATCAATCAAAGTGGTTTTTTCATCCGATCCTTATCTTCATCTTCTCCATTGTGGCGGTGGTCCTGTCCCTGTTCCTATATATCTACTGGTATGTGGAGGTCAGCACGGGGCTGAAGAGAGTACTGGAGAAAGCCAGCCTCGATCGCGATCAGGTCCTGGCATCTCAAACCTGGATGGTAATCCTGGTGCTCTCCATCCTTGTGGGGATTATTTTGATAGGCATATTCATCATCTTTGTCTATAATCAGAAGACCTTCCAGCTTTACCGCCTCCAGCGTAACTTCATCAACAATTTTACCCACGAACTCAAGACCCCGGTCACGTCACTAAAACTGTATCTGGAGACATTTCGGAAATATGAGCTTCCCCGGAAGGACCAGCTCAAGTATATCGGCTACATGGTTCAGGATGCGGACCGGCTGACCTATAATATCAACCGCATCCTGGATCTTGCAAAAATTGAGAGTAAGACCTACGAAGGAAAACTCGTAACGGAGGATCTCGTTCGGGCGGTTGAGCACTTTGCTGAGAAAAACCGTCACCTCTTCGATAGATGCGACATACGGATCCACAATCCTTCCGGCCGATCCTTTCTATACCCTATTTCTCCCGCCCTGTTTGAGATACTTTTGATGAATCTCTTCACCAATGCCATCAAGTACAATGAATCCGAGGCTCCCCGCCTGGATATCACGTTCGAACCCAAAGGGAGGGGATTGCACATCCGTTTTGCGGACAACGGCATTGGACTGCCCAAGACGGAATTGAAGAAGGTCTTCAAAAAATTTTATCAGATCGGACGCTCGGAGGATATGTCGGCCAAGGGCACCGGGCTCGGCCTGAATCTGGTTGAGAGCATTGCCCGGCTGCATAAGGGAAAAATGACGGCCGAATCCAAAGGGAGTGGCGAGGGTTCTGTTTTTTCCCTGGTCCTCCCCATGGAGCACGTGCAATCTAAGCCAACTGAGGGATGACATGGGTGATTCCGCCAAAACACGCGTCCTGGTGGTGGAAGATGATGGCCACCTGGCCGAAGGGCTGAAGCTGAACCTGTCGCTGAAGGGATATGAGGTGCTGATCGCACCGGATGGGATCTCGGCCCTGCAGGAGTGGAAGGAATGGCGCCCGGACCTGATCGTGCTCGACATCATGCTTCCGGGGATTGACGGGCTGTCGGTGCTTCGAAATATCCGTCTTGAGGACGAACGGATGCCGATTCTGATCCTGTCGGCCAAAGGGGGTCCCGATGACAGGGTCAAAGGGTTCTCGTACGGCGTGGACGATTATCTGGTCAAGCCCTTCAATCTGGATGAGTTTCTGCTCCGGGTAGACCGGCTCTTGACCCGGGGGGCCTGGTCCCAGGCGGACCCCGATTCAGACGAAAACAGCATGTCGTCGCTCCCCAGGATCTACACCTTTGGAGATAACAGGGTCGATTTTCAGACCCTGAAGGCCCATGGCCCGTCCGGGGAGATCAGCCTGACCGAGCAGGAAACAAGACTCTTGAGGCTGTTTTTCGCCAACCGCGGCAGACCCCTTTCAAGGAGAAACCTCCTGGAAATCGGCTGGGGGTACACCGGGGGAACCGCCACCCGGACGGTGGATAATTTCATGGTCCGACTACGGAAGTACTTTGAGCCCGACCCCAAAAAACCCGTCCATTTTAAAAGCCTTCGATCGGTGGGATATGTCTTTGATCACGACCCTGACCATAGACCGTAAGATAATTGGTAACCGTTCACGGGTTCAGAGGTTCAAGGGTTCAGGGTTGAGATTTGTCATCCGCAGTGTCGTTTTGCACCGCAAGCATGCCATTTCGATACCAAATTGGGCGCTCAAAACAAAGAGATCATGCGAACCGCAAGCTCAAAAGAGCCGCGCAGGAACGTGCTGCCGTGAATCGGGTCCTTTAGGCTGCGTTGATCGCTAACCTTGAACCCTGAACGG
>Ga0172374_1002423_pt1 | contig 11865 bp, 13 predicted proteins | sample LakKiv3m_FD_114536 | JGI IMG/M metagenome (GOLD analysis project Ga0172374, IMG submission 114536) | Freshwater microbial communities from Kabuno Bay, South-Kivu, Congo - kab_092012_10.3m | ecosystem: Environmental > Aquatic > Freshwater > Lake | place: Democratic Republic of the Congo... | reverse complement strand
GTCCCCACGTCCTCTACGATACCGGTGAACATTGCCTCTCCTCCGCCGTGATCTCGATGTCCGGGCCGACGCGGCGAACCGAGGTGAACGCGAGGCGCCTACCTGACGACGGAGACCGGCTCGCCCAGCCCGAAAAGGCGCGGATCCCCTCGCCCAGAAGCAGGGGCGCGACGAAGACGACGTAACGGTCGACCGCGCCCTCCGACGCGAGCCAGCCGGCGATCCGGCCGCCCCCCTCGACCAGAAGGGAGGTCACGCCCTCCGCCCCCAGGGCGGCCAGTAAATCATCCGCGCGCACGGCGCCGCCACGCGCCGGAAGCCGCAGCACCGTGCCCCCCGCCGACAGCACCGCGCGCACGTCGGGCCCGGGCACGCCTTTCGGGCAGGCGACGATCACCTCGCCCCCCCGTTCGCGAAATATCTTCCCGCGCACCAGGTCCGCCGGGCGCGACGTGAGGACCACCCTCCGGGGATCGCGCCCACGGGGAACGCGGGCGGTGAGGAGCGGGTCGTCCCGCCGGGCCGTTTCGCCCCCCACGAGGACGGCGTCGGCCTCCGAGCGCATCCGGTGCACCCGCCGCCTCGCCGCCTCGCCCGTGATCCACCGTGAATCGCCGCCGGACGCCGCTATCTGTCCGTCGAGTGAGACCGCAAGCTTGAGCGTTACGAACGGCCTGCCGGAGACGATCCACCGGCAGAATCCGCGGTTGAGCTCCCGCGCCTCGGCCTCCATCGGCCCGCAATGCACGACGAGGCCGGCGTCGCTCAGCCGCCTTGCGCCGCGGCCGGAAACCGCCGGGTTCGGATCTTCCATCGCGTACGCCACCCGCGCGATTCCCGCCTCGAGGATAGCCGCGGTGCACGGCCCCGTGCGGCCGCGGTGGTCGCACGGCTCCAGCGTAACGTAAAGATCCGCTCCCCGCGCCGCGCCGCCGGCCCGCCGCAGAGCCTCGATCTCGGCGTGGGGAAGCCCGGCCGCGCGGTGATACCCTTCCCCGACGACGCGCCCCCCGCGCACCACGACCGCGCCGACCGCAGGATTGGGCGCGGTGCGCCCGGCACCCTTGCGGGCGAGCCGCAAAGCGCGCCGCATGAATCCGGCGCCGGGGAATTCCGGTCGGGCCGTCATGGCTTCGTCGTTCGGCCGGGAGGATCGGTTATGAGGGTCTTGATCTCCTCGACGAACTGGCTCACGTCCTTGAACTGCCGGTACACCGAGGCGAACCGCACGTACGCGACGTCGTCGACCTGGAGCAGCTTGGACATCACCCGCTCGCCGATGCGGATCGTGGAGATCTCCTTGTCGGCCCCGGACTGGAATTCCTGTTCCAGGGCCTCCACGAGGTGCTCGATGGTGTCGGCGCTCACGGGCCGCTTCTCGCACGCCTTGCGGATTCCCGAGAGGATCTTCTGGCGGTCGTACGGCTCGCGGCGCCCGTCCCGCTTGACTACGAGGGGGAGCTCCTCCTCGATCCGCTCGTACGTCGTGAAACGCCGCCCGCAGGAGAGGCATTCCCTCCTGCGCCGTATGACGTCGCCGTCCTTGCCGGCCCGGGAATCGACCACCTTGTTGTCCACGTGGCCGCACCGGGGACATTTCATGGGGACGGGTCCGGTAGCTTCACGAGCTCCATCTCAACCTCGTCGAGCATCTCCCGAGTCAAGGTGTCGCTGTATCCCTCGATGTAGACGATCCGGCGTACGCCGGCGTTGATAAGCATCTTCGCGCAGATGATGCAGGGAAGGTTCGTGCAGTACAGGTCGGCGCCCCGGATGGAGACGCCGTGGTAGGCGGCCTGAATGATCGCGTTCTGCTCGGCGTGGAGGCCCCGGCACAGCTCGTGGCGCTCCCCGGAGGGAACCTGCAGCCTTTCGCGGAGACAGCCCACGACCTCGCAGTGGGTGACGCCGGATGGGACGCCGTTGTAACCCGTCGAGAGGAGGCGACGGTCCTTGACAAGCACCGCACCGACCGCCCGCCTCAGGCACGATGAGCGTCTGGCGGCGAGCTTCGCCATGTCCATGAAGTAGTCGTCCCAAGCGGGACGGGTCCGCGCCGCCGGGGGCAACGGCCTCACCCCCTCGCGTACGCCTCGAGACGCGAGGCGTAGAGAGGGAAAGCGTCGCAGAGGGCGCGGACCTCGGCCTCGACGCGTTTCCCCACGGCGGCGTCCGACGGCGCGGCGAGCACGTCGGCGATCAGGTCGCCGATCCGCTCCATCTCCTTTTCTTTCATCCCGCGGGTCGTGACCGCGGGCGTGCCGATCCGGATTCCGCTGGTGACGAACGGGCTCCGCGTCTCGAAGGGGACCGTGTTCTTGTTGACCGTGATCCCCACGCGCTCGAGCGCCGCCTCCCCTTCCTTGCCCGTCAGCGGGGTGTCCTTGAGGTTCACCAGCATCAGGTGGTTGTCCGTGCCGCCGGAGACCAGCCGGTAACCCCGGGCGAGGAGGGTCGCGGCCATCGCCGCCGCGTTGCGGACGATCCGTCCCTGGTACTCCTTGAAGGCGGGCGTCATCGCCTCCTTGAGCGCCACGGCCTTGGCCGCGATCACGTGCATCAGCGGACCGCCCTGGCTCCCCGGGAAGATGGCGGAATCGAGCTTCTTCGCGAACTCCTGCCGGCACATTATCAGCCCGGAGCGGGGGCCGCGCAGCGTCTTGTGCGTCGTGGTCGTCACGAACTCGCAGTACGGGACCGGGCTCGGGTGCAGGCCGGCGGCGACCAGCCCGGCGATGTGCGCGATGTCGGTCATCAGCATGCATCCGGCCTCGTCGGCGATCCTGCGGAACGCCGGGAAGTCTATCGTGCGTGGATAGGCGGATGCCCCCACGACGATCAGCTTCGGCCGGTGCTTCAGGGCGAGGTCCCGGACCTGGTCGTAGTCGATCGTCTCGGTGTCTTCGCGCACGCCGTAGGGAACCACGTTGTAGAGCTTCCCCGAGAAGTTCACCGGGCTCCCGTGCGTCAGGTGGCCGCCGTGGGAGAGGTTCATCCCCAGCATCGTGTCGCCCGGGGACATGACGGAGAAGTAGACGGCCATGTTCGCCTGGGAGCCGGCGTGGGGCTGCACGTTGACGTGCTCGGCGCCGAAGATCGCCTTCGCCCGTTCGATCGCGAGCGACTCGGCCCGATCCACGAACTCGCACCCGCCGTAGTATCTCTTCCCCGGATACCCCTCGGCGTACTTGTTGGTCAGCACGGACCCGGTGGCCTCGAGGACGGCCTCGCTCACGAAGTTCTCGGAGGCGATAAGCTCGAGCTTGTACGCCTGCCGCTCGGTCTCCCCGCGGATGATGTCGTAGATCTCGGGATCGGTCTCTTTCAGGAAGGACATGGGCGCCTCTCGTGGTGCGGCCGGCGCGGAGCCGGCCGAAATGGTCTTCTCGATGCCGCGGATCTTGTCGACCCGCCGGGTGTGCCTCCCGGCCTCGAACGGCTCGGACAGGAAGATGCGCAGCCGACGCGCCGCGTCGTCCGCGGACATCGTCCGCGCGCCGAAGACGGCGACGTTGGCGTCGTTGTGCAGGCGGCAGAAACGCGCCGCGGTGTCGTCGTAGAGGAGCGCGGCACGGACCCCCGGGAACTTGTTGGCCGCGATCGACATCCCGACGCCGGTCCCGCAGACGAGCACCCCTGCGTCCGCCGTCCCCGCGGATACCCGCCCGGCGACCTCCGCGGCGTAGTCGGGATAGTCCACCGATTCCACCGAGACGGGGCCAAGGTCCTCCGCGGATATGCCGAGGCCGGACATCTCTTCCCGCAGGCGCCGCTTCATCTCGACCCCCGCGTGATCCGAGGCGATGACGACGCGTCGCGGGAGAGGCGCCACGGCCTTACGCCTCGAAACGGCCGAACAGCAGGACCGAGTTCGTTCCGCCGAAACCGAACGAGTTGGACATTGCGCAGCGGATCGCCTGGCGGCGCGCCGCGTTTGGAACGTAGTCGAGGTCGCACTCGGGGTCGGGCGTGGTGTAGTTCATCGTGGGCGGAATCACGCCCTCACGGAGCGCAAGCGCGCAGAACATCCCCTCGACCGCTCCCGAGGCCCCGAGGAGATGCCCCGTCATCGACTTGGTCGAACTGACGGCGATCGTTTTCGCACGCTCTCCGAACACGGTCTTGATCGCCATCGTTTCGTACAGGTCGTTGTAGGGCGTCGAGGTCCCGTGGGCGTTGATGTAGTCGACCGCGGACGCGGGAACACCGGCGTCGGCCAGTGCCGCCGTCATCGCGCGCACCGCGCCCTCGCCGCCAGGAGCCGGTGCCGTGACGTGGTGGGCGTCGGCCGACGCGCCGTAACCGATCATCTCGGCGTAGATCTTCGCCCCCCGGTTCCGGGCGTGCTCCAGCTCCTCGAGGATCAGGATCGCCGCCCCTTCCCCCATGATGAAACCGTCCCGGTCCTTGTCGAATGGGCGCGAAGCGGCGCCGGGGTCGTCGTTCCGGGTGGAAAGGGCTTTCATGGAGCAGAACCCGCCCAACCCGAGCGGGGTGATCGTCGATTCGGCGCCGCCGGCGATCACCACGTCGCACACCCCGCTTCGGATCGCGTGCATCCCCTCTCCGGTCGCGTGGCTGGACGCCGCGCACGCGGTCGTCGTCGCGATGTTCGGCCCCTTGGCGCCGTACCGCATCGCGATGTGCCCGGGAGCGAGGTTGGAGATGAGCATGGGGATGAAGAAGGGGCTGATCTTCTTCGGCCCGCCCTCCATGTACGCCTGGTGATATCGCTCAAGGGTCGTGAGCCCGCCGAGGCCGCTTCCCATGTAGACGCCCACCTTCGGCGCCAGAGCGGCGTCGATCGCCAGCCCCGCGTCCTCCATCGCCATGTGCGCGGCCGCCATGGCGTAGTGGATGAACGGGTCCATCCGCTTGATCTCTTTCCTGTCGATGAACTGCTCGGGATCGAACCCCTTGACCTCGGCCGCGATGTTCGCGGGAAAGTCCTTCGCGTCGAACCGCGTGATCGGTCCGACGCCGGACTTCCCGGCGAGGATCGCGTCCCACGTGTCCCTGACGCCGATGCCAAGGGGGGTAACCGCCCCCAGTCCCGTGACGACAACTCTGCGCATGTCTTTCCTTCCGTCCGCGCCCCCTGCGATCGGGGCCTGCCGGGCCCGACGCTACTTCTTGTGCGTCGTTATGTACTGGATCACGTCGTTGACGGTCTTGATCTTCTCGGCTTCCTCGTCGGGGATCTCGATCCCGAACTCCTCTTCCATCTTCATCACCAGCTCGACGATGTCGAGGGAGTCGGCCCCCAGGTCGTCGATGAACGACGCCGTGTTCGTCACTTCCTTGACGTCCCGCTCGAGCTGCTCGGCCACGATCTCGCGAACCCTCTGTTCTACCGGCATTACGTTCCCTCCCTTTTCGCTTGGTATGCTCCCGTCGAATATGCGCTACATGTACATCCCGCCGTTGATGCCGACCACCTGCCCCGTTATGTAGGTCGAGGCGTCCGAAACCAGGAAGAGCGCCAGCTCCGCAACCTCCCGCGGCTCCGCGAAGCGCCCGAGTGGAATCTGGGCCATGAACGACGCCTGGACCGCTTCCGGAAGCGCCGCCGTCATCGCGGTCCGGATGAACCCCGGGGCGATCGCGTTGACCGTGATGTTCCGTGACGCCAGTTCCCTGGCTGTCGCCTTGGTGAACCCGATGATGCCGGCCTTCGCCGCCGCATAGTTGGACTGCCCCGCGTTCCCCATCATTCCGACAACGGAGCTGATGTTGACGACACGCCCGCTGCGCTGCTTCATCATGTGACGGGTGACCATCTTGGTCAGGAGGAATGTCCCCTTCAGGTTGACCCGCAGCACCGCGTCGAAATCGTCCTCGGACAGCCGCAAAAGAAGATTGTCCCTCGTGATGCCCGCGTTGTTCACGAGGATGTCGATCCGGCCGTGCGCCGCGAGGATGTTTTTCACCCCGGCGTCGACCTGCGCCGCATCGGAGACGTCGAACATCTCCACGGATCCCTTGCCGCCTGCCGCCTCCAGCGCCGCGAGCGTTTCGCGTGCGCCCGCGTCGCTTCCGACGTCGTTCACGACTATGGTGGCCCCCTCGGCGCAGAACAGCTCGGCGATCGACCGGCCGATTCCGCGGGCGGACCCCGTCACAAGAGCCACCTTCCCCGAAAGCCTCATCACCATCCTCCCATATTACCCCGTATTCCCGCTTTTTCCCGGTCTTGCGGGCCCGTTTCCTCCGGCGAAAAACTTCAGCCGGTCAACCCCCTCGTAACTTCGAGGTCGGCTGGGCCGCAGAATACCACGGTCGCCGCGTCTTTTTCGATCCGCCTGACGAGACCCGACAGGACCTTGCCAGGCCCGACCTCGATGAACGCGTCGACCCCGGCGGCCTTCATCGCCCGGACGGACTCCTCCCATCGGACAGGGGCTGTGATCTGCCGGATCAGCATGTCGTCGACCGCATCGCCCGCACCGTAGGCAGCCGCCGTCACGTTGGCCACCACGGGGAACGCGAACCCTCCCCTGGGTATCGCCCGCAGCTCCGGCGCGAGCCGGTCCGCCGCGGGGCGCATCAAGGCGCAATGGAACGGCGCGCTCACGGCCAGAGGGAGGGCCCGCTTCGCGCCGGCAGCCTTCGCCGCGTCGCACGCCGCCGCCACCGCCGCGGCCGCCCCCGAGATCACGACCTGGCCGCCGCCGTTGAAGTTCGCCGGCGACACGACGCCGAGCGAAGCGCCCGCCCGGCACGCCGCCTCGACCTGTTCCGTGGAAAGCCCGAGGATCGCGGCCATCGCGCCCTCCCCCACCGGCACGGCTTCCTGCATGTATTTCCCGCGCGACCGAAGTACACGGACCGCGTCCCGCAACGGAAGGACTCCGGCCGCGACCAGCGCGGAGTATTCACCCAGGGAGTGCCCCGCCGCGCAGGCCGGACGCACCCCGGTCTCGGCCGCGAGGACCCGGAAGGCGGCCACGCTCACGGTGAAGATCGCCGGCTGCGTGTTCTCCGTCATCCGGAGCTCCTCCTCCGTTCCCCGGAAGCAGAGGGCCGCAACGTCCAGCGACAGCGCCTCCGAAGCCTCGTCGAAGGTGCGCCGGGCGACCGGATACGCGTCGTGAAGCTCCTTCCCCATCCCGGGGAACTGCGACGCCTGGCCGGGAAAGAGGAGCCCGATCCCCCTGCTCATTCCCCTACATCCTCATCAGGGCGGAGGCCCAGGTGAGCCCCCCCCCGAACGCGACGACGAGCACGAGGTCGCCGGGGGCGAAACGCCCCTGCGCCCTGGCTTCCGCGAGCGCGATGGGGATGGAGGCGGCGGAGGTGTTCCCGTACTTCTCGAGGTTGACGAAGACACGCTCATCGGGAATCCCGAGCCGCTTCCCCACGACCTGGATGATGCGCAGGTTCGCCTGGTGCGGGATGAACAGCTTCACGTCGTCGATGGAAACCCCGTTGCGGTCCAGCGCCTCCCCGGCGACCTCGACCATCTTGAGGACCGCGTGCTTGAAAGTATCGTTCCCCGCCATCCGTATGGAGCGGAGCCGCTGTTCCATCATCTCGGGAGAGTACGGATGCACCGTGCCGCCGCCCGGGCAATGGATCAGCTTCCAGAGGTTGCCGTCGGAGTGCAGGTGGCAGCTGAGGACACCGTCCCCCTCGGGGCATTCGGAGAGGACCGCCGCCCCCGCGCCGTCGCCGAAAAGGATGCATGTGGAACGGTCGGTATAATCGACCACTGTGGAAAGGATCTCGGAGCCGACCACGAGAGCCTTCTTCCCCCGGCCCGCGCGGATCAGGGCGTCGGCCACGGACAGGGAATAGACGAACCCCGAACATGCGGCGGAGAGGTCCATTCCGTAGGCGTTGACCGCCCCGATCTTCGCCTGGAGGAAGCACGCCGTGGAAGGGAACGGCATGTCGGGCGTGAGCGTCCCGACGACCACCAGGTCGAGTTCGGCCGGGTCCACGCCCGCGTCGTCGAGCGCTTTCCGGGCCGCCGCGACGCAAAGGTCGGAGTTCGCGGTGCACGGCTCCGCGATGTGGCGGGTCCGGATCCCGGTGCGCTCCGTGATCCACGCGTCGTTCGTGTCGACCATCTTTTCGAGGTCGAGATTGGTCAACTCTTTCGGCGGGGCGTACATCCCCAGTCCGACGATTTTCGATGCCACCGCTGCCCTCCCCCTTATATTTTCGCCGGCGCGTCCGCTACGGCATGCCCGCGAGCCGCGATGGACCGGGCGATCTCGACGTCTACGCCCCGGCGCCCCAGCGACCCGGCGGCCCTGATCCCGTTCTTGATCGCCCGCTGGCTGGACGACCCGTGACAGATGAACACACCGCCCCGCACCCCCAGGAGCGGAGCGCCGCCGTACTCCTCGTAGTCGAGCCGGTCCTTCACCCCCCGAAGCGCGCGCTCGGCGAGCATGGCGCCCACCTGGGCCATGAGGGACTTGCCGATCTCCTCTTTAAGGAACTGCCCGAGGGCCGTCGCCATCCCCTCCATGGTCTTGATCGCGACGTTCCCGACGAACCCGTCGCACACGAAGACGTCGGCCCGGTCGGAGAAGAAGTCCCGCCCCTCGACGTTACCGACGAAATTGAGCCCCGTGCCGCGGAACAGGTCGCACGTGTCCCGCGTGATGTCCGTCCCCTTCGAATCCTCCTGGCCGATGCTCACCACTCCGACTCGCGGCCTGGGAATCCCGAGGACCATCCGCGAGTACGCCTCGCCCATGTACCCGAACTGCAGCAGGTGGGCCGGCTTGCAGTCCACGTTCGCGCCGGCGTCGACGAGCACCACCGGACCGTGGGGCGTGGGAATGGTCACCGCGATCGCGGGCCGGTCGACGCCCTGGATCTTCTTGAGGATCAGGAACCCGCCGGCCATCACCGCGCCCGAGTTCCCCGCGCTCACGAAGCACGACGCCTTCCCGTCGGCGACGAGGCGAAGCCCGACGCGGATCGAAGAGTCGCGTTTCTTGCGGAGAGCGATGGCGGGGACATCGCACATCTCGACGACCTCGGAGGCGTGGACCACATCGATGGAGGCGCCGGAAACGTCGATCTGGCGCAGCTCGGCGCGGATCCGCTCCTCCTGGCCGACCAGGATGAGCGAGAGCGCGTTGGAACGGGCCGACTCGACCGCACCGCGCACGACCTCGCGCGGGGCGTGGTCCCCCCCCATCGCATCGACGGCGATCTTCATCGAATAAACGGGGGCGTCAGTCTTCGGATTTCTCGATGACTTCCCGGCCCTTGTAGGTTCCGCACGTCGGGCAGACTGCATGAGGGCGCTTGGTCGCCTTGCATTGCGGACAGATGCTCACCGCCGGCTGGGAGAGTTTCTTGTGAGTGCGCCGCTTGTCGCGATGGGACTTCGATCCGCGTCGTTTCGGATTCGGCATGGCTTACTCCTTTTTCCCTTTCAGGTTCTTGAGAATGTCGAACGGGCCCGGGGCATCCCCCGATTTGCAGGAACACGCCTCCGGGTTCCGGTTCTTTCCGCACACGGGGCAGATCCCGCGGCACGCCTCGGAGCAGACGACCCTCAGCGGAATTTCAAGCGCCACCTGCTCCCACAGTATGTCGTTCGTCTCGACCCCCGTGCCGTCATAATACCCGACATCGAGGTCTTCCTCGCGCAATTCGATCGACGCCGCGCCTTCCGGCCCCATGCTCCTGGGGGTCAGAATCGTCCGGAACGTCTTCCCGAGCCGCAGCGTCACCGGGTCGGAACAAAGATCGCAGAGGCCTTCCCCACGGGCTTCGAACGACCCCTCGGCCCAGACGTCGCCGCCCTCGACCGTCAGAAGCAGCTCGGCGTCGACCAGCCGGAGCTCCCGAAACGGGGCTGGGTTCATCCCTTCGAGAACGCGGGGGATCGACGCCTTTCCCCGGGAGGCGAAAAGATCAAGCCCGCCTCCGGGAATCTCGGACAACCGGATGTACAAGCGCGAATTCCCTCGTAAAGTAAAAGAGGTACTATAGCCATCCATACCCCTTGCTGTCAATCGCCAATTCCCGCACGACCGTTGTATGATGACGGAATGAAGCGGATGCCCGCCGTCTCCGGACAGTTCTATCCCGGGACCGCCTCCGGTCTTTCCAGGGCGCTCCTCGAGCTCACCCGGGAGATGAAGGACAGGGGGCCTGCGATCGGGGTCGTGGCCCCCCACGCCGGATACGTCTATTCCGGGGCCGTGGCCGGGGAGGTCTTCTCCTCGGTCCGGGTGCCCGGCAGGGCCGTTATCTTCTGCCCGAACCACACCGGGATCGGTGAGGACGCCTCCATCATGTCCGACGGGGCGTGGCGGATGCCGTGGGGCGACGTTCCCCTGGACGAAGAGCTTGCCGTCCGCCTGAAGAACGCCTGCCCTCTCCTTCGTGAGGACGCGTCGGCCCACCTGCGGGAGCATGCGATCGAGGTCCAGCTTCCGTTCCTGCACCGGTTCCGGCCGGACGTCGGCATCGTCCCGGTCGCTCTCGGGCGACTCTCCCTGGAGGAGTGCAGGGATATCGGGGAGAGCGTGGCCGATGCGATCGCGGGAGACGCCGAACGCCCCCTGCTCGTCGCCAGCTCCGACATGTCCCACTACGTGCCGGACGCCGTCGCGCGGGCGAAGGACAAGATGGCGATCGACCGGATGCTGGCCCTCGACCCGGAGGGGCTCTACCGGACCGTTCGCACCGAGCGGATATCCATGTGCGGGGCGCTGCCTGCCACGGTGGTCCTTTTCGCCGCCCGCCGTCTTGGCGCGACCTCAGCCCGTCTGATAAGATACGCCACTTCCGGCGACGTAAGCCGGGATTTCGACCAGGTGGTCGGATACGCGGGGCTCGCTTTCGCCTGACGCTCGCCTCTCCGTCCCATCCGCCGGGAAACGATCCCCGAATCGAGGTCTTATCATGCCGAACGTAGTGACCCGCTTCGCTCCCAGCCCCACGGGAAGACTGACCATCGGGGGGGTCCGTACCGCCCTCTTCAGCTGGCTGTACGCCCGCCACCACGGGGGGAAGTTCCTCCTCCGGATCGAGGACACCGACCAGGAGCGCTCCACCCCGGAAAACGTGCAGGTGATCGTGGACGGCCTGTCGTGGCTCGGGATCGACTGGGACGAGGGGCCGTTCTTCCAGACACGGCGGATGGAGCTGTACCGGAAGGAGGCGGAGCGGCTGGTCGCCGAGGGAAAGGCGTACCGGTGCGTCTGCACGAAGGAGGAGCTCGACGCGCGCCGCAAGGAGATGGAGGCCCGCAAGGAGAAACCGCGGTACGACGGGCGGTGCCGCAACGTACCGGAAAGCGCGAAGGCCGGCAAGCCGTCCGTCATCCGGTTCAAGGCGCCGAACGAGGGAGAGACGTCCGTCACGGACCTCGTGCTGAAGAAGACGATCGTCTTCCGTAACGCCGAGCTGGACGACCTGATCCTGATGCGCTCCGACGGGTGGCCCACCTACAACTTCGTCGTGGCCGTGGACGACTCCGCGATGGGGGTCACCGACGTGCTGCGGGGCGACGACCACCTGAACAACACCCCGAAGCAGATCCTCATCTACGACGCCCTCGGGTATCCCGTGCCGAACTTCGGCCACTTCCCGCTGATCCACGGCACGGAAGGAGGGAAGATGTCGAAGCGCGAGGGGAAGGATTTCGACGACCCTTCGTCGCTCGGATATTACCCCCGGCACGGCTTTCTTCCCGAAGGCGTGGTGAACTATCTCGCCCGCCTCGGTTGGGGCCACGGGGACCAGGAGATCTTCTCCATGGAGGAGCTGATCTCGCTCTTCACGCTGGAAGGGACGAACCACTCCCCCGCCCGGTTCGACATGTCGAAGCTCCACCACCTGAACGCCCACTACATCAAGGGCTCCGATCCGGAACGGATCGGCGGG
>Ga0172374_1002421_pt1 | contig 11877 bp, 8 predicted proteins | sample LakKiv3m_FD_114536 | JGI IMG/M metagenome (GOLD analysis project Ga0172374, IMG submission 114536) | Freshwater microbial communities from Kabuno Bay, South-Kivu, Congo - kab_092012_10.3m | ecosystem: Environmental > Aquatic > Freshwater > Lake | place: Democratic Republic of the Congo... | reverse complement strand
CAGATCAAGGCGGTTGAAGACGTCCTCTCAGATCTCTGTTCTGAACGCCCCATGGACCGTCTCGTCTGCGGAGACGTCGGTTTCGGAAAGACGGAAATTGCCGTCCGGGCTACGTTCAAGGCTGTATCCGATGGAAAGCAGGTGGCCTTTCTGGTCCCCACTACGGTCCTGGCCGAACAGCATTTCGAGACCTTTAGGCAGCGGATGGCGCCCTATGCCATTGAGGTCGGGGTCCTGAGCCGGTTCAAGACTCGACGAGAGCAGACAGAGACCGTGGCGAAACTCCGCTCGGGCAAGATCCATGTCGTGATCGGCACCCATCGTATACTTCAGAAAGATATTAAATTCGCTGACTTGGGACTTCTGATCATTGATGAGGAACAACGGTTCGGGGTCCGTCAGAAGGAGGCGCTGAAAAAGTACAGGGCACTGGTGGACGTGCTGGCGATCACGGCCACGCCGGTTCCCCGGACACTCCAGATGTCCATGATTGGCGTCAGGGATCTGACCGTTATCGAGACGCCGCCGCAAGACAGGCAGGCCATCGAGACCTATCTGTCGCCCTATGACGAATCGCTGATCATTCGGGCCATCGAATCGGAAATGGAGCGGCGGGGACAGGCCTTCTTTGTGCACAACCGGGTACGCACCATCGCGCATATGGCCAATCAACTGAGAAAGCTGGTTCCCCGGGCGCGTCTGGCCGTAGCCCATGGCCAGATGAAATCGAGAGAGCTGGAAGAAACCATGCTGCAATTCCTCCACAAGGAAATCGATGTGCTGGTCTGCACCACTATCATCGAGTCGGGCCTGGATATCCCTTCGGCCAACACCATCATCATCAATCAGGCCGATCGCCTGGGTCTGGCCCAGATCTATCAGTTAAGGGGCCGGGTGGGCCGGGCCAAGGAGAAGGCCTATGCCTATCTGATGATCTCCGACGGATCGGCCCTCACCAGGGACGCGGAAAAGAGACTGAAGGCATTAATGGATTTCTCCAATCTTGGCGCAGGGTTGCACCTTGCCATGCATGATCTGAGGATTCGCGGCGGCGGCAATATCCTCGGGTTTTCACAGTCAGGGCATATCTCAGCGATCGGGTACGAACTCTACATCAAGCTCATTGAGCGGGCCGTTGCCGAGCTCAAGGGGACGGAGTGGCAGGATGACATCAATCCGGAGATCAACATCGACATCCCCGCCTACCTCCCGGCGAGCTATGTGCTGGACACGGATGTCCGGCTGAATCTGTATCGCAGGCTTTCGAGCCTCATCGACATATCAGAGCTGGATGAGATCATCGAGGAAATCAGGGACCGTTTCGGCCCCCCGCCGCAGGAGGTCGTCCACCTCTTTAGCCTGATGTCGCTCCGGCTCCTGATGAAACGGCTCCGTATTGTCAAACTGGATGCAGGGCCCAGCCAGCTCACATTGACCCTGCCCGAGGATACCGCCATACCCGCGGAACGTCTGGTCCGGCGGATACAAGCCAGCCCGAGCAAGTACCGGCTCCTCTCCGACAACAGGATCAGAATCCACGTTAAAGCCTTTTTTTTCCCGAATGATCTTGACAAGGTGGAGAAGGAACTGGAGGTGTTGAGCGACCATGGAGACTGATCCGATGACAGGCTGCGGGAATCGAGGAGACGGCAAAAAATATGTTTTGTTTTTTCAAATTTGATGCTAATTTAGAAAATTTAGGTCATTCCGCTGCATGACCTCGCCATACGCGACGGCATTGTTCTTGAGCAGATTCTGGGGTTCAGGTTTAAGGGCTCCCGGAGGCGATCGACGACATCGAACCCAGTCTGATGCGGCAGCGAAGGAAACGCTTTTTTGAAAAGGGGTTGAAAAAACTCAGGGCTGAGTCTAAAGTCAAGATCAACCAGGAGATGTTGAACAACGGAACCTATGAAATCATTTCGCACAGTATACCTATGGATGATGGCCTTCGCCGCGACCCTCTTGTTTTTTGCCCCAGTCTCGGCCGAGATTCAAAACAGGGTCGTGGCGATCGTCAACGACCAGGTGATCACCCTCCATGAACTGGACAGCAAGATAAGGGAGCTTACCGGACTCTCCCCCAGGGAACTCAAAGAGAAATCCGATGAGATCTACATTGAGACCCGACGAAAGATCCTGAATGACCTGATTGATCAGAAAATTGCCCTCGAAAAAATCAAGGAATTGGAGATCCAGGCGGAGCCCAAAGAGGTGGACCAGGCAATTGAAAAGGTGAAGGAGGATAACCAACTGACCCAGGAGGGCCTTATTGCCAAGCTGAAAGAAAGGGGGACCACCTATGAGGCCTACAGGAAATCGATGCAGGCCGAGCTGGAAAGGATAGAGTTGATCAACTACGAGGTCCAATCCAAGATCGTATTGAGGGAAGAAGACATCGAGAAATACTATAGGGAACACATCGATGAGTTTACCAGCGGGGGCAAGGTACGTCTGGGGCTCATTTTCCTCAAACAAACGGACCCGGCCGACAAGGATGAGGCCCGGGCACTGTACCAAAAGGCCCAGAACATCCTTTCCATGATCCAAGGCGGCGAGGACTTCGGCAAGCTGGCAAGAAAATACTCCAGCGGTCCCGGGGCAAGGGAAGGCGGTGATCTCGGCGTGTTCAAGCTGTCGGAAATGGAGTCGGAAATGGCCAAACAGATTGAGGGTCTGTCCAGCGGAGACGTGGCCAAGCCGATCATCAGGCCGGACGGCATTCGGATCATCAAGGTTGTAGAAAAGGACAAGGGGGGCGTCAAATCGCTCGAACAGGTTCGAAATGCCATCCAATCGATCCTCTACCGTGAAGAAGTGGAAAGGAGATATTCCTCCTGGCTCAGCGAGTTGAGGAAAAAGGCATATATCAAAATCATCTTCTGAAACTGGAACATACCATGGGCGACAAACGCCGACAATCAAACGGCGACAGCGAAGAATGGGAATTCCCCTCCGGCAAGGAACTTGGACCCCTGTTGAGGGCCAAACGAGAAGAAATGGGGTTTACGTATGGCCAGATCTCCGACCAACTCAAGGTCAGTGCCCGCTATCTCGAGGCCCTGGAAAACGAAGAGTGGGACCGTCTCCCGTCGCCTGCATTCGTCAGAGGATTTATTCGCTCCTATAGCCGGGTCCTTGGATTGTCAGAAGAAGGCCTTGTGGCTCTTTACCAGGAGACTGCCCCCCCTCCCCAACCGATGCCAAGACCGATTCAGGCGGCGTCTGAGAGAAAAAGGGGGCTTGTTTACCTGATCGTGGTCTTTGCGGTCCTGGCCGGTGGGGTTGCCGGTTATCGCTGGATAGCACCGGATCTCAGGGAAAAACCGGCGCAACATGGAACTGCTCTTCCTGCGGAAGGGAGGTCGGATGACACGCCCGTAGGCCGGGACGCCCGTTTGGAGAAGGAAGAAGCGCCTCCCAATGAGGTTAGACAAACGTCCGGTCCTATGGACACTGGCAGAGAATTGCCCCAGGGGAGTTCGGTCCCTGCCGCCGGCCCGAAAAAAACAGGGTCCGTCGATCAACCGACGGAAGCTTCCCCTCAGACAGAAGAGCGGCTTTTCCCTTCAAGACCCGAAAACCAAACGGAACCGGAAACACCCATCCCGGATACGGCCCAGCCCTCTGAAAGCGACATGCCGCCCTTGGTCCTGAAGGCCGCCGTCAGGGAAAGGACCTGGGTCAGGGTGACTATCGACGACCAAAAACCCAAGGAATACATGTTCAATCCTGAAAGCAGTCGTGAATGGAGGGCCTATAAGGGGTTTGAATTGCTGATCGGCAACGCCGGGGGGATCGATCTTGAATTCAACGGACAAAAAGTGGCACATCTGGGCAAACAGGGGCAGGTCATCCGATTGAGACTTCCCTCGGTAGATGAAAGGAGCGTTCCAAGGGATTAACGTGGAAAACGTATTAGACATTTTCGAGGAAAGGGGTTTTGTTGAGCAGGTTACGGACAGGTCCCTTGTCTTTAGCCTGTTGGAGGGGCGGACAACCTGCTATATCGGGTTTGATCCCACTGCCAAGAGCTTCCATGCCGGGAGCCTGCTTCCCATCATGGCGCTGGTGCACATGCAGCGGGTGGGCCACAGGCCGATTGCGGTCATCGGGGGCGGAACCGCCTTAGTGGGCGATCCGAGCGGGAAAACCGAGATGCGCCCCATCATAACCCGTGAAGAGATCCGTGAAAACGCCGCCTGCCTGAAGAAGCAGTTGGCCAGGTTTATTGACTTCGGCGAAGATCAGGCGCTCATGGTGGACAACGCGGATTGGCTGACCCGACTCAACTACATAGACTTCCTAAGAGATATCGGCCGGCACTTCAGCGTCAATAGAATGCTGAGCGCGGAGAGCTACAAGGCCAGACTGGAGGCAGGCCTTAGTTTTATTGAGTTCAACTACATGTTGTTGCAGGCCTATGATTTCTGGCATCTGTTCAAGACCTATGACTGCCGTCTTCAAATGGGCGGAAACGACCAGTGGGGCAATATCCTGGCCGGGGCGGACCTGACCCGACGCTTGGAGGGTGAGATCATTCACGGCCTTACGTTTCCCCTGTTGACCACAGCGTCGGGCATCAAGATGGGCAAGACGCACAAGGGGGCCATCTGGCTGGATCCGGAATTGACCTCGCCTTACGAATATTACCAGTACTGGATCAACCAGGATGATCCGGATGTGGGGCGATTTCTGTCCCTCTTCACCCTCCTGCCCATGGATGAGATTCACGGGTTGCGGGGGCTGGAGGGGTCGGATATTCGAAAGGCCAAGGAGGTCCTGGCCTATGAGGCCACCCGACTGTGCCACGGAAAGGAAGCGTCAGACCAGGCACAGAAGGCATCCAGAGAGTTGTTCGGCCCCGATTCATCCGCCTCGTCTGAATCTGCCCCGGGTTGTCGAATCAGCCGAGCACGCCTTGAATCGGGCATCCCTTCCTATATCCTCTTTGAAGATACAGGCCTCTGCAAGACCAGGGGCGAGGCCCGCCGGTTGATTGCCCAGGGGGGAGGGTATTTGAACGGCAAAAAAATCAAGACCTTTGACCAGGTCGTCTCCACCGAAGATATGGAGGATCATTCCCTGCTCCTGAGGGCAGGCAAGAAACGGTATATCAAGGTGATGGTGGATTGAGGATTGAGGAATTCAGGAATTGGGGAATCGGCATCTGCGAAATCTGAGTAATCTGTGGATGGGATTGAGGGATTGTTGAGAGGTTACATCGTATTTCTATGAAGCGCACTGAGGAGACATACCCATCAGAGGAGATGGACGACTCGGCGGACACCCAACTGGTTGAAGACACCGTACTGCCCCCGTCCGTTCAGATCGCTGAAACGGCCTTAGTCCCTTTTGACCCACTACAGATCTACCTCATTGAAATAAAGCGTTATGACCTCCTTACCAGAGAGGAAGAGAGAGAACTGGCCATACGGGTTATGGAACAGAAGGACGACAAGGCCGCCTACAGGCTCATTACGGCCAACCTGAGGCTGGTCGTCAAGATCGCCATGGATTTCCATCGGTACTGGACCAAAAACCTGTTAGATCTGATCCAGGAAGGGAACCTGGGACTCCTCCAGGCGGCGAAGAAATTCGATCCCTATCGAGGAATAAAGTTTTCCTATTATGCCTCGTTCTGGATAAAGGCCTATATTTTAAAATTTATTATGGATAATTGGAAATTAGTCAAAATTGGAACGACTCAGAGCCAGCGCAAACTCTTTTTTAATCTCACCAAGGAGCGGGACAAGCTGATCGCCCAGGGCTTTGCTCCCGAACCCAGATTGTTAGCCGAAAGACTCGACGTCAAGGAAGAGGAAGTCGTTGAAATGACTCAACGATTAGGGGGGTGGGAGGTTTCCCTCAGTTCGCCTGTGGGTGAGGACTCCAGAGAGGCCTTTGACGCCTTTCTGCCCGATCCGAAGACGCCCATCGATGATCAACTCTCCGAGGTGGAAAACCGCGACCTGCTCCTCAAGAACCTGCGCGAATTCCGCAAGACCCTTTCAGGCAAAGAGGCCGATATCTTTGACAACCGGATCATGGCAGAGAAGCCCCTGACCCTTCAAGATCTTGGAGATAAATACAAGATTTCACGCGAGCGGATTCGGCAGCTTCAGGAAAAGATCATCAACCAGATCAAGAAATGGCTAAAGGAGAAAATCCCCAATTTCGAGGAGGAGTTCGGGGATTTCCTCAAGTAGCCCATACCATTGGCAACCTTTGGAAGTGACGACTAACGATTGAGAAGCCAAAAGATCAGGCGGAAACGATTGCAGGTGACTAAAATGAGCTAAAATGACTAAAGTGACTAAAGTTGAGAACCTGCAACCCGTAACGAGCAACGCGAACCCCTGGACCTTTGAATCTTGAACCAGTTTCATATGAGAAGCGGATAGGGTCGATAGGGTGATCGACCCCACGAGGGCCTACGAGTCAGGTCGCACACACAATCCAAAACCCAATAAACCTAAAGAACTCAATAAACTCAAGTAACTCAAGTAACCTGAAGTTTCATATGAGGAAGAATGAAACAGACTTTCATTCCATTTAACAGACATCTCGTCGCCAACCAACGGCCTTTCATGGTTCGACTTCTGACCTCCTGTCGGGTCTATGCGCTCGTTTTCCTCTCAGGTGCGGCCTTTGCCTGCATGCCCACGTCTTCCGCCATTCCAAAAAAGGAACCCTTGTTCGAACAGCCGGACGAGAAGGGCCAAATAATCGAAAAGGACCAGGTCCAGCAGGCCTACCAGAATTTCACCATGGCAGCCATCGCCCTGACCCAGGGCGATGGCGAACAGGCCCGCACCTACCTTGAATTGGCGATTCAAAGGGATCCCGATTCGGTCTATCTGCACCAGAAGATGGCGCTGCTCCTGAAAGAGCTGCGGAATTACCCCGAGGCACTGGTATATGCCAAAAAGGCTGTCGATCTGGACCCGTCAGACTTAACGAGCATCACACTGGTGGGCGATCTCTACACCCTCACCGGCAATGATCAGATGGCCGTCGAACAGTACCGCAAGATCCTCGACGCGGAACCGGAGAACCAACGAATACGCCTCCTGTTGACCACCATACTCGTCAGAGAGCGGAAGCTCCAGGAGGCCCTTGCCCATCTAAGCACACTGATTGCACAAAATCCGGATCTGGTCGTCGCCCATTACTACCGAGGCCGCATCAATCTGGAAATGAATCAGTATGGGGAGGCGGAGAAGGCCTTGAAGGAGGCATTGCGCTTCAATGAAGCTCTGGAGCCGGCGCTTTTTGACTTGGCTACCCTGTATCAGATGACAGACAGGCAACAAGACGCCATCAAAACCTACGAAAAACTGGTGGGACTCTATCCGGATAATATCCCCGGGCGAGAACGGCTGGTGGCTCTGTATATGAAGATGGGCCTCAAAGAAAAGGCCGAAGACCAGGTCGAGGAGATCCAAAAACACTCGAATCCGGGGGAACCGGAGCGACAGGCCCTTGGACTCATCTATTTGAGACAGGGAAGGATCGACGATTCCATAGCAGAGCTGGAATTGATCGTGAAGGCGTGGCCGGATGACGACAAATCGAGATACTATCTGGCCACCGCATACGAGGAGAAGGAAGATGTCGGCAAGGCCTTGGAACAGTTCAGGAGGATCCCTTCCGGTTCCAGGTACTTTATCAACGCCCAGATGCACATCGCCCATCTTCTGGCCGGAGAGGAAAAGTTCAATGAGGCCATCCAGGTCATTCAGAACGCGATGGCGCTGGGGCAGGAAAAGGTTGAACTCTATCTGCTGCTTGCATCTGTTTACGAGGCCAAAGGGGCCTATGACGAGGCCATCGGGGTGATCCGGGAGGGGCTGAAATCAGACGGCAGAAATATCGACCTCATCTTTCGGTTAGGCGTTCTTTTAGATAAGAAAGGCGACAAGGAGGCCTCCATTCAACAGATGCAAAAAATCCTTGAAATCGACCCGAACCATGCGGATTCCCTCAACTACATCGGGTACACCTATGCCGAACAGGGGATCAGGCTGGACGAGGCGCTAACGCTCATTAAAAGGGCATTGGGGATAAGGCCTGACAGCGGGTACATTATCGACAGTCTTGGGTGGGTCTACTACAAGAAAGGGGCCTACGATAAGGCCGTTCACTACCTTGAGAAGGCGGCAGCACTTACAGCAGATGACCCCACCATCAATGAGCATCTGGGAGATGCCTACTTCAAGAAACAGGATTATGAAAAGGCCCTTCGATCCTATGAAAAGGCCCTCTCCCTGAAACCGGCCCAGGAAAAACAGCTTGGAGAGAAAATAACCCATGTGCGGGAGCTGTTGAAGCGACAGAAGTGAATCCCTTGAGACCAAGAACCCACTCTTTTCTGATTCTCCTTTTGCTCATGGGGCTTCTGTTTTCAGGCGGCTGTGCCTGGTTTGCGATGGGCCCGCCATCGCCCCCCTTTGACCGTCAGGAGATTGCAGCTATCGTGTCGGCCTTCGAAAATCAGGAAAAGGCCGTCCACTCCCTGTTTTCCACCGGGACCTTCACGCTGGAAACCCAGGGGGCCCAATCCGAAGCAGAGGTGCTCATCGTCGCGCGCCGGGACCCACCCTCCATCAGGATCGAGATTACCCATCCCTGGGGCCAGCCCCTCCTTCATATCCAGGTAAACGGATCCCGCCTAAATGTCATTTCCTTTTCTGAAAAGCGACATTACCGAGGCCGCCTCGGGACTCCCTGGATCTTGAAACAGATCCCTTTCCCCCTCGATCCCGACCTCATCTGGTCTCTCGCCAGGGCCTATCCGGTGTTGCCCTCTTACCATCACGCGCAATCCATGAAAGACAACCAGATGACGCTGATGGATGAACGGGATGCCGACATCCAGGTCATTGATCTCTATCCCGACCGTCATCCTCGAAGGGTCCGGTTATGCCGACAAGGGACCGTCATTGCGTTTTCCGACTTTCAGGACCTCAGCGGCATCCTGTATGCAGGGAAAATTCAAGTGACCGATGGTGAAAATACCACGCTGCTGACGCTCGACATCAGACAGATGGTCTTCAACAGGGAGCTCCCCGAGGGCATATTCCGGCAAGAGCCGCCCCCCGGCTTTGAAGCGGTTGACCTTTAGCCAGTTGCAACCTGAGGCATTCCAAAGGCCACAAATCGGGATTTACAGGCACGAATGAAACCTTGAACCCGTGAACGGTTACAACCCTGAGACGATTCACTTTTAAAACGATACAGAAAAGGGAGACGACCGATGACCCAGGATTTCATACCCCATATCGACCGGTTGATTCAACAGAGACCGGCCTCGAAGACCGCTCTCGAAGCCTTCCGCGAACTCGCCCGTCTCATGGGACAGGCAACGCCCGATGCCCGGCCGGTTCAGATTGAAAAGCGGGTGAGGGATGTGCAGCAGAAGGAAGGATTTCCTCTCTTCTCGAGAGCGGATCTCCCCCTCGATATGGATGCGGCCTCCGATCTCCTGAAGAAATTCCTGGTGAAACTGGGGGCAACGGGGAGAGATGACTCGGAAGGGCTGAAAAAGGCCCTAAAACAGGCCGAGCATGACGGTGATTGGTCGCGAAAACTATTCAGGGGAATTCTGGGGCAGGATGAAAAGGCCGTGTCGGAACTGGCGACAGAGGTGAACCTGGACCCCAACGTGCTCCTCTTTCTGGGCAGGACTGCATTGCGGCCTTCGATGCAGGTTCTTCGGGATACCGTAAGTGGAGATATCGACAAGAGCCAGTGGGATAAGGGCTATTGTCCCCTGTGCGGGTCTCAGCCGGACATGGCCTGCTTTGAAAAAACCGGGAGGCGACATCTTCACTGTGAACTCTGCGGCGAGGAATGGCCCTATCCACGGATCAAGTGCCCTTTCTGCAATACCGAGGATCAGGAGAAGTTAGGGTACTTCGAGGCCGAAGAAGAAGAAGGCTTTCGGGTCTATTTCTGCCAGGGATGCCTCAGATATATCAAGACGATAGACAAAAAGGTGTTTGAAGAGGCAGCCCCCCTCGAACTGGAGAGTCTGGCCACCCTCCATTTAGACCTGTTGGCCCAAGAGAAGGGGTTCAAGTAAGCGGGGCCTCACTCCCTGAGACAACTCAAATAAAACTGGATCAGCGACATCCGTTCACGGTCGTCGCCCCCTGGGTCCGCCGCTAAGGCGGCCAGCAGGTTTTCAGAGATGATCCTTGCATCGGCCGCCCTTCCTGCCCCGGTCAACCTTCGAAAGAGGTAATCATATATCGCCAGACGGGAGGAAACGCTGCTCTCCATAAACAGGGACACGACGTCCTCCCATCGTCCCTGGTCCGTCAGATAGGCCAGGGCCAGGGATCGTTGGGCCGCCGGATCATACCGGTTGTCATAGGCGATGGCATAACCGAGGCGTTCCTCGATGTATTGTTTGAGCCTGAATGGGCTTTCCGGGGCGCAGAAATAGCAGGGGGCCAGATATCCTTCGGACAGTGTTCCGTAGACATGTTCCAAGCCTTCTTTCTCCTCTATCATGCGGCACAGCCGGGTGCCCGAATAGATCCTCCCCCCGACGGTATACTCGTAACGTCTCAAAGGCCCCGGACCGTACCGTTTCATCTGGTCGATGGAATCGTCCACGGTGTCATAGGTCTCGCCCGGAAGTCCGAAGATCATCGACAGGGTGCAGGGGAGGCCTTTTTGTTCACAGATCTCCAGTGTGTTCCGGATATCCCTTCGGCGATAGGAGGCGTAATTCCGCCTCAGGACCGTATCTGAAAAGCTGTCGCAGGTCAGGATAACGGAGAAACCCGCCTCGGCCAGGACCCCTGCAAATTCCGAATCAAAGGGCTTGGGCAAGAACTGCGAGGCAAAGCCAAATCGCTCATGCAGTCCTTCTTGGATCATCCGCTCAATCAACCGGGTGCAATAGGCAAGATCCGGGAGATTGAACTCCGTGTCCACAAAAAATACCTTCCGGACGCCGTCATCCGACTGAGACAGGGTCTTCAGTTCCTCAATGACCCGATCCATCTCCCTGAAAACGATGTTGCCTCTCTCGATGATCGGCTCCACACAGTAGCTGCATCTCTGGTTGCACCCGCGCTTCACCTGTACCGGAAGCCCGGTTGTCTCAAAGGCGAATCGAAACCGCCCTTCCCGGCCGTTTGAAAACGCCCCTTCCCTAAAAGAATACGCCTTCCTTGGATTGACCCTGACACCCCCGCCATCCCTATAGGCGAGCCCGCTGATCCCTCGTATTTTTTCTCTGTCAGGAAAGGCATCCACAAACTCCAACAACGGTTCCTCGCCCTCTCCTGTCACCCCGTATTCAAGGCCCAGGTCATTCAACATCGCCTGCGGGGAGATCGTAAATCCCCCTCCGCCTGCAATGACAGGGATCTCGGGAGAATGCGTCCTGATCGTCTCAACGATCTTTCTGATCTCGGGAAGGAAATAGAATGTCCTGAAATCATTGCCGACATAGTCGCCATAGGGCTCGCATGACAGACAGGTATCCAGATTGCGTATGCCGAGGCCGATCACATTCGGTCGGGTCTCTTTCAGTATTTTGAGAAGGTTCAACTCAGGATCAGGGTCGGGAAGAAAAGGGTATTCAATGGTTACCCGATGTCCGTGTTGACGCAAGTCATCGGCGATCAGATCCAGTCCGAAAGGATAGACCTGTTTGATGAGGTAGTACCGGTCTGTATATAGAAGCAGAATGGTTGCGTTTTTCATGTTATCCCCTTCCTGTCGGTTTGGGAACCGTCTTTACTTATTACCATCAATGACCGATCCCTTCAATCCCTCTGACGCGGCCAAGGGAGAATATGACACAATACCCCGCAACATCGTCACAATCGTGCAAGGAAGTGTGGAGTGTGGAGT